>Ga0307373_10000093_pt1 | contig 147137 bp, 135 predicted proteins | sample OX2MG_FD_202534 | JGI IMG/M metagenome (GOLD analysis project Ga0307373, IMG submission 202534) | Soil microbial communities from Risofladan, Vaasa, Finland - OX-2 | ecosystem: Environmental > Terrestrial > Soil > Coastal area > Acid sulfate soil | place: Finland: Risofladan, Vaasa... | reverse complement strand
AGTACCTGCTGGCTCAGTTGCGCTATTTCCGTTCAGGCGTGCGCAACGACAAGAACGCCGACATCATGAAGCAGGTGGCGCTGCATCTCACGGATGGTCAAATGAATGCGGTTGCGAATTACCTCAGTTCGCTCTGATCGCTCCATGACGAGATGACCATTACTCTTCATCAAACCGCATTCCAATAGTCAGTAAACGCATCTCAGCGCACCCTGGCGTGGCACAATTTGTGACACGGCGAATAATGACCTTAAAGGATATACAGCAGTGCGTGAGATAAGAGAGTTGGATAAGGCGATATTCCCTATCCTGGTGGTTCTTGGCGCACTCCTTGCGCTGAGCTTTCCATCTTTGAAACTCGCGCTTGACGCCGGTGCAGCAGTGCACACTGCGCAACTCACCGTCGATGGCGTCCGTCTCGTGGTCTCGGTCGTGCTCGCAGTTATTGCATGCATGACACTCATCGGCGGACGTTACGCTCCGCTCTCTTTCGCCTTGTATCTCTTCGCGCTCTCACGTGCGGCGCAGCCCGCGGCGATATGGACAGTATTGCTCCCGAGCGGCTGGAACTGGCTCGGAGCGCTGCCGGCGGCTCTTGTAGCCGGATCGTCAATCTACGGATTCGTCACACTCTGCATGCGAATCCCGAGCGGCGAGGCGATCGGCCGGTGGCGTTCCGTCAGTCGCCTGCTGCCGGCGTATGCCGTACTCGTCGCTGCCGTCTACGGCGCGAACTCCCTGCGTGGGCACGGCATCGATTTCTATGCGGTATTTGCGGTGCTCCTCTGGGTAGGATACGCCATCGGTCTGCTCGCCTATCTCGACCGCCGGCGAACGGCGGTCGGCGAAGAGCTCTTGCGTACGCGTTGGGTCGCAGTCGCTATTGCAGCGCATGTCGGCCTCGAGGCTGCATTCCTGGCCCTCAATCTAAGCGGCCGTCATACACTGCTCGCCATCTATCTCTTTACGCTCAATCCGGCGCCGTATGCATTTGCCTATGCATTGGTGAGCGGGCGCATCGTCGACGTCCGCGTCTTCGGCGGGCGTGCGCTCGTCTATGGCCTTGTGACCAGCTTTGTCGTCGGTGTGCTCGCTGCGGTCAACAGTGTTGCCCTCAAGGCGCTGCCGCCGGGGGCAGGACTCCTGTTGCAAGTGATCGCGCCTTTGTCGCTCGGCATTGTCTTGCTAAGGGTGCGGAAGTTTCTGGACCGGTTGGTCGAGCGCGTGCTGTTTGCCGGGCGTCAGCGCGCACACGCGACCATCGAACGCATGATCGCCGCGCTGCCATTAGTCGAGCGGACCGAGACCATTGAGACGATGCTGGTGAGGGACGTGCACGATCAGCTCACCTTCTCCTGTGCGGCGATCTACTGCAGCGCCGACCGAGGCTTCGAGCTTCGAGCATCTGCCGGGTGCGGCGCACTCGCGCCGATGCTCGACCCGGATGACCCGCTTGTTCTCTATCCACGGTCGAGCCGGTCGCTCGTTTCGCTGCGCGACGTACCGGCCTCACGCGCTGCGTTGCCGGCCGGTGAAACTGCGCTGGCTACCGCGCTCCCCATTGTGGGAGGCAACAAGACCTATGCGGTCGTGCTCTATGGCGAGCACGTCAGCGGCGAACCGATCGACCGGGAGGAAGAGCGTCTGCTTCTACGCCTCGCGCATAGCGCAGCCAATACCTACGCGCACCTGTCGCTCCTGGAGCTTGAAAAGGAGATTATTGTTTTGCGGTCCCGGCTTGATACCGGAGTAGCAACAGGTGCTACGGTTACGGATTGAAACTCAGGTTGCCCATGAATCAGGGTTTCGGCATTATGAACTTGGACTGGAAATTTGCGCATCTAACAAAATCAGTCAGTTGCGGCGCTGACTCCCGCTAAAAGGCTGTTCAATTGCATTTCAATGCTGGTCAACACGGTTTCCCGTGGCATAGTCTAGGTATGGCGGTGAGTGTCCGCATTCAGCCAAAACGGACATTCAAATCGCATCGAATGCAACGATGAAAATTAACGATATGCGAGCTCCTGAATTCTAGACTCTGCTGCGATGCTTGGGGGTTCTTGGGGGCCGGTTATTTGACACCATCTTGATATCGGAGGAATTAGCCATGGCTCTCCAGGTTATTGGTGCGGGATTCGGGCGCACCGGTACGTTATCGGTCTGTACTGCGCTCAATCAATTGGGCTTTCCCTGTTATCACATGTTCGAAGTGCTTGAAAACAAGGAAAACAAAGCCCACCTTGATTTTTGGCGTAACGTAGCGAAATCCGAACCAGGGACGCGGCATGGTTGGGATCAGGTTTTTCTGAAGTATACCGCAGCAGTGGACAATCCTGCGTGCTGCGTATGGCGTGAACTGCTGGCCGAATATCCTGACGCGAAAATCCTTTTGACACTTCACCCGCGTGGAGCCGAGGCTTGGTATGAAAGCACGCTGGACACCATCTATTTCACGGAGACCATGTGGCAGTTCAAGGTGCTCAAGCTCATGACACCTTTCGGGCGCAAATTCGGGGAGATGTCGCATAAGCTCATCTGGAAGCGATCACACAAGGGGACCATGAACAATCGCGACCAGGCCATCGCGCACTACAACCAGCATATCGAGGAGGTGAAAACCGCAGTGCCTCCCGGCCGGCTGCTCATCTTCTCGGCGGATCAGGGCTGGAAACCCTTATGCAACTTCCTGGGTTTGCCGGTTCCCGATACGGAATTTCCAAACGTTAACGATCGTAAAGAAATCAAGAAGGCAGTGCGCAATATGACCCGGGGCGCCTACGTGATCCTTGGTGCGGCTGCGGCGGCTTTAGTTGCGTTGATCTATGGCGGTTTCCGCCTCTTCTCATAATCACTACAAAGTAGCATTCATAATTGTGATGATACTTTGTCCTGAAGTGACTGGTGGCTATAGGGCACTGGAACCGCCAACTTGAGCATTATGAGTGCTGTGGCCGGAAAGCCTGGACCAGGCGCTTGAATTCCTGCGCGCTGCCCGTTTCCGCATAACGCAGATTTCATCCGTATCAGATAGCCGCAAGCCGTTCGACTGTATCTGGGAAAAGTTTTACGAGATTGATGAGCAGTGCCGCTTGTGCATTCGGCTTTGCCCGTCCCTGTTCCCAGTTTTCAAGCGTGCGAACATTAGTTCGAAGATAAGCGGCAAACAGAGCGCGCGAAATCTTCAAATGTTTGCGCATGTGGACCAACTCTTTGGGTGTGACCTTGGGTGCCGGCTTGTACTGGACCGCGTGTGTACGCAGCGTCAACTTACCCCTGCGCGCATTGGCGAGTGCGGATACTCCCTCGCTTAATTCAATAAACAGGTCACGTTTGACTGTGTGTGCCGTTTTGGGTTTGGTAGTAGTTTTCATCATTTCCTCCTCGCATCCAGTTCTGCCTTGATCATTGCCTTGAGCAGCTTGCGTTGCTGCGGTTTCAGGTCCGCCATTTCGTCTTTGTCATACACTGTGAAAAGCCAGAACTGAAATCCAAAATGCCACCAGTAGTAGATAATCCGTAAGCCTCCACGCTTACCCTTGCCTCGCCGTGGGTCCGCAAACCGTAGTTTGCGCAACCCTCCGGTATCCGGCATCGGATCGCCCGCCTGGGGGTGTTTCATCAACAGGTTCTGAAGCTCCAGAAAGGCAGCGTCATCCAGATAGTCATTCCGGTGGCGCTCGAAGGCAGGCAATTCAACAAAGATGGCCTTCATGAGGCAATTATACGCAAATTACGGATATACGCAAGTCGCGTACAGATTGGAGAGCCGGCACCACTGGAATGCGAGTGTCGGCATTCCTGACTGGGTTTGTGATGAGTTGGATTGTGGGCATTACGAATGCTGTGGCCGGAAAGCCTGGACCAGGCGCTTGAATTCCTGCGCGCTGCCCGTTTCCGCATAACGCAGATTGATATACAGTGCCGTGATTGTGTTTACATGCTCCGCCAAATCCGGCCGCTTACGTATGACGCGCTTGGCGTAATTCAACGGTCCTTCATTGGGCCGGCGCGCCAGACCGAGCTTGGCGAGTTTGTGGCAGAAACGCCGGTAGTCGCGCACCACCGTGGAGGGCGGCGGCGCGCGATCCCGCCACCACAGCAGCAACCACACCAGCGCGAGAATTCCGCCAATCAATACCAGCAGCACCAGCGCCAGTTGCAGCCAGTTGCCGTAATCCAGGCCGAGGTGCGCGAATAAACGCTGCTGCAGTTCCGGGCCGTAGGCCAGCACCCATTGGTTCCAGCCGTTGTTGACCGCATCCCAGGTGTTGCGCAGATTTCCGAGCCAGGGATGAATGTCGAAGAAATAGCCGGGCACTTCGCTGCCGGGCAGGGCCGCGGCCAAGCCCTGATCCACGCGCGCCGGGTCCACGGCGGCGGTGGGGTCCACCCGCACCCAGCCGCGACCCGCCAGCCAGACTTCCGCCCAAGCGTGGGCGTCTTCCTGGCGCACGACGTAATAACCATCCACGGGGTTTTGCAAGCCACCCTGGTAACCAATCACGATATGCGCGGGGATACCGGCTGCCCGCATCAGGAACACAAAGGCACTGGCGTAGTGTTCGCAGAAGCCGCGGCGGGTATCGAACAGGAATTCATCAATGCTGTCGGGGCCCGTGAGGATGCCGGGGCGCAAGGTGTACCGGAACGGCTGGTCGTGAAACATCTGGAGAGCGTCCTGCACCACCTGCTGGGGGGCATTCGCAGCGCTCTCCCATTGTTGCGCAAGCTGGCGCGCACGCGGATCAATATCCCGTGGCAAGCGCAGATCGCGGCGCAAAATCCAAGCCGGGGTTTTTGCACCATAGCTGTATTCCGTGTAGGACGTTACCGTGTAAAGTTTTCTTTCCGTAACCGCGTGTTGTGTGGACAGCTCGTAGTCGCTGGTCAGCTGTACCTTATCGGGAACCAGCACCGGCAGGTCCAGTGCATACAGCACATTCAGATCGTTGGGTTCCATAGTCATCTGGTAACGCACCGGTGCGCCTTGGGTGGAGAGCGTTTCGTTGTTGTTCCACAAAGGTTTTCCAACCGTCCAGGTTTCGCCGTCGTAGTCGTGCAGCACCAGCGCGCGCCAATAAAGCTGTGAACGCGGCGGCGCAGCGCCCGTGAACTTCACCTGAAAGGCGATAGCATCGGACTGGGCCAGACTGCTCAAGCTGCCCGGCGACATTCTGGTGGACAGGCCGGTGACGGCCGAGTGCTGCGGCAGCGCCAGTCCCCACAAGGGACCGGGTATGCGCGGGAACAGCAGGAACAATACCAGGGCGATTGGCAATGTCAGCAATAACATGCGTGCGGCGATCTTGATCGATGTAATCGCGGAGCGGTTCACATCGGGGTGAGCGACGTTGAGCAGCGCGGTAATCGCCAGCCATACGGCGGGAATCATGTAGATGGCCAAGGGGATGGTCTGGTCGTAGAGAAAATTGGCGATGCCGATGAACAGCGTGATCGCCAGCACCAGGAAATAATCGCGCAGGCCCTTGGCTTCCATGAGCTTCAGGGCCGCCAGCAGGATCAGCAGGGCGGTGCCGGCTTCCGGTCCATTGAGCGTATGGTAGGTGGCGAATACACCGATGAAGGCCAGTAACCCGAAACCGATGCGTGCATAGCGGTTGAACAACGGCCAGTCCTGATACGCCGCCGCCAGTCGCCAGAGGGCGATTGCGGCCGCGGCCAGCACGATCCATGGGGCGAGATGCAGCGCATGCGGCAGCGTCATGGCCAGCAGCGCCACCAGCACCCACAAGAGCCGTGTGCGTTCCTGTTGCGCCTCGAAACTCGCTTGCAAGACAGCGTTCATGAGGTCTGCCGGTTCGGGGCGAACAGTGCCAGGGTTTTCAGACAGCGGTCGCGATGGGCTTCACCGCCGGAGATGGGGATGGTATTGCCGGGAACACGCAGGCCATAATCCAAGTTTTCAGCGTGAGCCAGAAGTATCCAGCGGCACAGCACCGACAGGCGCTGCTCCTGATCGAGGCCCGTGAGCGTGTCCCAATCCAGCCAGCGGCTCTCCTGACCGCTGCCGCTGAACTGCTTGGTGAGCAGTTTCTGTTCGCGTGCCGAGGCTTTCCAGGCGATGTGCCGCGGGGAATCCCCGGGGCGGTAACTGCGCAGGCCGCTGAAATCCTCCTCGCCCCGATTCGTCAGCCGACCGCCGCCACGCCCCTCCCGGGCCGGCGGCAGTGGCGGAGCGTCATCCGCCGGCTTGGGATACACCAAGGCCCGCAGGTCCATGTACACCCAGCTCCAGGCGCGGCACAGACCGAGAGGGTAGGTGGTTTCCACCACCAGCCGTTCCAGCTTGAGCCAACCGCGTTTTTGCGCGGCGATCGGCACCGACACCCCGCCATGTTCGGCAGCGGCTACGTCACCGGTGACCGTGGTGTCGCTGGCATCGGCGCTGAGGCTGATGGCGATGCGTGGGCTGCGGCCCGGGTTGGTGATGTAAAGATGAAAACGCACGATTTCGCCGACGAACGCCGGCGCCGCTCTGCCGGCGCCGATCTCCAGTCCCGTGAGATTTGCATGGCAGGCATACATGGCCACGAAACCCAAACCGATGAGCACAAATGTCAACATGAAGCCCATGCTGTTGGAATAGTTCATGGAGCCCAGCAGCATCACGATGACGGTGAAACCGTAAATCAGGCCTTGGCGAGTGGGCAGGATATAGACGCGACGACGCTCGAGGCGCACCAAATCACCATCCGGTCCCTGACGGCGGCGCGCCCAAACCTGGACACGCTGGGTTATAAATTCACGCGCACTGGAGAGCATGTTTACAACACCATGGCAGGTGCCGGATATTGCGTTCCGCGTTCAGATATCGCCTGACTTAAGAAAATAATCGCATCTGTCCGAAGATATGCTTCGATAACCACGCCTTGACTCCGCGCAAACCAGGTTGGTAGAACCATCAATGCAATCCCGGGATTCAGAGTCTCCTTGAATGGTATCGTCATGCGAAATATTTTCCGGAAAGCAAATGCAGAATGGCATTTCGTGACGGATAGCAATTGCAGCCCAGCACCGGCGTTTTATTTATGGAATCGGCACGGCTTCCAGCAAATCCTTGGCGACGCTCGCCGAAGCGCTGCTTTCATGGGTGGATTTGAGACGCAGGCGATGCGCCACGACACCGGGCAGTACCGCCTGTAAATCCTCGGGTATCACACCGTTGCGCCCCATGAGCAATGCCCAGGCTTGGGCGGCATGTTTGAGCGCCAGGGTGGCGCGGGGCGACAGGCCGTTTTCATAACGCGGCGATTCCCGCGTGTAACGCACCAACGCCTGCAGGTAATCCAATAATGCGTCCGACACTTGCAGATTGAAGGCCGCTGCTCGCAGCGCCAGTAGCTCCGGTGCGCTCAGAATCGGTTGCAGATCGTGCAGCAGTTCGCGCCGGTCGCGGCCCTTGAGCAGACCCCGTTCCGCCTGCTCGCCGGGGTAACCCAGCCCGATGCGCATCAGAAAACGGTCGAGTTGCGATTCCGGCAACGGAAACGTGCCCACCTGGTGCAGTGGATTCTGGGTGGCGATCACGAAGAACGGCTGCGGCAGGGGGCGGGTGACGCCATCCACCGTGACCTGACGCTCTTCCATGGCCTCCAGCAGCGCGCTCTGGGCCTTGGGGGTGGCGCGGTTTACTTCATCGGCAAGCACCAGCTGCGCGAAAACAGGGCCGGCGTGGAAACGGAATTCACCGCTTTGACGTTCGTATATGGATGCACCGATGATATCCGCCGGCAGCAGGTCGCTGGTGAACTGGATGCGCTGGAATGACAGTCCCAACAACCGCGCCAGGGTGTGCGCCAGCGTGGTTTTGCCCACGCCGGGGATATCCTCGATGAGCAGGTGCCCGCCGGTGACGAGGCACACCAGCGCAAGGCGGATCGGCGCCTCTTTGCCGAGGATGATGCGATTCGCCGCCGCGATCACCGCGCTGACCTTGCGCACCATGCCAGGGGTCTGTAGTTCACGGATGGGAATCGGCTGGTCATTGGACATGAGGCATCTCCGTGTGATTTACCTTATGCTAAACCCGTTGGGCCGTCCATATCGGTTACCGGTAAAATACCCAAATATTCGGAGGTTGACGTGAAGATTCTGCACGTATTCTTAGTGAGCGTAATTTCAGCGGTGTTGGTCGCCGCTTGCCAGGGCGGCAACAATACCGCCGCCATGGCTACTCAATCACTGATGCGTACCGACAGTGCATTTTCCACGATGTCGGAACGGCAGGGTTTTGCGGCCGCCTTCAGGCAGTATGCAACCGACGACGCCCTGCTGTTGCCGGAAAACCGCGCCGCCCTCAAGGGCAGGACGGCGATCGTGGATAGCCTGCAGGGCCTGCCGGCGGGTAGCACGCTCAGTTGGAGCCCCCAGGGCGCGGATGTGTCCGCTGATCTGGGTTATACCCGGGGCGTCTATTCACTGATCGGCAAGAACGGCGCCGGCCAGGCAACCGCTGCCTACGGGAACTATCTATCCGTGTGGAAGAAGCAGGCAGGCGACTGGCGGCTGGCGGTGATGATGGTCAACAGCACGCCCGGACCGGCGGGCGGATGAGATAAAAAGACCGTTCGCACCTCACAGAATCGGTGCAAACAGCCTGGCCACGTTCATGATCAGTCGGCGCAGAGCGGGCGCCTGTTCGTATTGGTCGCGCGTAACCTCCACCGATTGGGCGAAATCCTCCTTCAGCATGGTTTCCACCGATGCCGCGAAGTCCTTGTCGATCGTTAGCACGGTGATTTCGAAATTCAGCCGCAACGAACGGTTGTCCAGATTGGCGCTGCCCACCGCCGCCGCATCCTGGTCCATGAGGATCACTTTCTCGTGGAGAAAACCAGGCTGGTAGCGATACACCTTGATGCCAGCGCAGACCGCCTCATACGCATACAAGGATGAAGCGTTGAAAACGATGTAGTGGTCGGGGCGGCTCGGGATCAACAAGCGCACATCCACGCCCCGTAGTACGGCAAGTTTGAGCGCCGTGAATACGGCTTCGTCCGGCACGAGATAGGGCGTGGTGATCCACAGGCGGGTATGCGCCGAGTTGATGGCCTGCACAAAAAAATATTTACAGGTTTCCCGCTCGTCGGCCGGTCCACTCGGTATCACCTGGCAGTGCATATTGCGGCGACGCAGCGCGGGCTGCCAGTGCAGCTCCGGCACGTGGCCGGTGGCCCAGTACCAGTCCTCCATGAAGATCAGCTGGATACTGGCCACTGCCAATCCGGCCACTTCGATGTGGGTATCCCGCCAGGGGCTGAGTGGAGGTTTGAGCCCCAGATACTCATCGCCGGCATTGTGGCCGCCCACGAAAGCACGTTCGCCGTCCACCACGACGATTTTCCGGTGATTGCGGAAGTTGAGCTGATAGCGGTTAACCAGCTTGCGCCGGCGGGTGGTGAATTCCTGCACCCTGACACCCGCCGCGCGCAACCCCTCAAGGTAGTTTTCCGGCAGATTGTGGCAACCAATGCCGTCATACAGGAAATACACCTTCACACCTTCGCCAGCCCTGGAGATCAATGCATCCTTCAGCCGGCACCCGAGGCCGTCGTCATGCACAATAAAGAATTGCACAATCACGTAATGTTTGGCTGCAGCAATCGCCGCGAGGATGGCGGCGAAAGTTGCCTCGCCATTGATCAACAGCCGCACCTCGTTGCTGCGTGAGAACGGCAGGCCGGTGAGTTTTGCCAGCATCTGGATGCCGGCAAGCATGTGTCCCACCTGCGCTTCCGCTTCGACGCGTGCCATCGTGCTTTGGCGAAGTGCGCTGGCGTGCTCATAAAACTGGCGATTGCGCGCGCGGCGCGCTGCCACGTAGCCGGCAAACTTGGTGCGGCCAAAGATCAGATAAGGAACAAGTGCCAGATACGGCATGAATATCAGAGATACCGCCCAGGCGATGGCGCCCTGTGGAGTGCGGCTCGTCAACGCGGCATGCGCGGCGGCCGTGATTCCCATGAGATGCATCAACGCAATAAAGGTAATGATGGAGGCGTGAAGGGTCTCGGTATGCATGGGCGGATGCTGTCGCGCCTCAGCCGGGGCGGCGGATGTTCGCCAGCTGGTTTTCCAGTTCGCGGATGGCGTTCTGGGTTTCGGCGGCGCGGGCGCGTTCCTTGTCCACCAGCTGCGCGGGCGCCTTGCCGACAAATGCCTCATTACCGAGCTTGGTTTCAAGCCGCTGAAGGTCAGCGCGTAACTTGGCGAGTTGTTTCTCAAGCCGCGTGAGTTCCGCCGTCACATCAATCAATCCGGCCAGGGGAATCATCAGCGTGGCCCGATCCAGTATCGCAGAAGCAGAAAGCGGCGGCTTTTCACCGGGCGCCAGTAAGCGGAGATCGGACAACCGAGCAAGGGGTTTAAGCAATGGACTGTTGCGCTCCCAAAATTTCGGGTCACTGCCTTTGTCTGCTACCAACAGTGGCACTTCCAACGAAGGTGGCAGGTTGTTCTCGCTACGCATATTGCGAATCCTGATAACAGCAGCGATGAGACTCTCAATATCCCCGGTCGCACTGCCTGGGTTACGCAATTCTTGGTTGTAGCTGGGAAAATCCTGCAACGATATGGAATTGCCGTTTATGCCGCACCTGGGCGCAATCTGCTGCCACAGTTCTTCGGTGATGAACGGAATCATGGGGTGCAGCGCCCGGAGAAGCGTTTCCAACACATATAGCAGCGTATGCCGGGTGGAATCAGCCTTTTGCCAGTCAGAACCATTCAGCGCAGGCTTCGACAATTCGATGAACCAGTCGCAGAAATTGTTCCAGGTGAACTCATACAGGTCCTGGGCCAGCAGGTCGAAGCGGTAAGTTTTGAAATGGCCTTCTATATCCTGTAATAGATATTGAAGTTTGCTGAGGATCCAGCGTTCAGCTTCGGTTTGTGGTTTGAACTCAGTTGTTACCTGAAATCCCTCGGTATTCATCAATACAAAGCGCGTCGCGTTCCAGAGTTTGGTGCAGAAGTTGCGGTAACCCTCGCAGCGCTTGAGATCGAAGTTGATGGTACGGCTGTAGCCGGCCAGAGCCGCGAAGGTGAAGCGCAGCGCGTCGGCGCCCACCGCCGGAATGCCCTGCGGGTAATCGCGGCGGATGCGCTTGGCTACCTTCTCACGGACTTGCGGAATGAGCAGGCTTGCGGTGGACTTCGTGACCAGCGCTTCCAGTTCGATGCCATCCATCAAATCCAGCGGGTCAATGGTATTGCCCTTGGACTTGGACATCTTCTGGCCTTCCGAATCCCGCACGATGGCGTTGATGTAGACCTCTTTGAATGGCACGCGCCCTGTGAAGTATTTGGTGGCCATCACCATGCGCGCCACCCAGAAGAAGATGATGTCGAAGCCGGTCACCAGTACAGAAGAAGGTAGAAACTTCTGATCCTTTGACCAGCCAGCCACGACTTCACCACGCTCATTTTTTACCGGACCTTCCGACGGCCAGCCAAGGGTGGAGAACGGCCACAAGGCCGAGCTGAACCAGGTGTCCAGCACGTCTTCGTCCTGTGTGAGCGTGCCCACAGGTTTGACCGATCCATGCTTTACGGCGTCGGCTTGGTCCTCGCCCACGAAAATATTACCGGCTTCGTCATACCAGGCTGGAATACGGTGGCCCCACCAGAGCTGGCGGCTCACACACCAATCCTGGATATTCTCCAACCACTGCGTGTAAGTCGTTGCCCAGTTTTCGGGCACGAATTTGATGTCGCCGGTGCGTACAGCATCCAACGCCGGTTCGGTGATGGCTTTGCGGCCGCCGGGGCGGCCGTCGGTCAGCATGTCGCGGGTCAGGTCTAGGAACCACTGGTCCGTGAGCATAGGCTCGATGATCGCGTCGGAGCGCTGGCTGATAGGCAGGGTGAGCTTGTGCTTTTTTGTATCGACTAGTAATTTTAGAGTTTCTAGATCAGCAATCATTTGCTTGCGCGCGGCGAAACGGTCTAGACCTTGATACTTCTTAGGAATCCAATCGGATGGAAACGTGCCGTCAACTGCGTCGCCGACAACAATATTCGCATGAGTTCCCGAGGCACCTAGATGATCGGCTTCCGTCATAGGTCCAATAATTTTCGCATCAAGCGTGAGAATTGTAATTGGCTGCAATCCATGACGCTGGCCGATAGCATAGTCATTGAAATCGTGTGCCGGCGTAATTTTCACCGCACCGGTGCCGAATTCCTTGTCCACGGATTCATCGGCGATCACCGGAATTTCACGTTCGCTGAGAGGCAGCTTGAGTGTCCTGCCGATCAGCTTCTTGTATCGGTCATCATCGGGGTGCACCGCCACCGCCACGTCGCCCAGCATGGTTTCCGGGCGGGTGGTGGCAATCACTACACCTTCGGTGCCGGCCACTCCCGGCGTCCTGCCTCCCGCGGCACTTGCACTTCCCTGTACATCGTCGGCTAGCGGATAGCGGATGAACCACAGATGGCCGTCGCGCTCCTCGTTGTTGACTTCGAGGTCGGAGACGGCGGTTTGCAGCACCGGATCCCAGTGCACCAGGCGCTGGCCGCGGTACAGCAATCCCGCGCGGTACCAGTCAATGAATACACGACGCACCGCGGCGGATAATCCGGCATCCATGGTGAAGCGTTCCCGCGACCAATCGATGGAAGCGCCAAGCCGGCGCATCTGCCGGGTGATGACTGAACCGGATTCATCCTTCCACTGCCAGACGCGCTCTATGAACTGTTCGCGTCCCAGATCATTGCGGGTCTTGCCTATTGCTGCCAGCTGGTTCTCGACGATTTTCTGGGTGGCGATACCGGCATGATCCGTGCCGCCTTGCCATAGCACGCGCTTGCCGCGCATGCGGTGGTAACGGATGAGGGTGTCCATGAGGGTCTGCTGAAAGGCATGGCCCATGTGCAGGGTGCCGGTGACATTCGGCGGCGGCAGGAGGATGCAGTAAGGCTTGCCGCCGTCCTTCCGCGGAGCGAAATAACCGTGCCGTTCCCAGGTGTCGTACCAGCGCCGTTCGATGGCCTGCGGGTCGTAGGTCTTTTCCATAATTCTTATGTGTGACGATAGCGCGCACCTCGCGGACGAGGCGAGCGGGGATTATAGCAGCGGGTTTCAGGCAGGACCGGGATTAGCTGCCGTGGCCGTTTTCCCTGAGTGCGGCGGCGACGATCGCGGGAATTTCCTGGCGCAGCTTTTCCCAGACCTTGTCCATGAGCAGGGTCTGCACTTCCGCCGAGGCATCGCGCAGCAGCCGGTCGGTGAGGGCGGCGATGCGTTCCGTGAGCATGCCGCTCAGTATCTCCGGGGGGATGACGGCCGCCGCCGTTTTTTGCGTCATGGGCGCTGCTGCCGGGGGTTTGGGGGGCACGGGGTTGCCGTCACCGGGCGTCACCACGTCTTCCAGCACCGGTATGTCCGGCGCCGGCGGGGTGTCAAAGGGTCGAATGGGCGGCATGTCGGCGCTCAGAGCTTGTGGGTTTCCAGAGGATAGCCCCGATCCTTGTAGAAGCGGAAGCGCTCCCGGCCCTGTTCCCGGATCTGGTCGTTAGCATCCACCACTTCCGCCACCCGCTCAAAGCGGCTGAAGAAACGCGGTACTTCGTTGCCGAGGTTTATGAGCAGATGGAAGTCCTCGGCCGGTTCCTGGCCGAAACCCAGGTGTACCGGTGCCTGGGCATCCTCGCCGGCGAGACAATGGGGCAGGAAACTGCGGTCGCGGAAAGTCCACATGAGATTATCCAGTTCCTGGGCTTCGGCTTCGGAAGCCAGGTGCACGAAGCTGCGATGCCCCAGGCTAAAAGCTTTCTCCGCCAGTTTGCAGGTGAACAGCGCGCGACCGCGGGGAGTGCTTTCGGGAAGCACGTAGAAATCAACTTGCGTCATGACTCCCTCACCCTTCCCTCTCCCGCAAGGGGAGAGGGGACATGGAGTGCGTAGCTTTGGCTACGCACGGTCCAATAAATACTGCACCAGCAACGGTACCGGCCGTCCGGTAGCGCCTTTTTCCGCGCCGTTCTTCCAGGCGGTGCCGGCGATATCCAGATGCGCCCAACGCATGTCTTTGGTGAAACGCGACAAATAGCAGGCGGCAGTAATGGCGCCGCCCTCGCGTCCCGCCACGTTGGCAAAATCCGCGAAATTGCTCTTCAAGCCGTCCTGATAATCATCGTATAAAGGCAACTGCCAGGCGCGGTCGGCGGATTTTTCGCCGGCGTTCCATAATTCCTTCACCAGGCTGTCGTCATTGCCGAACAGACCGGACACTACATTGCCCAAGGCGATCACACAGGCACCGGTAAGCGTGGCCATGTCCACGATGGCGGCGGGTTTGAAGCGCTGCGCATAGGTGAGTGCATCGCACAGAATCAGCCGTCCTTCCGCGTCGGTGTTAAGGATTTCCACCGTCTGACCGGACATGGTTTTGACGATGTCCGCTGGCTTGACGGCATTGCCGTCCGGCAGATTTTCCGAACTAGGGACCACGCCCACCAGATTGATTTTGAGACCCAACTGCATGACCGCCTTGAGGGCGCCGAACACGCAGGCGGCGCCGCACATGTCGAACTTCATTTCGTCCATGGCGGCGGACGGCTTGATCGAGATTCCGCCGGAATCGAAGGTGATGCCCTTGCCGACGAGCACTTGGGGTTTCGCGTTCTTGGCGCCGCCGCGGTATTCCATGATGATGAGTTTCGCAGGCTGGCGGCTGCCGCGCGATACCGCCAGTAATGCGCCCATGCCGAGTTTTTCCATCTGCGCTTCTTCCAGCACCGTGACTTTCAACTTGCCGCCCTTGCCGAGTTTGCGCGCTTCATTGGCCAGATAACTGGGCGTGCAGATATTCGGCGGCAGGTTGCCAAGATCTTTTGCCAGCGACACACCGGCGGCGATGGCGATGCCGTCGCGTAATCCGCGTTCCGCGGCGCGCAATTCTTCGCGACCAGCCACCAGCAGAGCCAGCTTTAGCAGCGTCGGTTTATGGTTGTCCTTCTTGCCCTTGCACCGGTCAAAACGGTAATTGGCCTCCTCGGCAACCTCCACCGCATGCCGGGCGCGTTGATAGGCATCGGTGTCGCGCACCGCAAGCAACGACAGTGTGCTGGTTGCTTGCTTGACGCCGTTATCGTTGAGTGCGCGCACCGTTTGGTGCATCGTTTTACGGTAGGTTGGCAGCTTGAAATCCTTTTCCATGCCGAGTCCCACCAACAGCAGGCGTTCGGCGGCTATTCCCGGCACCTGGAACAAAAGCAGGGTCTGGCCGCTGCGGCCTTCGAGAGCGCCGCCCTTGATGAGTTTGCTGAGATAGCCGTGGCTGGCTTTATCGATGGTTTGGGCCGCCGCCGTCAGTTTGCCGCCGGCAAACACCCCGGCGACCAGGCAAGCGGACTGCAACTGATCGGGCTTGGCGTTTTCTACTGAAAATTGCATGCGTGTCTTCCTTTGCGGCAGCCAGAATCATGGCTGGTTGGCGTAGGCTTAAAAGCCATGTCGGAAACTGTTACCCTTGGCATACGTTCGTTGAAGCTCTGTCTGCGTTGGTGATGTCTTTGAGGTGGTTTCTGCGCCGGTGCTTATTCCCGATCACGCGACCGGGAATAACGCGGGCGCTAGTTTAACGCATCATGTGCAACGCCGGCATCACCGAGGGCAACATTGACACGCATTATTGACCGCTATCTTGTCCGCGAGACCGTGCTTACTTGGGCAGCGGTGACCGTCATCCTCATGCTGATCCTGCTCAGCAACCGCTTCGCGCTGCTGCTGGGGGATGCGGCCGCCGGCCAACTGCCGCAGGACACGGTATTCGAGCTGCTGGGGCTCGCTTCGGTCAGCTATTTCATCGTGGTCATACCGGTCGCGTTGTTTCTGGGAGTGATGCTGGCTCTGGGGCGTCTGTACCGCGACAACGAGATGACCACGCTCCTGGCTTGCGGTGTGAGCCCGGGACAGGTTTACCGGCCGCTGATGGTCATTGCCCTGATTCTTGCCGTCATTCTTGCCGGCCTGTCGTTGGAAGTGGCGCCCTGGGCGGCGCGGCTCTCCACCATTATCAAAACTTACGGCCGGCATAATGCTCAGCTGGGCAGCTTCGAATCCGGGCGCTTCAAGGTGGATCAAAACGGCCGCGGCGTGCTGTATGCGGCGGCCGTGAGCCGCGACGGGCATGAATTGCAGAATGTGTTCATGGAAGGGCCAAACGGTGAGCGTCAGGACGTGATCTCCGCCAGTAGTGGTACCCGTCAGGTAAGCGGCGATAGTGGCGCCGGCATGCTGGTGCTGCATGACGGTTATCGTTACGACGGCACGCCGGGTCAGGCGGATTTCCGTATCGTGCAGTTCGCCGAGCATGGCATCCGCATTTCGCCTGCCGAGCCCAGCCTGGGCCCGGAAGGCTACGCCGCAATGCCCACACGCCGGCTGTTGAACGACTCCGATATAGCCGCGGTTTCGGAATTCCAGTGGCGTTTGTCGGTACCGCTGTCTGCGCTGTTGCTCACCCTGCTGGCGGTGCCGTTGGCGCGCACTTCACCGCGCCAGGGCCGCTATGGCAAATTGTTCGCTGCCATTCTCGCCTATCTGATCTATTCAAACCTGGTGGGTATCGCACGAGTATGGTTGGAAAGGAATATTCTGCCCAGGAGCATCGGTATCTGGTGGGTGCCGGTGCTACTGTTGCTGGCGACACTCGTGCTGCTTTATCAGCAGTATGGCTGGCGCGGCCTGTTTTTCCCGCAACGGGGAGTTGTTCATGCGGGTGATTGACCGTCACATCGCCGTACAGGTAATCGTTAGCACCTTGCTGGTGCTGCTGGTACTGACCACTCTCGCCAGTCTTATCACTTTCGTGGGCGAGTTCAATAGCGTGGGGCGGGGGCACTACTCGCTGATGGATGCGGGGCTTTACACGCTGCTTTACATTCCCTCGCAGGCCTACAATATGTTTGTAGTGGCGGTGTTGCTGGGCGCCATGCTGGGTCTCGGCGATCTCGCCACCCATAACGAGCTTATGGTAATGCGTACCGCCGGCCTGTCGGTGGCGCGATTGGGACTTTCCGCCATGGCCGGGGGTATCGTGTTGTTGGTGTTGTGCGTAGTGCTGGGGGAATTCATTGCACCGCCGGCGCAGCGTTATGCCGAAAACCGGCGTTCGCAGTTGTTGTACAACCAGACCAATGTGCTGGGGGCCGGCGGCATCTGGGCCAAGGATGGCGAGAGGTTCATGAATGTCAGGCAGATGACTGCGCGCAATAGCGCTCAAGGCATCTCTATTTACCATGTTGATGATAAGCACCATTTGCTGAGCATAGCCCAGGCTGATTCGGCGATATTTCATCACGGCACTTGGTTGCTCAAAGATTTGCATGAGACAAAGCTGACACCGGCAGGGGCCACCACGCAGAATCTCCCAAGCCTCGAATGGCACACCTTTCTCGGCCCGGGATTGTTGAGCCTGTTTGTGGTGGACAGCGACAGCCTGTCAGCCCACGGTCTCTACCAATATATCGAATACCTGCGCACCAACGGCATCAATGCCAATCGCTATATCGCCGCGTTCTGGGGCCGAATCGCGCAACCTTTGTCGCTGATGGTGATGCTGCTTTTGGCGTTGCCATTCGTATTCGGACCGTTGCGTTCCGCGACCACCGGTCAACGGCTCGTGACCGGCATGCTCATCGGCATAGGCTTCTTCGTGTTCAACAGCATGTTTACCCAGAGCGGCGTGGTATTCGGCCTGGATCCGGTACTCACGGCGTGGCTGCCAACGGCGCTGTTGGCCGTTGTCAGCGGCATTGCAGTCAGCCGCATCCGCTGATCGCCAAGAAGTTTGGAATCAGGAACTCGGCAAAAAAATTGCTCGGGCTTACGCCCACAATTTCGAATGCCTAAGCATTGATTGCAAATAAGCAAGACAAGCGGGGACAGAGCCTACGTCTCTACCCCCGCCGAACAGTCATCAATTACATACCAGGATCGGTGCCTTTGAGTGCCTCGGTGATACCCGCAGCGTACTGCCGGGTAGCCTTGAGGGTGTCAGCATGCAAAGCTTGTTCCGCGAGAGCTAGCGCACGCATCAACTTGGCATGTTCCTGTGATGTTTTCTTGACATCGTTCAATGCGCCATTTCCCATATCTTTACATGGATTCCCCACGTTAGCATCGAATTGCTTGCCTTTCACACCCACCAGACAGTTGATTACATGATGGAAATGCATAACAGCCGTCGCAGTATCAGCAGCGGCCGCGGCCATTTGCGCGTGTGTTGTAGCGGTGGCGATTTCCTGGCTGGCCTTGCCGGCGGCAAAACTAATCAGGGGTATCGCCAATAGCATGAGGACCGCGAGAGCAAAGGGGAAAATACGTTTATTCATAAATACTTCCTCCGATTGGAACAATTGATCATAGCTGTACGCGCCCGCGCACCGGAATTGAGCCACGCCAGGTGCAGTGCAACATTAGGTATTGCCCATGAATCATACGCGTGAGGCGGATTAGTCTCCATCCCGCGGCCAGGCGCTGCCGGACGCGTAAGCGCGCGTGATTATGTCTGTTTGATTTTGCGGGTTTTGCGCAAGACCACCATACGCGTACCCGAGAGGCGGTCATTCCATGCAAGATGATGCGGATCGAAGGCTGGCCAGACGAAAGCCGCGATCACTAGGATGAATATCCCGATGGCGGTCATGGTATAAAGATTTCTGTGCGGCTGTCCGCCGGCGTTGATGAGAAATTCACAACCCAGCAGCAGCAGCAGCCAGGGAATCAGCAAGGTGAGATAGCGGATCAGTGCCCGGTACCAGCCCAGGTGCGCGCCATCCATGCGCACCAACTGCAGGCTCCAGGTGCGCATGCCGAGGGTCTGGCCGCCGTGGGTCCAGAAGCCTGCGAAGAAGGCATAACCCAGGGCCAGCAGTCCCACCTGGTACATCAGCTTCACGCCGGTGTGATGGGCATAAAAAGCTTCTAATGTGTAGCCAGGGGCAAACGGCATGACGAGCAGGGTCGCCACCATGCAGAGGGCAAGCATGATGAGCAGATCATAGAAACCCGATGCCAGCCGCCGGAACACTCCCGGCGATGCCGGAGCCGGGGAATCCGAAATCGGTTCGGGGGTATGCGGCGTGCTCATGACAGAGGGCATTCCCGCAAACTGGCGCTCCCTACCGGATTCGAACCGGTGTTTAAGCCTTGAGAGGGCTCCGTCCTAGGCCTCTAGACGAAGGGAGCTTGGGTACAAAGGGAGTGGTATTATACGGACGCACCGGATTAGCTCAAGCTCGCCATCAAGAAGCGCCCCTGCAAACAATCACACGTGAATCTCCAGGAAACCTCCACCCTGTCTCCCAATATCGTTCCCCGCGCCGACCACAACATCTCGCGGACCCAGATTTCCGAAAACGCACTTAAAGTGCTGTATCGCCTGAAAACTGCGGGCTACGAGTCGTATCTGGTTGGTGGTGGTGTACGCGACCTGCTACTGGGCCGTGAACCCAAGGATTTTGATATTGCCACTGACGCGCGTCCGGAGCAGGTGCACGCGCTGTTCCGCAATTGCCGCATCATCGGCCGGCGCTTCCGGCTCGCGCATGTGCAGTTTGGCGGCGAGATCATCGAGGTGGCCACTTTCCGGGCCAATCAGGACGCGGCCCGCGGGGTGGGCGATGCTCACAATGATAGCGGCCGCATCCTGCGCGACAATACCTATGGCACGCTGGAACAGGACGCCTTCCGGCGCGACTTCACCGTCAACGCGTTGTATTACGACATCCGTGATTTTTCCCTCAGGGATTACGTCAACGGCATTGCGGATTTACGCGCCGGTACTTTGCGGCTCATCGGCGAGCCGCAAATCCGCTATCGGGAGGATCCGGTACGCATGCTGCGGGCAGTGCGGTTCGCCGCCAAACTCGGTTTCCGCATCCACCCGGATACGGCAGCGCCGATTTCTGCGCTCTCAGCGCTGCTGGATGGCATCCCGCCGGCGCGCTTGTTCGAGGAAATTCTTAAATTATTTCTGTACGGTTTTGGCCTGCAATCCTTCGAGAGTTTGCGGCATTATGGGCTGTTCGCCCGCTTGTTTTCGCGCACGGATGCGATTTTGGATACCGAAGAACAGGGCTTCCCTCACACCTTCATTGCTGAGGCGTTCGCCAGCACTGATGCGCGGGTGAATGCGGATAAGTCCGTCACGCCTGCGTTCCTGTTCGCAGCGTTGTTGTGGGAGCCGGTACGCCAGCAGGCGATGGTTCTGGAAGCGCAGGGTATGCATCCGGGTGAAGCCTTGCGGCGTGCCGCCGATGAAATTCTCCCTGAACAGATCAGCCATGTGGCACTACCGCGACGCTTCGCTACGCCCATGATCGAGATTTACCAGCTGCAGCCGCGTTTTGCACAACGCGATGGCAAGCGACCGTTGCGGCTGCTGGCGCATCCGCGTTTCCGCGCCGCCTATGATTTTCTGATGTTGCGTGCCGCAGCCGGCGAAGTGGATACGGAGCTGGCCCGCTGGTGGACGGAATTCCAGAACGTCGATGCTGCCGGTCAAAGCAGCCTGCTAAACGCCGCACCGGTCGGAGAGCGAGGTCGTTCCCGACGCCGACGGCGGCGCCGTGAGACTTCACCGTCAGCGTAATGCCGTGAGCGCCGGAGTTTCCGTGTATATCGGTCTCGGCAGCAATCTGGACGGACCTTCCGGGCAAATACAGCGCGCCCTCATGGAACTGGTTGTCCTGCCCCGGACCCGTTTGCTGGCGCACTCACATCTTTATAAGAGCCGGCCGCTCGGGCCACAGAATCAACCGGATTACATCAACGCGGTAGCGATGCTGACAACCGGACTTGCACCACTGGAATTGCTGCACTCTTTGCGGAAACTGGAGGAGGGGCATGGGCGCTGGCGCGTAAGAGAACGGCGCTGGGGTGCGCGCAGTCTGGATCTGGATATCCTTGTTTACGGCGATATCCGTCTGCAGTCACCGGAATTGACACTTCCGCATCCGGGTGTGCATCTGCGCAGTTTCGTCCTGTATCCTCTCGCAGAGTTGGCGCCGACGCTGGTGATTCCTGGTCACGGTCCGGTACAGACGTTGCGCGACCATTGTCATACACCACCCATTGAGCGCTACGAGGAAGCTGCGAATGAGTGAAATCCAGCCCCGCTACCTGGTGGTGGAAGGTCCCATCGGCGTTGGCAAGACCAGTCTTGCCCGGCGCCTGGCTCACACCTTCGGTGGCGAGCCGTTACTGGAACGCGCTGAGGATAACCCGTTTCTGGAACGCTTTTACCGCGACCCCAGGAATGCCGCGCTGCCGACACAGTTGTCATTCCTGTTCCAGCGCGCACGCCAGTTGCAGCAGCTGCGTCAAGGCGACATTTTCACACCCCTGCGGGTGGCGGATTTCATGCTCGAGAAGGACCGGTTATTCGCACAACTCAATCTCGATGATGATGAATTTAGGCTTTATGAACAGGTCTATCTGCATCTGACACTGGATTCACCGTTGCCGGATCTGGTGGTGTATCTGCAGGCACCGGTGGAAGTTCTCATGCGGCGCGTCGTCCACCGGGGCGTTGGTTATGAACAATTCATCCAGCGGGATTATCTTGAGCGCGTCGCCGGTGCGTACGCGCATTTCTTTCATTATTACAGCCGCTCGCCCCTGTTGATCGTGAATGCCGCTGACATAAATCCTGTGGACAGCGAAGAGGACTATGGGCTGCTGGTAAAGGAAATCAGCCGCGTCAAGAGCGGCCGCCACTATTTCAATCCCGGCAAGGGCTAACAGTGCGTTGAACGACAGCCCGCGGGGAGGGCGCATGGGGATGTCCACGCTTTTCAATCAGGCTAACTGATTGAAAAATGGGGAAAACCGGGAATCACATTTTCGGTTTGGGGGTGGCAAAGGCCCGGCTGGACCTTTTCCAAGAATCCGCTGGAGCTTGATGTTTAAGCGGCTGCCCGCCATGCTGATGACTGGCTCGAGACGGAGTTTGCATGTACACCCAACCTGAAAATCGCAGTCAGGCCGAAAAGTTCACGCTTGCGACGCTGGCGAAAATGAAGTCGGCGGGCGAAAAAATCGCCTGCCTCACCGCCTATGACGCGAGTTTCGGGGCGTTGCTGGACAATGCCGGCGTGGACGTGGTGCTGGTCGGCGACTCCCTGGGCAATGTCATCCAGGGTCATGCCACCACCGTGCCCGTGACCATGGATGATATGGTGTATCACAGCCGGCTGGTGGCGCGCGGCCTCAAGCGTGCATTCTTCATGGTGGATATGCCGTTCATGAGCTATCCGACCCCGGAGATCGCGCTTAACAATGCGGCGCGCCTCATGCAGGAGGGTGGGGCGCAGATGGTGAAACTGGAGGGCAGCGGTCACCAGGCGGAAATCGTGCGTTACCTCAACGAAAACGGGGTGCCGGTATGCGCGCATCTGGGCCTGCGTCCCCAGAATGTACACAAGTTAGGCGGCTTCAAGGTGCAGGGGCGCGGTAAACCGGCGGCACGCAAGATGCTGAAAGATGCGCTGCTGCTGGAAAAGGCCGGGGCTGACATCATCCTGCTGGAGCTGGTCCCGCGGAAGCTGGCTGCCGAAATCACCGCCAAGGTGAAGGTGCCGGTCATCGGTATCGGTGCGGGGGCCGAGGTGGACGGCCAGATCCTGGTGCTGTACGACATGCTGGATATCACTCCGGGGCGACGCCCCAGGTTCGCGCGTAATTTCATGGAAGGTGCCGGTGGTCCGCGCACCGCTGTGGAGGCGTATGTGAAGGCGGTGCGGGATGGCAGTTACCCCGCGCTTGAGCACAGTTTCGACTGATTCGGGTGATCCTGCATTCCGCCAAGCACAAGCCATGTTGACGTTACACGGCATTATTGAACTTCGCGACTACGTCAAACACTGGCGCATCACCGGCCAGAGAATCGCGTTTGTGCCCACCATGGGGAATCTGCATGCCGGGCATCTGCACCTGGTGAAACGCGCCCATGAATTTGCCGAGCGTGTGGCAGTAAGCATTTTTGTTAATCCTCTGCAGTTCGGTCCCAACGAGGATTTCAAGAATTACCCGCGCACTTTGGAGGCCGATAAAATACAACTGGCTGCGGCTGGGATAGATCTGCTGTTCGCGCCGTCGTTGGATGAGATGTACGCCTGTGACTGGGAGCAGATTACACGCGTCGAGGTCCCGGGACTCGCCTCAATCCTGGACGGTAAGTTCCGGCCCGGACATTTCGCCGGTATGGCCACGATAGTCGTCAAACTATTTAATATGGTGCAACCGGATGTGGCATTGTTCGGTGAAAAGGATTACCAACAGTTGGTGGTGATTCGCCGTCTGGTGGCGGATTTATACATACCAGTGAAAATCGTCGGCGTTCCGACGGTGCGCGGGGCCGACGGCCTGGCCATAAGCTCACGCAATCAATACCTGACCGCCTCGGAACGTGAACTGGCGCCGCTGCTGTTTCGTACGCTCGGTGAAGTGGTGCAAGCGCTGAACGATGGCAGACGTGATTTCCAGCGGCTCGAATCCGAAGCCGTGCGCAAACTTTCCGCGGTCGGCATGCGTCCAGACTATGTGGCTATTCGTGCAGCCGGCACGCTGGCAACGCCGGATGAGGTAACGGGAAATTTCGTGGTGCTGGCCGCTGCCTGGCTGGGTAAAACTCGCCTCATCGACAATATCGAAGTGCATACTACGGTCGCATCGGGACACGTCGGCACTTGAGCACCCGAACAGGAGCAAGGTAAAATATCACACCATCACGCAGACTCTCCTGATCCGCATGCAACTCACTCTGCTTAAAGCCAAACTGCACCGCGCCCGCGTAACCCATGCGGAAGTCGATTATGAAGGCTCCTGTGCCGTTGACGGTAATCTGCTGGATGCCGCCGGCATCCTCGATTACGAGCAGCTCCACATTTATAACGTCAGCAACGGTGAGCGCTTCACCACCTACGCCATCCGTGCAGAAGCCGGTAGCGGTATCATTTCAGTGAATGGCGCCGCCGCTCATCGCGCCGTACCCGGCGATCGCGTCATTATCTGCGTTTATGCACAATTGAGCGCCGCCGAAGCCATCAACTACAAGCCGCGGCTCGTTTATCTCGACGAGCTCAACCAGATCACGCGCACTGCCAACGCCATTCCCATCCAGGCCGCTTGAGTCCGCAACTCCTGCGGGAGGGTAGGGCGCACGTCGCGGTTGACTGCAAGGCCCAAAGGGCTAAGCTGAATTCATTCCTCGAATAGCCTATTTATCCATGAGTGCCTCCATCACCCAATCTCCGTCTTCTGGCGCCAGCGCGGATCAATTCCGGTGCAGCGGCTATACGCTGTTGCCTCAGGCCGTCAGCCCCGAAAGCGCCCGGTTGGTAGCCACTTATGCACTGCTGCAGCAGAAATGGCCGGGTTACTACCAGTCCGAGGAAATGTTCCGGGTGGCGCTTGGCCGTTACGCCGATGCATTCAGCGAAGCGCTGTTACTGGAATTGAAGCCCGTGGTAGAGCGGGCCACGGGCCTTGAATTGCTGCCCTGTTATTCCTACCTGCGCATCTATGGCAACGGCGCGATATTGCCAAAGCATCTGGACCGGCCCTCCTGCGAGATTAGCACCTCGTTGACACTGGGATTCAGGGCGCCGGCTCCGTGGCCTCTGTGCGTGCATGCGGACGGTGTGGACAAGCCGCTGTCGCTGATGCCCGGCGATATGCTCATTTATCGCGGTGCGGATGTACCCCACTGGCGCGAAACGTTTAGCGGCGAATACTGGGTGCAGACCTTTCTGCATTACGTGGACGCCCATGGACAGTTCACCGATTTCAAATTCGATGGGCGTGAGCGCATCGGCCCCTTCGATAAACTCAGCATGCAACGGAAATTCCAGCGGCCCGCAAGTCTGGGACAGTATGACAAGGCAGCGACTGTGGGTCCGGATGCGCCCTGCCCCTGTGGCAGCGGTCTGCGGTTCCGGGATTGTCATGGAAGGAATTAAAAAATAGATAAATTGCTTGTGGTGCATGCTAGTACTGCCATCGGCATCTAAGATTGTTATTGTGATTAGATCGGTTTTTGTGCATGCCGTTATGAACTCGCTTTGTTGAAGATTAACTATCTAGTCAATATTTTTATGTTGATTTAACGCCCAGATCACATGTTCACGCACTAGTTCTGAAGGATGGTCGGCGCGCATTTGTAGCGATGCGACAGCTTTTGATGATGTGGGCGCGTTGCCCAGTGCCACGGCGATATTCCTCAACCAGCATTCGTAACCCACGCGCCGTAGCGCACTGCCTTTGGTGCGCTCCAGGAATTCCTCCTCAGTCCAGTTGAACAGTTCCAGCAGCGCTGCATCGTCCAGACCATGGCGTGGCTTGAAATCCTTTTCATCCGTGGGTTTGGCGAATTTGTTCCAGGGACAGAAAAGCTGGCAATCGTCGCAACCGAATACGCGGTTGCCGATGGTCTTGCGGAATTCCACCGGGATGGCGCCCTTGTGCTCGATGGTCAGGTAGGCGATGCAGCGGCGCGCGTCGAGCTGATAGGGTGCGACGATGGCCTGGGTCGGGCAGACATCCATGCAGGCATGGCAGCTGCCGCAATGATTGTCGGCGGGCACGTCTACCGGCAAGGGTAGGTCGGTGAACAACTCACCCAGGAAAAACCAGGAACCGGCATCCTTATTGATCAGATTGGTGTGCTTGCCGATCCAGCCCAGGCCGGCATTGCGCGCCAGCGCTTTTTCCAGCACCGGCGCACTGTCGGTGAAGGCACGGTAGCCAAACTTGCCGACTTCCTGTTCGATGGATTCAGCGAGCTTTTGCAATCGGCCGCGCAGGACTTTGTGGTAATCGCGGCCCAGGGCATAGCGGGCGATATAGGCACGATGCTTTTCTTTCAGTAGAGCTTGCGCGTCCGCGGCGTCCTCTGGCCAGTAATCCATACGCACGGAAATCACCCGCAAAGTGCCCGGTACCAATGCCGACGGCCGGCTGCGGCGGGTGCCATGATGTTGCATGTAATTCATCCCGCCGTGGCGCTGCTGTCTGAGCCATTCCAGCAGGTGCCGTTCGTCCTCCGGCAGTTGCACGCCGCTGATGCCGGTTTGCTGGAAGCCCAGCGCCCGCGCCCAGCCGCGGATGCGTTCGGCGAGTGCGCTTAAATCACGGATATCAGTGGCTTGTGGCTGCATGGGATGCTGGGGTTGGCGTGCTGTATATAATGCTGCCATGCCGGCATTTTCCCAAGCGCTGTATACGGCCGCCCAGGTGCGGGAGCTGGATCGACGCGCCATTGCCCAGGGCATTCCTGCGGAAGAACTCATGCGGCGTGCCGGTGCAGCGGCGTGGCAGACGCTCGCAAGCCATTGGCCGGCGGCACGACATATTGTCGTGTTTGCCGGAGCAGGTAACAACGCCGGCGACGGCTATGTGTTAGCTAAGGAAGCACTCGAAGCCAAGCGGCGAGTGACTGTAGTGAATGTCGGCGATACCGCCAAGCTATCCGGTGCTGCGGCTACGGCGCGTGCAAAGTATCTGGCTGTGGGGGTTCAGGAACGGCGATTTTCAGGCGTATTGCCGGATGACGCGGATGTGATCGTGGATGCCTTACTGGGCACGGGCCTGGATCGTTCTTTGCGGGATCAGTGGGCGGAGGCCGTACAACTTATAAACACCGGCGGCAAGCCGGTGTTGGCACTGGATGTTCCTTCAGGGTTGAATTCTGATACCGGCGCCGTCATGGGGGTTGCCGTGCAGGCGACCGTAACCGTGACCTTCATCGGCATGAAGGCGGGGATGGTCACCGGAGAAGGACCTGCCTGTGTGGGCGACATTGTGTTGGCGGCGCTGGACATATTTCCACAGGGTTACACGGACATCATACCGGCAGCGCGCTGCATCGGTGCAGCAGAAACGCGCCTGCCGCGCCGTGCGCGCTCGGCGCACAAAGCCCGGTTTGGCCATGTACTGGTGATCGGCGGTGACCACGGGATGGGCGGGGCCGTGCGTCTTACTGCGGAAGCGGCTCTGCGCAGCGGCGCGGGACTGGTAACCGTCGCTACCCGCCCGGCACACGTGGCCTCGTTGTTGGCAGGTTTGCCGGAAGCCATGGTGCATGGTTTAGAAACCGCTGCTGAGGTGCTGCCGCTCATAACACAGGCCACGGTGATCGCTATTGGCCCCGGTCTTGGCCAAGATGACTGGGGCCGCATGCTGCTGGCGCGGGCGTTGGATACGCCGCTGCCGCTGGTGGCGGATGCCGACGCACTCAATCTGCTGGCGGCCCATCCGATAGTACGCGGTCAGTGGGTGCTGACTCCCCATCCGGGGGAAGCGAGCCGTCTGCTCAAGCAGACCATCAGCGCGATTCAGGAGGATCGCTACCGGGCGGCGCTGCAGCTGGTTGAACAATTTCGCGCCGTGGTGGTACTCAAGGGTGCCGGCAGCATCGTTGCGGCGGCGGATGAAACGCCGGCGGTGTGTACCCACGGTAACCCGGGGATGGCGGCGCCCGGCATGGGCGATGTGCTTACCGGCGTCATCGCTGCACTGATTGCCCAAGGTTTTGCGTTGCCTGAAGCAGCCCGTATTGGCGTTGCATTGCACGCGCTGGCGGGGGACCGGGCGGCGCAATCCGGCGAGCGCGGGCTCATGGCGCGTGATCTCATCGGTGCTTTGCGCCAGGTGATGAATCGGTGAGTCAATTTAGGGTGGAAGATGCCGTGGCCATGGATGCCCTGGGTGTGCAACTGGGGCGTGCCTTAAGTGCCGCGGTGGTGGTGTACCTCACGGGCGAGCTGGGTGCCGGCAAGACCACCTTGGTGCGTGGCGTGTTGCGCGGTCTGGGGTTTACCGGCCGGGTACGCAGTCCGACTTACACACTGATGGAAGGCTACGAATTCCCGGGACGGGTATTCCATCATCTTGACCTTTATCGCATCCGCGATGCCGGCGAACTCGAGTTCTTGGGGGTGCGTGAACTGGATGCTGCGGACCGCTGGGTGTTCGTCGAATGGCCCGAACGGGGCGTAGGCGATCTGCCGCCGCCGGATCTGGAATTGAAGTTTGAGTTGCGGGATGCGGGGCGCCGGATAGGGTTAAATGCCCGCAGCGAACAGGGCCGCAAACTGGCCGAGACCTGGCGGACCTTGGTCAAGGCCGCAGCGGTACCAGGCTTGGCGGGCCTGGAGTAGGGCCTCTTCTCAGGTCTCGCTCTAAGATTCTGGTGTATCTCTATCAATTCATTAGCAAAAACTTGAAATTCAGTGGAGATCATGTATAACTACCCGAATGTCCCCAGACCGCGGCATGGGCATGAAGGTATTACTGACTCTGGCACTGTTCTGGCCGGTGGCGGCACTGGCCGCTCCCGCAAATCTGCTGGGGGTGCATTTCGCCCCCGTTGGGGGGCATGCGGCCTTGATCTTCGACTTTTCCGGGCCGGTAGAGCACCGCATTTTCACCCTCGGCAGTCCCAACCGCATTGTCATTGACGTGGATAACGCGCGTTTGGCGACGGCCTTGCCGGCGGGGCAGGGTGTAGTCAAGGATTTGCGCAGCGGCATACATGATCAGACCGGTTTGCGCTTGGTGCTGGATCTGAACGCCCGCGCCATACCACGCAGCCTGTTACGCAAGAGCGCGACCGGCACCCAGTTGGTAGTGGCGCTATACGCCAACGCTATTTCAACGGATCGTAAACCAGTGCTGACGGCGGCGACCGCGGTACCCAAGACTGGTCGCGATATCGTGGTCGCCATTGACGCGGGCCACGGCGGCATTGATTCCGGCGCCCGCGGCCGCCACGGGGTTATGGAAAAAACCATCACCCTGCAGATTGCACGCCGGCTCGCCGCGCAGGTGGCCAAGCAGCCTGGTTTTAAACCATTCCTGACCCGCGACGGCGACTATTATCTGACGCTACGCCAGCGCATTGACCGCGCGCGTGCGGCGCACGCCGATATCTTCATTTCCATTCATTGCGATGCGGCGCGTGATCACTACGCCGACGGCGCAACGGTCTACGCGCTTTCCATGCACGGCGCGAGCAGCGAACATGCGCGCCTGCTGGCGGAGCGCGAAAACGATTCCGATCTGCTGGGCGGCGTCTCCCTATCCGACAAGAGCAACATGCTGGCCTCGGTATTGCTGGACCTTTCCCAAACCGCCACCATCGGTGCCAGCCTGGATGTGGGCGATCGCGTGGCCCAGCGACTCTCCAGACTTGGTCCCATGCACCGCGATAATGTGCAGCAGGCGGCTTTTGTAGTGCTCAAGTCGCCGGACATCCCCTCGATTCTGGTGGAAACCGATTACATCACCAATCCCCAGGAAGAACGCCTGCTCAAGACCTCCAGTTACCAGCAAAAAATCGCCGCAGCAGTGCTAGGAGGTGTGATTAATTACTTTAATCAGTATCCACCGCCCGGCAGTGAACTGGCCGTGACAAAAGCGCGCAGCCAGCAACGAATTGCGCAAGCCGGCGCTGGGCAAGAAACTGTGGATTACAACGCCGCCAGCCGCAATTAACGCGGCCCATAGCCTCTGCATTCTTTCTTCAGTAGCCGTAAGCCGTTAAGCTAGCCGCTTGCACGTTGTCGCGGTGTTCTATGTCCATCCGTTTGTTGCCGCCCCAGCTTATCAACCAGATCGCCGCCGGCGAAGTGGTGGAGCGTCCCGCCTCGGTGGTAAAGGAATTGCTGGAAAACAGCCTGGATGCCGGCGCTCTCAGCATCAATGTGGAGCTGGAACACGGCGGCGCGCGGTTAATCCGTGTGCGCGATGACGGCGGCGGTATTCCCAAGGAAGAATTGGCGTTGGCGGTGGAGCGCCATGCCACCAGCAAGATCGCAAGTCTTGAGGATCTGGAACGGGTGGTGACGTTGGGTTTTCGCGGCGAAGCGCTACCCAGCGTCGGTGCAGTGGCGAGATTGAGCTTGACTTCACGTATTCGTGGAGACGAGCATGGTTGGCGCATCGAGGGCGACGGTCATGGGCATTATAGCCCGCCGGTACCGGCGCCACACCCGTTCGGCACTAGCGTAGAGGTGCGAGAACTTTTCTTTAATACACCGGCACGGCGAAAATTCCTGCGCAGCGAAGCCACGGAATTCAGTCACGTGGACATGGTGCTGCGGCGCATGGCGTTGGCGCGCATGGACGTGACACTGCACGCGCATCATAATAGCCGCGGGGTGTACGCCTTGCCTGCGGCGGATGAGCAGCGCGAGCGGGAGCGGCGGGTGAGCGTGCTGCTGGGCAAGGAATTTACGGCACAAGCCCTGTATTTTACCCACGCCATGTCTGGGTTGATTCTGCGCGGCTGGATCGCCCGACCTGCGTTTTCCCGCAGCCAGCCTGATCTTCAGTATTTCTATGTCAACGGCCGCATGGTGCGCGACAAATTGTTGGCCCACGCGGTCAAGCTTGCCTATCACGATGTGTTGTTCCACGGCCGTCATCCGGCCTATGTGCTCTATCTGGAACTGGATCCGGCGCGCGTGGATGTGAATGCCCATCCGGCCAAGCTCGAAGTGCGTTTCCGGGACGGGCGATTGGTGCATGACTACGTGTTTCGCACGGTGGAAGCGGTACTCAAAGACACTTTGCCCCAGTCGCCGGCGGAGCTCGCGCCGCCCCCGGCGTTGCAGGCATATTCTGCCGTGCCCCAAGCGGACATGCGCACACAACGGCCGATGCCGCTGCAGGTGGCCGAGACTATGGCTGCCTATGCGAAACTGCAGCCGGACACCTTGAAGCCTGGGGAAGCGCCTGATACCGCCCGCGGCATCCCGCCGCTTGGTTTCGCGTTTGCACAGCTGCAGGGTGTCTATATTCTCGCCGCCAGCGCCGATGGCCTGGTATTGGTGGACATGCATGCGGCCCATGAACGCATCACCTACGAGCGCATGAAAGCCTCGTTGGAGTCGGGCCGGGTAGTATCCCAGCCGCTGCTGGTGCCGATGAATGTAAGCGTCAGCCGCCGCGAAGCGGAACATGCGGAATCGGCCGCGGCTGGTCTTGCGGAAGTCGGTTTCATAGTGGAACGCCGTGGTCCGGAAACCCTGGTGATTCGTGAAGTGCCGGCATTGCTCAAGGACCAGGATGCAGCGCAATTGTTGCGGGATCTGCTTGCTGACATGATCGAGCACGGCGGCAGTCGCCGCCTGCATGCCGCACTGGAACACGTGCTTGCCACCCGTGCCTGTCACACTTCGGTGCGCGCACATCGCGAGCTGACGCTTGCAGAGATGAATGCGTTGTTGCGAGAGATGGAGCGCACACCGCGGGCCGACCAGTGCAACCATGGCCGTCCCACCTGGAAAAATCTCAGCATGGCGGAGTTGGACAAATTGTTCTTACGCGGCCGATGATAAACCCAATCAGTTACTGCCATGTCTTGCAAGGTTGTTGTCGGGATGTCACAGAATGTATGGATGTCAGGACACGGTTGTGAGGGTTTTAGATGAGCGTTTCACCGCCGCCACCGGCGATTTTTCTCATGGGGCCAACGGCATCGGGCAAGACAGCGCTGGCTGTGGAGCTGGTCAAACATTTCCCCTGCGATATCATCAGTGTGGATTCGGCGATGATCTACCGTGGCATGGATATCGGCACCGCCAAACCGGGTGCGGAGATCCTGCGCATCGCACCCCATCGTCTCATTGATATTCTTGACCCCGTGGAAAGTTATTCCGCGGGCCGGTTTCGTGAGGACGCGCTTGCGGCCATGATGGAGATCGCATCCAGCGGACGGGTGCCGCTGCTGGTAGGCGGGACCATGCTGTACTTCCACGCCTTGCAACACGGTCTTGCGGAATTGCCGACTGCCGACTCGCGGATACGCGCGGAACTGGACGCGCGCGCCGCCAAGCAGGGCTGGGCGGTTCTGCATGCGGAACTCGCCTGCGTGGACCCAACTGCCGCAGCCCGCATCAACGTCAATGACCCGCAGCGCATCCAGCGGGCATTGGAGGTTTTTTATCTGACCGGCCAGCCGCTGTCAGAACTGCAGAACGCCGGCACTGTCCAATCCTTGGCGTATCGTCTTATTAAATTGGCGATAACGCCTTCGAGCCGGGCATTGTTGCATGCATGCATTGCACAACGATTTCATGACATGCTGGCATTGGGATTTGTGAAGGAAGTGGCGGGTTTGCGCGCGCGGGGTGATTTGACAATTACTCATGGGTCCATGCGGTCGGTAGGTTATCGTCAACTGTGGGGATACCTGGAAGGTGCCTGCAGTCTGGAAACGGCGGTGCAACGGGGTATCGTGGCCACGCGCCGCTTTGCCAAACGCCAATTAACCCGGCTGCGCGCAGAAAAGGATGTCCGTTGGCTTCAAAGCGATGCTCCCTGCGTAGTCGAAGACGCACGTGCGCTGTTGGCGCAGGCGCTGGAGACCTGGCTCTGAGGGTGCTGTGTTACAATCTTGCTGTGATTAACAATAGAACTAAGCCGCCCATGAGGCTTACTGATGATGGACATAACTAAAACGAGGAGACAAGCCATGGCCAAAGGTCAGTCCCTGCAAGAACCCTTCTTAAACACGCTGCGGCGGGACAAAGTGCCGGTTTCGATTTATCTTGTCAATGGCATCAAGTTACAAGGACAGGTCGAATCCTTCGATCAGTTCGTCATCCTGCTCAAGAACAGCGTGAGTCAAATGGTGTACAAACATGCCATTTCCACGGTAGTGCCGAGCAGGCATGTGAACATGACGCCCGACGAGGGTGGTGAGGAACCGGGCAGCGAAAGCGCCTGATACACGTACGCTATGCCGAGGCGACGCATTGTTTGAACGTCCGAAGGGCGGTGAACGGGCCGTTCTGGTTCACCTCAATCTCGATCCCGCAACCGGCGACGATCTACTCCAGGAATTCACCGAGCTCGCCAAAACCGCCGGCGCGGAAGTGCAGGCAACAGTGAGCGGCAGCCGGCGTGTGCCGGAAGCGCATTTCTTCATTGGCGAAGGCAAGGCTGAGGAGGTGCGCGCCAAGGTGCTGGAAACCCGCGCCGATCTGGTGTTGGTAAACCACACGCTCTCGCCCAGCCAGGAACGCAACCTGGAAAAATTCCTCAATTGCAGGGTATTGGACCGCACCGGACTGATTCTCGATATTTTCGCGCAACGTGCGCGCAGTTTCGAAGGCAAGCTGCAGGTGGAACTCGCCCAACACCGGCATCTGGCCACACGTCTGGTGCGCGGTTGGACGCACTTGGAAAGGCAGCGCGGCGGCAGCATCGGTCTGCGCGGTCCCGGCGAAACCCAGTTGGAAACCGACCGGCGGCTCATCGGCAAGCGTATTCAGCAGTTGGCGAAGCGTCTGCAACGCGTGCGCGAACAGCGTGAACAGGGCCGGCGCACGCGGGTGCGCCGGGCGGTGCCCACCGTTTCGCTGGTGGGGTACACCAACGCCGGCAAGTCCACACTCTTCAACGCACTCACCGGTGCCGAGATGTTCGTTGCCGATCAGTTGTTTGCGACCCTGGACACCACCCTGCGTCGTCTGCAACTTGACGGCGGCCCTGAAGCGGTGCTCGCGGATACGGTGGGGTTCATCCGTGAACTGCCCCATGATCTGGTTGCGGCTTTCCGTTCCACCCTTCAGGAAACCGAGGAGGCTGCGTTGCTGCTGCATGTGGTGGATGCCAGCGACCCGCAACGGGACATATATATTGATACCGTGAATCAGGTGTTGGCGGAAATCGGTGCGCAGGATATACCGCAACTCGAGGTGTTCAATAAAATCGACGCCACCGGGCAATCCCCGGCGGTCGAAAGCGGTCCGGACGGTCTGCCGCGACGCGTATGGGTTTCGGCCCGCCGTGGTGCCGGCCTGGAACTTCTGGGCAGGGTCATCGCAGAGCGGCTGCGCAGCGAGACCGTGCATGGCTGGCTGCGGCTGGCGCCGGCCAAGAGCCGCGCACGTGCCGCGTTTTTCCAGCTCGGCGCGGTGCGCGGCGAGAAACTGGAACAGGACGGCAGTTATCTGCTGCAGGTGGAATTGCCGCGCAGCGAATATCAGCGTCTTTGCCATCGGGAGGGACTGAGCCCCTCGCTGCTGACAGGTTGATTCAGCGGGTTGTTTTGTTTATCGATTCGCTGATCTGATACGAGTTTGCAACGGAATTTTTAATTCAGTCAGGCTGATTGAACAATGGAGAAAACCGGAAATTGCATTTTCGCTTTTCGATCTTGAAAAAGCCAAGATGGGTTATTAAATATTTTATCGGTTACATGGGAGTGTTCCGCCATGGTGTGGAAAGAACCGGGGAAGGACAAGGATCCCTGGAAGAGTACAGAACGACCGCCGGATCTGGAGCGGATGGTAAAAAATCTGCACAAGCGACTCAGCTCGCTGTTCGGCGGCCAGCATCGCTTCCGTGCAACCATATTGTGGTGGCTGTTGCCGGTGATTATCGCGACCTGGCTGCTATCCGGTTTCTACAAGGTGGCACCCGGTGAGCGTGGAATAAATTTCGTGTTTGGCCGCTACACAGGAGTCGTGTCGCCGGGATTGCACTGGCATGCGCCCTGGCCCGCCGGTCATGCGGATATCATCGGCGGCGTGGAAGGTCGGGATTACACGCGCAGTTATAACCGCTTGCTTACCAGCGACGGCGACATCGTGACGGTGGACGCGGTGGTGCAATTTCATGTGGTGGATATGAGCGATTATCTGTTCAATACCGCCAGCGCCGCGGACGTCGGCAAAAGTGCCGATGCCGGCACCAAAACGTTACTCGGCGAGCTGGCGGATGCCGCCATACGCACTGCGGTCGCCCACAGCACCCTGGAGGGTATTCTGGGTGCTGGGCAGGATGCCGTGGAAGCGGATGCGAGCCAGCGGTTGAACGCATTCTTGAAGCCTTACAACACCGGTATTGCCGTGACGCGCCTCTCGTTCCAGCATGTCAGCGTTCCCGAAAGCGTGAGCGGCAGTGGTGCCGATGTGAGCACGGCCCAGCGGGAGGCGCAGCAGGCCAAGACCGAGGCTCAGGCCTACGCAAACGATCTGCAGCCCCAGGTCAAGCGTGCGGCGGATGCCAAAATTGCGGAGGCCGAACTCTACCGCACCACCTTGGTAAACCAGGCGCAGGCGGACACCGCGGGTTTTGATGCAGTGTTCGCAGCCTACCGTAAGGCGCCGGCACTGACTCGCGACACTTTGTATATGCAGACCATGGAAGAGATTCTCGGCAATGCCAATAAAGTCGTGGTGGATACCCGCAACGGCAATGTGAGCGTGCAAGTGCCGCAAGCTTTCACGCCCGCAAAGCCACCGGCATCCAAAGTACCTGCGCCCGAAAAGGCAGCGGCCGGGAGCGCCGGCGCGGCTGTGACCAGCTCCAATACTGCACCGACCGCGGCTCCCGCTGCCGGTACGCACAGGGGGAAGCCGTGATGTCGCTGCATCGTTCTCTCGTTAGTTTCATCATCGCCGTCGGCCTATTGATACTCATCAGCCAAAGCGTAAGCATTGTTCAGCAAGGTCAGATGGGCGTGCGCTTGCGCGCCGGCACGGTGATCGCAACCAGCCTCAAGCCCGGCCTGCATTTCAGGTTGCCGTTCATCGGCCAGATCCTGGGGTTGGACGATCACTGGATCACCCTGGACAGCGGGCATCAGAACGGCGGCCGTTTGAAACTGGTAAGTGCAGACGGCAAGAGCCTGGAAGCGGGCTATGCCGCGGTATGGCGCGTCAGCGATGCCACCGCCTTTTGCCATGCCACTGGCTGCGACGAACGCAGCGGCGCGCGCCGCATCAACGATGCACTTACGCCAATGCTGAACAAGCTGTTCGCCGCACATACTGCCGCCGAATTGCTGGCGGACAAGAATGACGCACTGACCGGGGACTTGCCCGCCCGCCTTGACTCACACTTGCAGGCGCTTGGCGTGACGGTGCGGGCGGTTTACATTACGGCGCTCAGCCTGCCGCGGGAGCAACTGTCCACAATATACGAGCGCATGCGTTCAGCCCAATCCGATAACGCCGCGCAGATCCGTGTCCAGGGCACCGCCAGCGCCGATGCGATTCGGGCCAGGGCGGATCAGCAGCGAGCGCTGATGCTTGTGCAGGCGGACATCCAGGCGCAGAAAATTCGCGGCCAGGCGGACGCCGATGCCACGGCGATTTATGCGCATGCCTATCAGCAGGATCCGGAGTTCTTCAGTTTCTATCTGAGGCTGCAGGCCTACCGGCGCACTCTCAAGAAGAATAACAGCGTGATCGTGCTGGGGCCGGATAGCGGGTTCCTGAAATACTTCGACGGACTTGAGGCGGCGGTCAAACGACACCACTGATAGGGGGGGATTGTGCATGTGGCTGGCATTATTGACCGCGATTGGCCTGATGCTGGTGATAGAAGGCATCATGCCGTTCCTCAATCCGCGCAGCTTCCGGCAGGCTTTGGCGGCGGTCGCTCAGGCCAATGATCGGGTACTGCGTATTGCAGGCCTGGCGAGCATGATCGTGGGCGTTATTCTGCTGTATCTGGCGCGCAATCTGTTCTGATGGAATCGGGGAGTAGCGGGTGAGCAAAACGGGCAAGAACCTCATCGTCATCGGCACCCAGTGGGGCGACGAGGGCAAAGGCAAGGTGGTGGATTGGCTCACGGACCGGGTGGCGGCGGTGGTGCGCTTCCAGGGCGGACACAATGCCGGTCACACGCTGGTGATCAACGGCGAGAAGACCATCCTCAAGCTGATTCCTTCCGGGGTGTTGCGTGCCAACGTGCAATGCCTCATCGGCAACGGCGTGGTGCTGTCGCCCACGGCACTGCTGGAAGAAATCAACATGCTGGAAGCCAAGGGCGTGCCGGCGCGCGAGCGCCTGAAGATATCGCCGGCCTGTCCGCTGATCCTGCCGTCCCATGTGGCGCTGGATAAAGCGCGTGAACAGGCCAAGGGCGCCGGCAAGATCGGCACCACCGGCCGCGGCATCGGTCCGGCCTATGAAGACAAGATCGCGCGCCGCGCGGTGCGCGTGGCGGATTTGTTTCACCGCGAGCGCTTCGCCGCCAAGCTGGGCGAAGTGCTGGATTACCACAATTTCATCCTCAAGAACTATTTCCACGCGGAGCCGGTGGCCTTCCAGAAAACCCTGGAGGATTATCTGGCGCTGGTGCCGGTGCTGGAACCCATGATCGTGGATATCACGCCTTTGTTGGACGCGCTGCGCCGGCGCGGCGAAAACATGCTGTTCGAAGGCGCCCAGGGCGCGTTGCTGGACGTGGATCACGGCACCTATCCTTACGTCACCTCATCCAACACCACCGCCGGCGGCGCGGCCACCGGCACCGGTCTGGGACCGCTGTATTTCGATCAGGTGCTGGGTATCGTCAAGGCCTACACCACGCGCGTGGGCGAGGGCCCGATGCCCACGGAATTGTTCGACGCCATGGGCGAGCATCTGGCGCGCCGCGGCCATGAATTCGGCTCCGTCACCGGCCGGCCGCGCCGCTGCGGCTGGTTCGACGTGGTGGCGTTGAAGCGTTCGATCATCAACAACAGTGTCAGCAGTCTGTGCATCACCAAGCTGGATGTACTGGACGGCCTCGATAGCATCCGTATCTGCGTGGCCTACAAGACCGCAAAGGGTGAGGTTACCGTTGCCTCCATGGGTGCGGAGAGTTTCGCGGAGTCGGAACCGGTGTATGTGGATATGCCCGGCTGGAAAACGTCCACGGTCGGGCTCACGCAATACAAGGAATTGCCGGAAAACGCCCGCGCCTATCTCAAGAAGATCGAGGAACTCATGGGCGTGCCGCTGGATATCATCTCCACCGGCCCGGATCGAACCCAGACCATCGTGCTAAAACATCCTTTCGACTGAAGTATTCATTGTTTTTCTTTGACTTACTGATAATCGCTAAACGTCCTTGGTGACGATGAAAAAATAGCAAAGGCATGCAAGCGACAACTTTTCTATTAAAACCAGATCAATATATTGTCCCCATAATTTCACTTGCTGATAATAACGGTACATTGTTAGTGACGATCTGTCACGCTATAGCGGGTGCTGCGCACGGCGTTGTTATCAGTTGGCACTCTCAGCCCATTCAATACGCTAAAGCCAGCATATTATTGACTGATCCGGCATTTTTCATGTTCCCGGCAGTGCCCCTGATTTTGAGGGGGTTGCCAGCCAAGCTTTTCTGGGGGCATCAAATATTCAACCCCAAACTTTTGGTGCACGTATTGTCGGCATTCTTCGTCGGAATGAAGCTGGATTCAGACTTCAGGCTCGCGCTTATTCACGCGGCATCGTTGCCTTGCGCGATGAGACGAAGACGCCGACGCACGCCGGTGATGATAGATGAGCTGACAGCTTCCGGAAACCCAGGGGGTAAATCCGCCAGGGCGGCATCTATGGCGCGATCCGCATTGGCTTGGATCTCATCGAGAATGCCTTGGGCGAAATCAGCCGGCAGACCGCAGTGCGCAGCCGTCTGCTGGAAATGCCGCGGCATGATCGAGTTTATGACGTAATGCCGCCGGTCACCGACGGCCATCGCAAGCTTCATTCGATTGTGCTGAATTTGCCTCGCGTCCACATTGGGTTGTGCCGACATGACGTCGTAGAGCGGCGTCAGGTGAAATCTGCCTCCGGGAAGAAGGTAGATACTGAAATTCTTGGCGTGACCATCCGTTGCCCCGATCAACCAAAAGACAATCTGGGCCTTGAGAAACTGCCTTTGGTCGGCTTCCGGTTCATCGCTGGCTTTCAACAGGTCCAGAATCTCTTGAATACCGGGGCCGCCCTCGGGCTCATACTTGCGGGTCGGCGGTATCGAGAGCGCCTGACAGCAATCTTCCTGCGGAAGGCGCAGAAGCCGGCCATCCGATGTCCACCGGCGGTCAAACCGTTCAACTACAAAGGCCCGTTTGCCGCTGAATTCCAGCATCCGCGCCTGCGCCATCGGTAGTCCGAATGCGGCAGTCAGACGCATGCATAGATATTCGTTCTCGATGCTTTGGGAGAGGTCAATCCCATTCCGCAGCCTGCCGATTTCCGGCTTCAGGATGTGTGTTGTCGCCGTGGTGCCGTGAGGCACCTGCCATTGGTCCTGCCAATAGAGCAGCGCCGTCTTTTCCTGGGCGCCAGCCAGGGAAATGCGGAATTCCTCGCTCTCGCCGACGCCGAGCGGTGTGCGTTTGAGATCGCTGAGAATGTCGGCAATTTCCCCGTCACTCAGTGGGCGCCCCGATATGCCGCCTACCAAGCCGGGATATTCGCCTTCGGGCAGGAATTGAAGCGCACCGACGCAGTCGCGGCCGACGGCGGTCAACAGGCTATAAGCGTCGTCACCTTCGGCTCTGACGCGCTCAGCCAAACGGCGGCGGATTTCCTCGTTGTCTGGAAGCAGGTTATCGAAGACGGCAATCACCGGATCACCGATGAACCGGTCCTCGCGAAGCGGCAACGACAGCGATACCGGAAGGGCGTGCTCCCAGTCGAGCCAGGTGCGGTCATATTCAAAATCGATCGCCCCGCTGGACTGGCGCCTTAAGTGGCCGACCAGCCGTCCGTTCAGAAAGACATTGAGGGGTATCCGGGTGCGCTGCCGCGCCATCAGAACAACTCCTCAATCCTGTCGGTCGAGGCTTTCGTCCGTGGACGAATCACCAGTTCTAAGTTGAGAGCCGTGAGCACGTCAAACAACGTACGCAGCTGCGTGCCGGCCTCTCCCGCTTCGAGCCCGGAGATCGTGGCTTGCCTCAAGTTGGTTTTTTGTCCTATGTCCTGCTGGTTAAGGCCAAGCGTGCGGCGGCGGCGGCGGATGGCGGCGCCGATCTGTTTCGGTGTGCGGGCAATTTGCTCGTTCATAGGGGTGCACTCCACATTTTCATACATACGGTATAGCGTATAAATGCGCAATATACGCCGCAGCGTATATCTATGCAATATACGCTGCAAGGTATAGGACTCGTCGAAGCGCCGGACGCTACTTGGATCTCTGATGCCGAGGCGCTCTGAAACAGGGGTGGACAAACCCTCAGTATCTTTTCAGGTATCCCAAACGTTTAATACTGTAGCTAGGCAAGCTCGGATCTTCTCAAACCATTCCAGCTGAAGTCGTTTTTATGATGCGGGGGTATTTATTCAATACATTGGAAGTATGTTTCTGAATCACCAGTGCATCGGCATACACGTGATTTTGATTCGCCACTGGTTCAGCGCGCGTATCGTCGTATTGATTTCAAACGTGCCCCTACAATCGGTTGGTGTGAATGGCACGGCTGCGGACGATAAAGAACAAAAACCCGCTAACCGTGAGGGTTATGAGCATTGTGCTGGTCGTTGTGGAATTCCTTGAAATCGTCGGATGGTGCCCAGGAGAGGGTAAGGCCGGTGTAGTTAATGCGAGCATTGCTCGCATCCGGACGAACGATGTGCAGGGAAGCACGAGTGCCGCGATAGGCAGGACGCCGAGAGCGGCCTCGGTGACAGGGCAGATTTTTGCTCCTGCAAAATCTGCACTTCTGCCGTCCCTGGCGGTCGGATGACGGGCCGGACAGCGCACCAGGGATGGTTTGAGAAACGGAACGCGATGACCTAATGAAAGTGGTGCCCAGGAGAGGACTCGAACCTCCAAGGTGTTACCCGCTAATACCTGAAACTAGAAGTGGTCTCAAAAAATATGAATCCGTTTATGTTGAGCGCAGTGAAGCGAAGTCGAATCATCGCTGGTGCCGCAGAAATTCCACACTTCGACTTCGCGTCTTCGGCGCTTCGCTCTGGGCTAATGGTATTTATGAGATCGTCTTTAGTGAGAAGGAATGCGAGAAGGAGTTCGAGTCAGATACCATACATCTGATTACGGAGGCCGAATCTTTGAAGTTCCAGTTCGGCCTGTCTATCTAGGCGCGACTTAAATGCGCGTGCATGGTGGCTTTGCTGATACGCGGCCTGCGCTTGCGACTCGCGTGCCACAGGTCATAAGCCGCTTGCATACGCAGCCAACTCTCGGCGCTAGGCGGCAGCCAGTCGGCAAGGCGCAATGCCAGATCAGCGCTGATTGCCGCACGCCCGTTAATCACGCGCGAGAAAGCCACGCGCGACATGCCCAAGTGCGCGGCCGCATCAGTAACGGTAAGACCCAATTCAGGCAACACATCCTGCTTGAGAATTTCGCCGGGATGCGGTGGGTTGTACATGCGGTTCATTGATAACTCCTCAGTGATAGTCACGGTAGTCCACCAGCACTGCAACTTTCTCCTTGAAGGTAAAAGTGAGGCGCCAGTTTCCATTGACCCATACGGACCAGTGCCCGGTCAGATCACCGCTCAGCGCATGCAAATGCCAGCCTGGAATTTCCATATCCCGCGGGCGGCTGGATGCATCCAGCTTGGCAAGCTGCCGCCGCAACCGGGACGCGTGCGCGGGTTGGATGCCCGCTTTGCTGCCTGTGCGGAAAAACACTTCCAGTCCCTTGTGACGGAATGATCGGATCACCGGATGATTGTATCGCTATACGATACGGGCTGCAAGAGGCAATTGGATTGTCTATGATAAATATCTTTGGACAGAGTGGTGCCCAGGAGAGGGTAAGGCCGGTGTAGTTAATGCGAGCATTGCTCGCATCCGGACGAACGCCCGTCATGGATGACGGGCCGGACAGCGCCACCAGGGATGGTTTGAGAAACGGAACGCGATGACCTAATGAAAGTGGTGCCCAGGAGAGGACTCGAACCTCCAAGGTGTTACCCGCTAGTACCTGAAACTAGTGCGTCTACCAATTCCGCCACCTGGGCAGGGGGCAGGCTGAAGTCAGCCGGTTTGGGAGGGCGGCACTTTACCGACAGCGTCCCACTGTGTCAATGTCACGTTTTACCTAAGTCACTCATTGCATGAAGAAAAAACCAAAACCACAAAAAGCGGCGCGCCGCCCCCACGATCCCTATGCGGAACGCGAGGCGCAGAAGTACGCACGTCCCATCCCCAGCCGCGAAGCGATCCTGCATTGGCTGGAAAAGGCGGGTAAACCGCTGCGCTTCGAGCGGCTCTCGCAGGATCTGCATCTCCAACATACGGACGAACTCGAAGCCCTGAGCCGGCGACTGGCGGCCATGCTGCGGGACGGCCAACTGGTGCAGAACCGCCGTGACGAATACTGCCTGGTGAAACTCCTGCCGCTGGTGGCGGGTACGGTCATCGGCCACCGGGACGGCTTCGGATTCCTGAAGCCCGACGAAGGCGGCGATGACGTGTTTCTGCCGCCGCGCCAGATGCGCACGCTCATGCACGGCGACCGGGCGCTGGTGCGGGTGCAGGGACGGGATGCGCGCGGCCGCACGGAAGGTTCATTGGTGGACGTGCTGGAGCGCAACACCCACGAAGTGGCGGGGCGTTACGTGGAAGAGCATGGCGTGAGTTTCGTGCAGCCGGACAATTCGCGCATCGCCCACACGGTGCTGGTGCCGACCGCGGAACGCAACGGCGCGCGTTCCGGCCAGATGGTGGTGGTGGAACTCACGCAGCAACCGGACAAGCAGAGCGAACCCATCGGGCGGGTGACACGCATCCTGGGTGAGCGCCACGCGCCGGGGATGGAAGTGGAGCTGGCGGTGCACGCCCATGGATTGCCGCATGACTGGCCGGTGGATGTGCAGCGGGAAATGCGTGCCTTCGATGAATCGGTACCGGAAGCCTCCAAGCAGGGACGCCTGGATCTGCGCAACACGCCGCTGGTGACCATCGACGGCGAAGATGCGCGTGATTTCGACGATGCCGTCTATTGCGAACGCAGGGGCAATGGCTTCCGTTTGCTGGTAGCCATCGCCGATGTTTCTCATTACGTGCAGCCCGGCAGCGCGCTGGATCTGGAAGCGCGTAATCGCGGTACTTCGGTGTATTTCCCGGACCGTGTGATTCCCATGCTGCCGGAAGTGCTTTCCAACGGCCTGTGTTCCATCAATCCGATGGTGGATCGTCTCTGCATGGTTTGTGAAATGCAGATAAGCGCGGAAGGCCATATCAGCCGCGCGCATTTCCACGAAGGTTTGATGCATTCGGCGGCGCGCTTTACCTACACACAGGTGGCCGGCATCCTGGTGGATAAGGATGAAAAACTGCGGCACGAGTATGCGCAGCTGGTGCCTCACCTTGATAACCTGTATGGCGTTTATCATGCCTTGGCCATAGCACGGGCAAAGCGCGGCGCCATTGATTTCGACAGTACCGAGACGCGCGTGATCTTCGGCGAGGATCGCAAGGTCGCCGCCATCAAACCGTTGGTGCGCAACGACGCTCACAGGCTCATCGAAGAGTGCATGATTGCCGCCAATGTTGAAACGGCGCGCTTCCTGGAGAAACACCAGATACCCACGCTCTTCCGTGTGCACGCCGGTCCGGAGGTGGATGGCCTCAAGGAAGTGCGCCTGTTTCTCGGTAGCCTTGGTCTTTCCCTGGGTGGTGGTCAGAAGCCCGAAGCCACGCACTATGCGAAGCTGCTGGAAAAAGTGAAGGCGAGGCCGGACAAGGCCCTTATCCAAACGGTGTTGCTGCGCTCTTTGTCGCAAGCCGTGTACAGTCCCGACAATGTCGGCCATTTCGGTCTGGCCCTGGGCCATTATGCGCATTTCACCTCACCTATCCGGCGCTATCCGGACCTGCTGGTGCACCGCGCCATCCGGCATGTGCTGCAGGGCGGCACGGCCAGGAATTTCCATTATTCCGTGACGCAGATGGAGAACCTGGGCAGTCATTGTTCCATGACCGAACGGCGTGCCGATGAAGCCGCGCGCGATGCCACCGACTGGCTCAAGGCGGAATACATGCAAGACAAGGTGGGCGAAGAGTTCGAAGGCTTTATTACCAGCGTGCTGCCCTTCGGCTTGTTCGTGCAATTGAAGGAGTTATATGTGGAAGGTTTGATCCACGTGACTTCGCTGCCCAGCGATTATTATTCCCATGATGCGGCAGGCCATCGTATGATCGGCGAGCGCTCCGGCCGCATCTACCGTTTGACCGACCCCATCCGTGTGCGTGTCAGCAATGTGAATTTGGAAGAACACAAGATCGATTTCGAACCGGTCACTTCGACGCGTGAAGTACGCAGTCAGCGGCCGGTGGCACGTCATTCCAAAAAATCCCGGCGTAAGAAACGCTGAACATGGGCAGCGAAAACCTCGTGTATGGGTTGCATGCGGTCATGGCGCTGTTCGAGCGCCACCGGCCGGTGCGGCAGTTGTGGGTGCAGGACAGCCGCCAGGATGCGCGTCTGGACGGGTTGCTGGCCAAGGCCGCCGAACAGGGCGTCCCGGTGCAGCGTGTAGCGCGCGATAAACTCGATAAACTCACGGCCGATGGCCGGCATCAGGGGGTGGTGGCGGACGCGGGGGCCGCGCAGGCGGGTGACGAACACGATCTCGAGGCCTTTTTAACCACACTCACATCGCTGGCGTTTTTTTTGGTGCTGGACGGCGTGCAGGATCCTCATAATCTGGGTGCTTGCCTGCGCAGCGCCAATGCCGCCGGCGTGCAGGCGGTGATTGCGCCCAAGGACCGGGCGGTGGAGCTGACGCCGGTGGTGCGCAAGGCGGCGGCCGGTGCGGCGGAGATGACGCCGTTCTTCCAGGTCACTAATCTCGCGCGCACGTTGCGCTGGCTCAAGCAACAGAACATCTGGCTGGTGGGTCTTGCGAGTGAAGCCGATCAAACCTTGTATGAGATGGATTTGAAAGGCCCGCTGGCGCTGGTGCTGGGCGCGGAGGGCGGTGGGCTGCGGCGGCTCACCAAGGAGCACTGCGATTTTCTTGCGCGGCTGCCCATGGCGGGTGACGTGCAGAGCCTGAATGTTTCCGTGGCTACCGGGGTGGCGTTGTTTGAAGCGCGGCGCCAGCGACGAAGCGAACCATCCAAATAATGAAAACGAGCTAACAAATCAGAGGGGTATAGGCGGAAAATACCCGAGTACTTCGCCCCTTAAACAGAACCAGGCCATGTGCTATTGAGCAAACCTGTTTGATTGGCAGAGCTGAAAAGACGTTAAAAAATCTGCTCGCCAATGCAGCGTATGGGGTGATTAAATACCGTGACGATTAAAGACGCTCTTGGATGTTTCTTTTGGTTACTTTTCTTTGCGCCAAAGAAAAGTAACCTGCCGTAGGGGCGCGGGTGAGCCGCATGCGGCGAACGACGTGCCGCTTCGGCACGGCTGGGTAGCAACCGCCTCTTGAACTGGACGCAGCCGCACCCTCACCCGCCCTTCGGGCACCCTCTCCCGGAGGGAGAGGGGATATGGAAACTGGATTCCAGCTTACGCTGGAATGACGGGATTAGGCGGTCGTCGCCCTAAGCAGCTGAATTTGCAGGTTCTATTCGCTTCCGGCATAATGCGCGCCCTCCCGGTCCGGCCGCTCTCGGCCATGGCCGAGAGCCCTTGCTCCACCGCCATGACGGGGAGCCGGACAGTCCATGAGGAGTTCAAGTGAGACACTATGAAATCGTGTTTCTGGTCCACCCTGACCAGAGCGAACAGGTACCCGCGATGATCGAGCGTTACCGCTCGATGATCGAATCCGAGGGCGGAAAAATCCACCGCGTCGAGGACTGGGGCCGTCGCCAGCTCGCCTATCCCATCGCCAAGGTCCACAAGGCCCACTATGTTCTGCTGAACATCGAGTGCGGCCAGGCCACGCTCAACGAGCTGGTGAGCATGTTCCGCTTCAACGACGCCGTGTTGCGCCACCTGGTGGTGCGCCGCGAGACCGCCGTCACCGAACCGTCGCCGCTCATCAAGCCGAAGGAAGACAAGGAAGATCGTATCGAGCGCTTTGATGCGGACGACCGCGATGACGATAGCGGCAGCGACGAGGAACCCCGCGCCGAATCGGCGTGATGACCTGAACCGAATACGAGGATAGCAACATGTCACGTTTTTTCCGCAAGCGTAAGTTTTGCCGTTTCACGGCCGAAGGCGTGGAGGAGATTGATTACAAGGACATCGCCACCCTCAAGGCTTACGTCACCGAGACCGGCAAGATCGTGCCGAGCCGTATCACCGGCACGCGCGCTTTCTACCAGCGTCAGTTATCGCTGGCCGTCAAGCGTGCGCGTTTCCTAGCGCTGCTGCCCTATACCGACCAGCACTGAGGCGGGAGGCATACCCATGGAAGTCATTCTGCTGCAGAAAGTCGAGAATCTCGGCAACCTGGGCGACAAGGTCAAGGTACGTTCGGGTTACGGCCGCAATTTCCTCATTCCCCAGGGCAAGGCCAAGGCCGCCACCGCGGCCAACATCGCCGAGTTCGAGAAGCGCCGCGCGGAACTCGAGAAGCACGCTGCCGATACCTTTGTCTCGGCAACCGCCCGCAAGCGCGAGCTTGAAGGCAGGACCCTGAGCATCACCGCCAAGGCCGGCAATGAAGGCAAGTTGTTCGGCTCCGTGGGGACGGTGGATATCGCAGAAGCCCTGACCCAGGGCGGCACCAAGGTGGAGCGCAAGGAAGTGCGCATGCCCCAGGGCCCGATCCGGGTTGCCGGTGAACACAAGGTGGAAATCCATCTGCACACCGACGTGAACGTTGAGATCACCATCGTTGTGGTGGCGGAAGAATAGGCTGACTAATATTTAGCCAGTTTGCGCGCGGGGGCTGAGGCCCCCGCATGCGTTTTCAGCAACCATGCGGTTTGCGTTGTCATGAGTTGCAAGCAATGAGTTCACTCACATAGAGTCTAGTCAACACGATATTTTCGTTATCCAACCAGTATGCCGGGAGCCGTTAAAAGTCTAGATACTCACGCCACTGCGGCGCTGGAAGCCATGCGCGTGCCGCCGCATTCGGTGGAGGCGGAGCAGGCGGTGCTCGGCGGGCTGATGCTGGACAATGCCACCTGGGAGCAGGTGGCGGACCGTCTGCGGGAAGAGGATTTTTACCGCCAGGATCACCGGCTGCTCTTCCGTGCCATCAGTGAGCTCACCGACAGCAACTCACCGTTTGACGCCGTGACCCTGTCCGAATGGCTGCAGAGCCGCAGCCAATTGGAGCAGGCGGGCGGTCTTGCCTATCTCGCCACACTCGCCCGTGACACGCCCACCGCCGCCAACGTGCGCGCGTATGCCGATATTGTGCGTGAGCGTTCGGTGTTGCGGCAATTGATCCGCGTGGGCGGCGAGCTGGCGGAAGCCGCTTACCGGCCGGAAGGACGCGGCACCGAGGAATTGATTGATTATGCCGAGCGCCAGGTGTTCGACATCGCCGAACGCGGCGGGCGCCTGCAGCGCAGCTTCGTGAAAATCAACGAGCTGTTGTCCACTGCCGTGGATCGTCTCGATGCGCTGATGCACGCCAACAATCCGGTGACCGGCCTGGCCACCGGTTTGGACAAGTTCGACCGCATGACCGCGGGCTTGCAACCTGGCGACCTGATCATCATCGCGGGGCGTCCGTCCATGGGCAAGACCGCATTTGCCGTCAACATCGCCGAATTCTGTTCCTGTCGTCCCGAGAATCCGGTACCCACGGCCATCTTCAGCATGGAAATGTCCGGCGAACAGCTGGCCATGCGCCTGATTTCCTCTCTGGGAAGGATCGATCAGCAGAAGGTGCGCACCGGCCAGCTGGACCAGACGGACTGGCAACGGGTCAGTTCGGCCATCGCCATCATGTCGAAAGCACCCATGTTCATCGACGACACCGGGGCGCTCACACCCACGGAATTGCGCGCCCGCGCGCGGCGCCTGAAGCGGGAGCACAATCTGGGTCTGATGGTGGTGGATTATCTGCAGCTCATGTCGGTGCCCGGCACCCGCGAGAACCGTGCCACCGAGATTTCCGAGATCTGCCGCAGTCTGAAAGCCCTGGCCAAGGAACTGAAAATACCGGTGATTGCCTTGTCGCAGCTCAACCGCAGCCTGGAGCAGCGTCCCGACAAGCGGCCCATCATGTCGGACCTGCGCGAATCCGGTTCCATCGAGCAGGATGCGGATCTGATCGCCTTCATCTACCGCGACGAGGTTTACGACAAGGACAGCCCCGACAAGGGCATGGCGGAAATCATCATCGGTAAGCAGCGTAACGGCCCCATCGGCACGGTGCAGGCCACTTTCCTGGGTGCCTACACACGCTTTGAGAATTACATCCCCGAGGATCCGGGGGGGTACACGTGAGCCGCGCCACCGGCGCCGTCATCAATCTTGCAGCGCTGCGCCACAATTTACAGCGCGTGCGTGAACTGGCACCGCAAGCGCGCATCATGGCGGTGGTGAAAGCCAATGCCTACGGGCACGGCATCGCGCCGGTCGCCCGTGCGCTGTCTGCCGCCGATGCATTTGCGGTCGCCTGTCTGGAGGAGGCCCTGGAAATCCGGCATGCGGGTCTGGCGCATCCCATCGTGTTGCTGGAGGGTGTGTTCAGCGCGGCGGAACTGGAGGAGGCGGCCCATAACGGCTGTGAAGTGGTGGTGCACGATGCCGGCCAACTCGCGCTGCTGGAAGGTTCGCGTCTGCAGCACACCTTGAGCGTCTGGCTCAAGGTGAACAGCGGCATGCATCGCCTGGGATTCCCGCCATCGCAGACACGGGGACTGTGGGAACGACTTGGCAAGGCGCGCGCTGTGCGCAGCCCGGTGCGGCTGATGACGCATCTGGCCTGTGCCGATGAAGCCGCCAACCCGCGTACGCGATTGCAGCTGGAAATTTTCGCCGCAGCCACCGCCGGTATCCACACGGAACGCAGCATCGCCAATTCCGCGGGTATTCTCGCCTGGCCGGACAGTCATGCGGACTGGGTGCGGCCGGGAATCCTTTTATACGGCGTTTCGCCATTCACTGGGCGCTGCGGCGCGCAGGAGGGGCTGGTGCCCGCCATGACCATGTCCACCACGCTGATTAGCGTGCAGCAGGTGAGCAAAGGCGAGGCGGTGGGCTACGGCGGTGCTTGGGTGGCGCCGGAAGACATGTGCATCGGCATCGCTGCCATCGGTTACGGTGACGGTTATCCGCGGCATGCGCCCAACGGCACTCCGGTACTGGTGAATGGGCTACGCGCGTCGCTGGTGGGGCGGGTGTCCATGGATATGATCGCGGTGGATTTGCGCGGGCTGCCGCATACCCAAGTGGGCGATTCCGTGGTGCTGTGGGGTCCAGAGTTGCCGGTAGAGGAGATCGCGCGCGCCGCCGGCACTATCCCCTACGAGTTGCTTTGCGGCGTCACTCAGCGGGTGAAATTCGGTGTGGTGGAGGAAAACACGATATCTGCCCGCTCAGCAGCAGGCGCGCACGGTTAAGCCGCCAAATTCGTTGGATTGTCAGGTGTTCAAAAGCGAATAAAAGCCCATCTTTACGCCCGCCAGTTCGATCACGTCGTTGTCACCCAGCTTGCGTGCTTCAGCGCCGATTTCCCTGCCATTCACCGTGGGGAACCCTTGGCCCTGTCCGCTTTCCACATGCACCACGTAGAAACCATCCGCACGGCGCGTGATGGCGGCCACCTGCACACCGGGCCGCCCCAGCGTGGTGAGTGCTTTGGTCAGTTCCAGTTCCTTGCCGGCGAAACCGCCGGAGAGCACCTGCAATTTCCCCTTGGGCAGGGTAGTCTTGGTGGCTTCGCCCACGGGAGCGCTGCCGGCTCCTGATTGAGCGATAGCGCGGTTGACGCTGTCGAGGCTTGGCGCCCCCGGCAGGCTCGAGATTCCTGGTTTGATGACCATGGTGTGCTCGAATTCATCTTCACCTTCCCTGCCGCGGCTACTCAGGTACTTGAGCTGGTGGCGGCCAATGGTGATTACATCGCTATCCTGGAGCGCGTGTTTCTTGATGAGCTTGCCGTTAACGTAGGTGCCGTTGGTGCTGTTGAGATCCTCCAGGAACGAATCCTTGAGGATATTGAGGATCAAGGCGTGATGGCCGCTGACGGCCATGTTGTCTATGTGAATATCATTGTCAGACAGTCGGCCGAGGGTGTAGCGCTCCTTCTCGAGCTCGTATTGAGCGAGTTCTTGCCCGTCCAGCGTGAGTATGAGCTTGCCCATGGGTCTGCCTCGTTAGTATCAGTTCCTGTGAAATGCGATCGGACCGTGCCGACACCTCATGAAAACCAATCGGTAAATCGATCGAAGAAACCTTTTTTCTCGTTCTCAAACGAAGTGATGGGTTTGGCCAGCACCACCGAAACGTTATCACGACCGCCATTGTCATTCGCCAGCTTTACGAGCTGCTGCACCGCGGTTTCAAGATTATCACTAAACGTATCCACGGTTAAGTGAATATCCGGCTCCGGAACCATATCATGCAGGCCGTCGGTGCAGAATAGGTAAATATCCCCCGGCAGCGCCACATCTTCCTGCAGGTCCACCTGTACCAGGGGGTCGATACCGAGGGCACGGGTAACCAGATTCTTGTTGAGTGAGCGTCTGGCTTCCTCCAGCGTGTAGAAGCCCCGTGCCACCAGTTCCTGCAGCAGCGAGTGGTCGCTGGTGATCTGCTCAAAATGTCCGCGGCGCAGACGGTAAACCCGCGAATCTCCCGCGTGGGCAATGGATACGCGGTTGTTATAGAACAGCGCGGCCACCACCGTGGTACCCATGCCTTCGCATTGCGGCTGGCTTTTGGCGGTATCGTGGATCACTTCGTTGGCCCGCATGATGGCGTTGCGCAGCAGCATGCTTTCATGGGAGTAACCGCTCTCGCTGATGCCGTGGTGTTTGCGTATCTCATCGAGGCCGCTGGTGATGAATTCCTGGATGATTTCCACCGCGATGCCGCTGGCGATCTCGCCGGCTTTATAGCCGCCCATGCCGTCGGCCACCACCACCAAGCCGGTCTCCAGGTCGGTAAGGATGGCGTCCTCGTTGTTGGGCCGCACCATGCCTTTGTCCGTGCGGCCCACGAAATCAAGTTTGCCCTGATAACCCATGGCTTGCCTGGTTCCTCTAGTGCGCGATGTTTGCGGTGCAAGCACGCAGATCGCGAGCGAAGTCCGCACCGTGCTGATAGCGCAGTTCGGGATTTTTCTGCAAGGCTTTGTCCATGATCGTGTTTACGCAAACCGGCAGATCCGGGCGCACGCTGGTGACCGGCGCGTGCGTCTCGTTGGCGATCTTGAACATGAGCGTAGCCATGGATTCCGCCCGGAACGGCAATTGTCCGGTGAGCATTTGGTAGAGGGTCACGCCCAGAGAGAACAGATCGGAGCGCCCATCCACTTTGCGGCCGGCGAGTTGCTCGGGCGACATATAGGATGGCGTGCCCAGAACCGTGCCGGTTCTGGTCTTGCTGGAATCCGTGATGCGTGCGATGCCGAAGTCCGTGATTTTGATGGTACCGGTACCCTGCTCGTACATGATATTGGCCGGCTTCACATCGCGGTGCACCACGTTTTGGGCATCGGCATAATCGAGGGCCTCGGCCGCTTTGGCGACAATTTCCATCACCACCGTTGCTGGCAGCAAGCTACCGGGCTTGGTGTACTGCGTCAGGTTCTGACCCTTGAGGAATTCCATGGAGATGTAGGCGAGATCGTGTTCCTCGCCGGCATCATAGATGGTGACGATGTTGGGATGATTCAGGCGGCCGGCGGTTTCCGCTTCACGAAAGAAGCGCTGCTTCACTTCTTCCAATTCATCGCCCTCGAATTCCCGTGATAGCGCCAATGTCTTGATGGCCACCACGCGGTTAATTTTCGGATCGCGACCCTGATAGACCACGCCCATGGCGCCCTTGCCCAGTTCCTTTTCCACCCGATAACGCCCCAGCATGGGGTTTTGCAGGTTATCACTCAGAATAAGGGTACCGCTCGTGGTCGTGCTACCACCCATTACCACGCGACCTTCGATTTGCTGCGAACGTTTGAGACGCAGACCCACGTCGCGGAAGCCCGGATCGTAGTCGTTCACATAGTTGTAAACCGAGCCAGCCTTGTTGAACTGGCGCTTGCGCTCGTAATCAAGCCCCAGGTTGTAGAGCAGGTCGGCGATGCTGTCGTCCATGGGGCATTTGCGGAATTTCTCGAAGGCCATGTCCAGCTGTCCCTGTCCCTGGAAGGCGAGACCCAGCATCTTGTTGCTCTCGGCACTGTCCGCCTCGGTACGCAGGCGCAGTTTGTCGGTGACGCGGAAAAGTTTGACGGTCATGAACAGATGGCCAGTCACCAGCAGCAAGGCCGGCAGCATCAATTCAATCCATACGAAACGGCTGCGCATGAAGCCGAATTCCACGAGACACAAGGCAATCAGCAGCAGCAGACTGACGAGTGCACCCCAACCGGGTTTGAGATGCGGCAGTGCAAATGCCAGGTAGGTAATCAGCAGCAGGAACGCGACCACGGTGACTATGTTCGTCCACGGCGGCACGCTGTAAAAATTCTGCTGCAGAATACTGGAGACCACATTGGCGAGCACCATCACCGGCGTCATGCTGGCGGAGGTGGGCGTTGGAAAGCTGTTGCCGATGCCGAACGCGGTGGCACCGATGAGCACGATCTTTCCCTGGAAGGCGGAGGCTGGGATTTTGCCGAGATAGACGTCCGCGTAGGAGTACACCGGAAACGGCGGCTCGCCGTTGCTGCCGGTGTAATAAAAGTTGTGCATGCGGAAGTGTGCATCCGTGCCGATGAAAAGATTGCCCACTTTCACGCCTTGCCCCGGCTGCACTTGCACGTCACCCGGTTGCAGGTTCAGATACTTCATGCTCACGGCCAGGGCCATAGACGGGTAATAGATGCCGTAATACCGCAGTACCAGGGGCGTGGAACGCAGCGCGCCATCCGCATCCGGAAGATCGTCCAGGAAGCCGATGGCGGCGGCCGGTCGTGCGAATTCCGCTTCAGGCGCGGTCATGGATTTGGTGGCGAATGGCTGCTCGGCATCGGTGGGTGTATTGACCACCGGACCGAGGGCATTCTTGAGCAGATAGTCCGGCATCTGGCTGTTGGGGTTGCCCAGCGGTTCACCCAGGATGAACAGCATTGGGATTACCACGTTGCCAGCGGACTTTATGCTGGCAGCCAATTTGGCATCGGCATTCAGGGTCTGTTCCGCCAGCTGCATCTTGCCGCGCAAAGTGAGCAGATCTTGTTGTACCTGGGGCGGCAATGTCAGGGTGCCGATACCGGGGGCAGGCGTGTTGGCGGTATCGCAGTTGGCGGGGGCAGTCGGCGCATTCGACACGGCAGCCGGGGAGCCGCTGGCCGCGAATGGCGCCAAGATACCGAGGCTCGAGCAATGATCATAGAAATTCACCATGTCGCGGATGAACACGTCGCCCTGATCCACCTGGGGTTCGGACAGGAACAGGGTCAGGCCCACCACCTTGGCATCGGCTTTCGACAACCTATTGATGAGGTCGGCCTGATAATCCCGCGGCCAGGGCCAGCGGCCCAAGGTATTGATGCTGGCTTCGTCGATAGCGATGACGGCAATCTGATTGCCGGGAGCGGCGTGGGTGAGGTTCACACCCAGGTCATAAGCCGCGTTTTCCAGACGCTGGAAGCTACCGGGAAAGAGCACATAGGCGATCAGCAGGAACGCTGTGCCGTATGCAAATCCCGCGAACCAGTCGCTGGTCCAGATGCGTCGCTTCACCCCATCACTCACTTATGTAGTTATGTTAACGATTTATCATAATACCTTGAATTTTCTCCATAACGGAAGCAAATCGGATGTCGGGAGGCGCACAGCACGCGTGCTACCATCTTCCCGCCTATACAACGTCAGACAGCTCTGTTCGTGAACAAGACCCGCGTCCTGTATGTTTGCGATGCCTGTGGCGGGCGGTCCCTCAAGTGGGCCGGCCAGTGTCCCGATTGCGATGCCTGGAATACTCTGGTTGAAACCCGCATGCCCGACCGTTCGTCGCCCCGACAAACGGCCAAACTTGCCGGCGGTAATTCCGTGCATTCGCTTGCGGAGTTGGAAGGCCGATCCGAGCCGCGCTTCGGTACCGGACTGGATGAATTAGACCGGGTGCTGGGCGGAGGATTGGTATCCGGTTCCGTGACGCTCATCGGCGGCGATCCCGGCATCGGCAAATCCACCTTGCTGTTGCAGGCGGCGGCCAGCTTGTCTGCCAGCCGGCCGGTACTCTACATCAGCGGCGAGGAATCCCTTGAGCAGGTGGGTTTACGCGCCCGGCGCCTGGGTGTGGCGGAACATCCGTTGCAATTGGCGGCCGAAACCTGCGTGGAACGCATGCTGGAAATCGCGGACAAATTCAAACCCGCCGTCTTGGTGGTGGACTCCATCCAGACCATGTTCACGGAAATCCTGCAATCCGCCCCAGGGGCGGTGGCACAGCTGCGGGAATCAACGGGATTGCTGGTGCGTTTCGCCAAGCATAGCGGCACAGCGATCTTTCTGGTAGGTCACGTCACCAAGGAAGGCGCCATCGCCGGTCCGCGGGTGCTGGAGCACATGGTGGATACGGTGCTGTATTTCGAGAATGACGCCGGCAGCCGCTACCGGGTGATCCGCGCGGTCAAGAACCGCTTCGGCGCCGCCAACGAACTGGGTGTGTTTGCCATGACCGAATCCGGTTTGAAGGAAGTCAAGAATCCGTCGGCGATCTTTCTCTCGCGACACGCCACGCCGGTGAGCGGCAGTGCAGTTACCGTTATCCGCGAAGGCAGCCGTCCCATGCTGATTGAGGTGCAGGCGCTGGTGGATGAAAGCCATCTCGCCAATCCGCGCCGCGTGGCCGTGGGCCTCGATCCCAACCGCCTATCCATGCTGTTGGCAGTGCTGCATCGCCATGGCGGAGTCGCCATGTTCGACCGTGATGTGTTCGTGAACGTGGTAGGCGGATTGCGTGTCAACGAAACCGCCGCCGACCTGCCGATTTTGCTGGCGGCCTTATCCAGTTTTCGTGACCGGCCGTTGCCGAATGACCTGGTGCTATTCGGTGAAGTGGGGCTGGCCGGCGAAATCCGGCCGGTATACAACGGCGAAGAACGTCTGCGCGAAGCCGCCAAACACGGTTTCAAGCGCGCTATCGTGCCGCAAGGCAATGCACCGCATAAAAAAGCTATTGATGGCATTCAGGTGGTGCAGGTGAGCCGGCTCCAGGAAGCGCTGAATGCGATTTGATTTACTTTGCGTGTCAAGTTGATGAGTACTGATAAGGATGACTGTCCTAGACATACTGAATTAACGCCGCACGGTTCACTCGAGAGCAAATCATTAACCAGCGGCATAATTTGTTTCTCTGTAATGCCCCAGCCGCGAGAATCGCAGCGGGACGCCGCTGCTACTTTTTATCCGCGGCCGGTTCAGTCACCGCCGGTTGTATGCGCACGGTCTTCACCGCGCTGCCGCTGGTCTGCACGATCTCCAGGGGATAACCTGCAAGTTTGAGGCTGGTGCCGGGCTGCGGGATGGTTTCCAGGTACTCCAGAATCAGGCCGTTGAGGGTCTTGGGGCCAGTGGTTGGCAGGTGCCAGTTCATGGTGCGGTTCAGGGCGCGCACGTTGGCATTGCCGTTTACCAGATAACTGCCATCCGCTTCCTTATATAGGTCCTTCTGTTGGGCAGCCGGATCCGAGGTGAATTCACCCACGATTTCTTCAAGGATATCCTCCAGTGTGACCAAGCCCTGGATATCGCCGTATTCATCCACCACCAGGCCTATGCGCCGTTTGGCCGCCTGGAAATTCAAAATCTGGCGTTGCAGGGGCGTGCCTTCCGGCACGAAGTACGCTGCCCGCAGGATTTCGCGCAATTTCTCGCGTGTGGGCTCCTGGTGCATCACCAGATGCAGGAATTCACGTGCATGCACGAATCCCAGCACATCGTCGATGCTGTCCTCGTATACGGGCAAGCGGGTATGCTGGCTGGTGCGCAGTTGCGCCATGATTTCATCCCAATCGGCACGGATGTCAATTCCGCTGATTTCATTGCGCGGCACCATGATGTCCTCGACGGTGATGCTCTCCAGATCCAGAATGTTCAACAGCATGCGCTGATGGCGCTTGGGAACAAGGCCGCCGGCTTCCATCACCACCGAGCGTAATTCCTCCTGGCTCATGGAATGTATCGTTGGACTGTTGACCAGCACACCAAACAAGCGCAGCACGCCATTCGCCAACAGGTTTACTATCCACACGATGGGATAGAAAACCCGCAACAGCGGCGTCAGAGCGAAAGCCGCGGGAAAGGCAAGCTTTTCCGGGTGCAGAGCCGCCAGGGTTTTCGGTGCCAGGTCGCCGAAGATCAGCAGCAACAGGGCAATCAGGATGGTGGCCACCAGCACGGTGCTGCTACCACCGATGCGTAACGCGATCAGGGTGGCGATCGCCGTGGCAAAGGCATTGGCCAAGGTGCTGCCCAGAAGCACAATGCCGATAACCCGGTCCGGGCGTTTTAATAGACGCTCGGCCAGTAGCGCGCCGTGATGGCCGGCGCGCGCCAGGTGACGCAGACGGTAGCGATTGAGGGAAATGAGGCCGGTCTCGGAACCTGAAAAGAATGAAGACAGGATCAGCAGGATGATCAGCGCGGCGACGAGTACCCAAAGCGGAACGTTTCCCAAAGCCCGATCACCTCACTCAGGACATGAGATTCCAGTGCCGACCGAGAATCAGCTCCAGCACCGCCTTACTGCCGAAATACGCCAGCATCAGCACCACGAAACCGCCTAGCGTCCAGCGAATCGCGGTGCGGCCGCGCCAGCCGAACCGCCATCTTCCCCACAGCAGAATCGCAAACACCAGCCACGCCAGCAGCGACAGCACAGTCTTGTGCACCAAGTGCTGAGCCATCAGGTTATGCACAAAAATGAAGCCCGCGAACAGCGCCAGTGTCAGCAGGACAAAACCGGCGATGATGAGCTGGAACAGAAAGCGTTCCATGAGCTGCAGCGGCGGCAACGCGCTCCACACGCCGCCCGGCATGCGTCGCCGCAGCCGGTGCTCCTGCACTGCCATCAGGATAGCCTGCAGTGCCGCTACCCCCATCAGGCTGTAGGCTATCAAAGACAGGATGATGTGTGCATCCAAGGGCCAGTCACTTTCAATCACCATGAGCCGGTCGCTGGGAAACAACTCTGCCAGCAGGATGCTGAGGCCGGCCAGCGGCAACAGCACCACGCCGAGATTTTCGAAATGCGGTTTGAACAAGGTGGCGAGTGCAATCAGTGCCACTAACCAGCCGACCAGCGAAGCGGCGTTGAAGAACCCCAGGTCCATGCCATGGGGGGTGAAGATCAGTGCGTAGAGCAATAAGGTATGCAACAGAACGGCGGTGACGGCAGCGCTGCCCACGAAACCCTGGCGTTCGCAGATAAACGTCGGCCCGCGCTTGAAGAACGCCAGCAGCAGCGCCAGCGCCGCCACGCAGTAGAGGATCAAATCAATGACAGCCAGACTGGTGAACCGCATACACATCGCTCATAGTGTGCTTATCCACCGGCGCATCATCGCACAGGCACAGGCGTTGGGTGAAGCGGCGGGGCAATACCATAAACAATGGCGGTATCCAGGCGTCCTTTGATACCACCCGCCATACCAGCGGTGGACTTAAAGAGCGTATCTCAAGCCTGGATCCCGGGAACTGAATACCCCGATGGATCATGCACCCTTGAGCAAGGAGCGGTGCGGCGCCCGAGCTATAATCCGCATTCCGGTTCCAATGGCGCGATCCCATGTTTGAAGCCTTGAGCGCACGTCTCACGCGCACGCTCGATATGCTGCGCGGCAGCGGCCGGCTCACGGAAAACAATATCCGCGACGTGCTTCGCGATGTGCGCATGGCGCTTTTGGAAGCGGATGTGGCGCTGCCGGTCGTCAAGGTTTTTATCGAGCAGGTGCGCACACGGGCGTTGGGCGTCGACGTTCTAAAGAGTCTCACGCCGGGCCAGGCGCTCATCAAGATCGTGCACCACGAGCTGGTGGCGGTCATGGGCGGCGGCGATGCCCAACTTAATCTCAGCACGCGTCCACCCGCGGCGATATTGCTGGTGGGGCTGCAGGGCGCCGGCAAGACCACAACGGCGGCCAAGCTGGCGCGTTTCTTGCACGCACGGCTGGATAAGAAAGTCGCGATGGTGAGTGCCGATATTCATCGTCCCGCGGCCCGGGAACAGTTGCAGAAACTGGCGCATGAGATCAGCGTCGGCTATTTCGCGCCGCCAGGCGATGATCCGGTAAAGATTGCGCAAATGGCATTGAACGATGCGCGCAAGCAACTTTACGATGTGCTGATCGTGGATACCGCCGGCCGTCTGCACGTGGACGATGCCATGATGCGAGAGGCGCAGCGCATCCACATGGCGGTGGAGCCCGTGGAAACCCTGTTCGTGGTGGATGCCATGGCCGGGCAGGATGCCGCGAATGCCGCCGCCGTCTTCAGCCAGAGTTTGCCGCTCACCGGTATTGTGCTTACCAAAGCCGATGGCGATGCCCGTGGTGGCGCAGCCCTGTCCGTGAAGCACATCACCGGCGCACCCATCAAGTTCCTGGGCATGGGTGAAAAAACCACGGCGTTGGAAGTCTTTTATCCGGAGCGGCTGGCCTCGCGCATTCTCGGTATGGGCGACGTGTTGTCGCTGGTGGAAGAGGCGCACCAAAAAGCCGATCATGAAAAGGCCGGCAAACTTGCCGACAAACTTAAAAAAGGCAAGGGCTTTGATCTGGAGGATTTCCGCGATCAGTTGCAGCAAATGATGAGCATGGGCGGGCTTACGGCCATGCTCGATAAACTCCCGGGTGCCGGCCGGATTCCGGAACAGGCCAAGGCACAGTTCAATGATCGGGACGTGCGCCGGCAGATCGCCATCATCAATTCCATGACCATCAGGGAGCGGCGACGCCCGGAACTCATCAACGGTTCCCGCCGGCGACGCATCGCGCAGGGCTCCGGCACCCAGGTGCAGGAAGTGAACCGGCTGCTCAAGCAGTTCGAGCAGCTTTCCCGGGTGATGAAGCAGATGGCGGGCGGCGGCATGGCCCGCCTGCTTCGGAACCTGAAAGGCCGCCTGCCACCGGGGTTTCCGACCCGGTAAGCCGGCGCCAGGTGTCCGCAAGTCCTTCTCAGCCCTTCACTTTTGGCCAGAATCCCGTAAAATGCGCAGTCCCCCGGCGGCCGGAACAATCCCAGCCGGCCCGGATTCGCATTCAGAGGATATTGAATTCCATGGTGACCATTCGTTTGACGCGGGGCGGCGCCAAGAAGCGCCCCTTTTATCATGTAATCGTGACCGACAGCCGTTCGGCCCGCGATGGCCGTTACATCGAGCGCCTGGGTTTCTTCAACCCCATGGCGGTGAGTCATGAGGAAGTGCTGCGCTTGGACGCGGAGCGCGTCAAGTACTGGCTTTCCAAGGGCGCCCAGCCGTCGGATCGTGTGAGCTATCTCATGAAGGAGCACAAGGTCGCCGTGTGATTCCGGCGCCTGTTTGCGCCATGGCCGCAGCGGAATCCCGGCGCATCGTTATCGGCAGGATTGCGGGCCATTTCGGCGTAAAGGGCTGGGTCAAACTCCAGTCCTGGACCGAACCCCGGGATAAGATCGTTGAATACCACCCCTGGCTGCTGGAACTCGGCGACCAGTGGCGGGAATGGCAAGTGGCCGAGGGTCGCATCCACGGCAAGGGCGTCATCGCACGTTTGCAAGGTGTGGATAATCGCGAACAGGCGGCGGCCCTGATAGGGGCGAACATTGCGGTGCGCCGCGAGCAATTGGCGGCGACCAAGCCCGGCGAATATTACTGGGCTGATCTGGTGGGTGTGCAGGTGCGGCTGACTGACGGCCGGGTACTGGGCACGGTGAAAAACCTGCTGGCCACCGGCGCCAACGACGTGCTGGTGGTGCAGGGTGCACGTGAATACTTGATTCCCTTTATTCGCGGACAGGTAATCAAGCAGGTGGATCTGGACGCGCAAGTGATTTGCGTGGACTGGGATCCGGATTTTTAAAAATGAGCGCCTTGGCTATTCAGGTGGTGACGCTTTTTCCGGAGATGCTGGATGCGCTGCTGGCGTTCGGCGTCACCGGACGCGCGGTGCAACGCGGACTGTTGAAAGTACAGGGATGGAATCCGCGGGATTACACCACCGACAGGCACCGTAGCGTGGACGATCGCCCATTTGGCGGCGGACCGGGCATGGTGATGAAGGTAAAGCCCCTGCGCGCGGCCATCCGCGCGGCGCGGGCGGCGGCCGGTCCGCAAGCGCGGGTGATTTTTTTGAGTCCGCAGGGCAAGCGGTTTGAGCAGCAAGACGCACAGCGTCTGGCGGCATCGGCAGCCACAGTGCTGGTGGCGGGGCGCTATGAAGGTGTGGATGAGCGCGTTATCGAGACCGAGGTGGATGAGGAACTGTCCATCGGTGATTACGTGCTTTCCGGCGGCGAGCTGGCGGCACTGGTGATCATCGACGCCTTGGCGCGACTGTTGCCCGGTGCGTTGAACGATGCCGAGTCCGCGGCCGAAGATTCATTCATGCACGGCTTGCTGGATTATCCGCACTACACCCGGCCGGAGGAAGTTGATGGCCGGCGAGTGCCGCCGGTATTGATGTGCGGTGACCATGCGGCCATCCGCCGCTGGCGCCGGCAGCAGGCCTTGGGCCGCACCTGGCTGCGGCGCCCGGAGCTGCTGGAAAAACTGGAATTGAGCGCGGATGAGCGCGGCTGGTTGGACGAATTCATCCGCACACACGAGAAGCAATGATCATTCGATTTGCGTAAAGGTAAACGGCCATGAACAAGATCATCGAACAGATTGAAAAAGCGCAGCTCAAGGAAATACCGGTATTTTCCCCGGGCGATACCATCGTGGTGCAGGTGAAGGTCAAGGACGGCGAGCGCGAGCGTCTCCAGGCTTTCGAGGGCATGGTGATCGCCAAGAGCAATCGCGGCCTGAACTCCTCTTTCACGGTGCGCAAGATTTCTCACGGCGAAGGCGTGGAACGCACCTTTCAGACCCACAGCCCCGCCATCGGAGCCATCGAGATAAAGCGCAAGGGCGATGTGCGGCGCGCCAAGCTCTATTACCTGCGGGATCTGTCCGGCAAGGCGGCGCGCATTCGCGAGAAGGTCTGAAGACGGAGGAATTTGTGCTGATACAATAACGGGTGCCGCTGGCACCCGTTGTTTTATAAGCACTGCAGTTCATGCGCATGCACCCTCGCAGTTTTCCGATTCTGTTTGCCGTCGTGCTGCTAACGTCGATGCCGGCGCATGCTGCTTACAAACACTATCAGCATAAAGCCACATCCAAAAAAAACCACGCAGCCGCGCCCGCAAAACCGGCATCAGCGCCGCTGCAACCGGCGCCCAACCTGAACGCCACGCCGACATTGCGGGACATCAGCGGGTTCGCATCGGCGGGCGCACCGCATCTGGCTTTGCAATTCATTGACCGCGACCAGCCGGACTTCGCTCAGGATGCGGTGGGTTGGATGGCTTGGGAGCGTGAGCGCATCTATCTCTACCAATCCACCGGAAACTGGCAGGCCGTCATCGCGCGCGCGCAGCATTTGCCGGCAGCAATCGGGACGGATTTCCGCCAATGGGAGGCCATGCAGGCGGCCGCGTCCTGGCTGCAGCTCGGCAAAGGCCATGAAGCCCGAGAGATTCTGCGTAGACTCATCTGGAGTACACGGTCTCCCCCCGATGATCAGACCTTGAGCCAACTGCGGCAGTTGGTGTTGCGCAGCTATCTCACGGACCAGCGTCTCGACGACGCCCAGACGGCGGTGATCCGTTACCGCCAGGACTACCCCCAGGACACGGGTAATTGGCCGCTGCTGGAAGCACGCTTGTTCCTGCGTACCCGACAACCGCAGGCGGCATTGGATGTGCTGCAAGGCAGCAAAGGCACGGACGCCGACATGTTGAGGTTGTTTGCCCTGTTGCGCACGGGCGCGAGCCCGCCGGCCGAAGTCATGCAAAAGGCCGACTCTATCGGCAGCAACAGTAAACTTCCGGTAGCGCAGCGCACGCATGCCTGGTTCATCGCCGCCGAGGCCGCCGAGTCGCTCAACAATCCGGTGGCACGTATCCAGGCATTGCAGAATGGTCTGGGACTGCAACCAGGGCTCCTGGACCAAGATCCGGTGTTCGCGATTACGCCCGACATGCTCTGGGATGCGTATGTGAGTTACGGCGAGGATCTGGGCAATCAGTTGCAACTGGTTGTAGGCGACGATCAGGCTTGGTATCTGGCCGCATCCAATCGCTATGACTCCAGCCCGGTACGCGCCTGCGCCCTGTTCAGCGTGGTAGCCTTCAACGCACCCACTGTCCAGCAGCAGGGCGTTGCTCATTGGCAATTCGCCAGCCTCATCCAGAAACAAAAATACGGCGCAGTTGTGCTGCGGCATCTGTATCTGGATTCCAAGCGCTTCAAGACGGCAGCTACTATCCCGGCGGATGTGCGCTACATTCTGGTCAACGACGTGCTGGCAATCCCCGATATCCCTTTGGCTTCCAAGCTTATGCAAGGCCTGGATCAGCCGCCGCCGGATACCGATCCGCTGGCTTGGCAATTGCAGCGCGCGCGGGTGTTCATTTTGGGCGGCCAACCGGATGCGGGCATCCAGGCACTCAAGACTTTATTCGCCGGCGGTGCGCCGGTGGATCCCGGCGAGGTGCTGCCGGTGCTGTTTGATTTGCAGACCATCGGCCGTAACCGGGATGCGATTCCGTTCTTCGAGGCGCTGTTGCAGCCGAATCTGACCTCGGATCAGCAGCGCCAACTGCTGTTCTGGATCGCGGACTCCTATAAAGCCCTGGGGGATTATCCCCAGGCGGCGGAACTGTATTTGCGTTCTGCAACCCTGGTGGACCCTTACTCCATGGATCAGTGGGCTAAAAGCGCGCGTTATCAGGCGGCGCAGATGCTTGCCAAGGCGGGGTATATCGAAGACGCGCGTAACCTCTATCAAGGGTTATTGAATGCCACCAGCGATCCCTCTCAGCAGGCATTGTTGCGGCACGCGATGCAACAACTCATGCTGATGCCCCAGGCCAAGCCGACTCCTAAGCCGTAATGGCGATAACCTGCGTATATCTCCATGTTTGAACGAAACACCCTGCGATATCTTGATGAAGCCCTGGTTATTCTGGAGCAGGGTTTTCAGGGGTTGCCGGAATTCACGCCCGCAGCGCAGCCGGAACCTCTGCGTGCAGTATTGCGAGAAATCGCGCAGCGCATGCAGGACAATTTTCCGTATCCCCATCCGCTGTACGCCGGTCAGATGCTGAAACCGCCACATCCGGTGGCACGGCTTGCCTATATGCTGGCGCTCTACATCAATCCCAATAACCACGCCTTGGACGGCGGCCGCGCCAGCTCCGCCATGGAGAAAGAAGCGGTCGCCAACATTGCGCACATGTTCGGCTATACAACCCATCTCGGCCATCTGTGCACCAGCGGCACCATCGCCAATCTGGAGGCGCTGTGGGTGGCGCGACAGGCGCGTGCGCAAGGCCTGGTGCTGGCCTCGGAGCAAGCTCATTACACCCACGCACGCATGTGCGAAGTATTGCAGCTACCGTTCAAGAGCCTCGCGGTGGACGCGGCTGGGTGTATGGACATGAACGCGCTTGAGGATGCTCTTAAACGTGAATCAGCCGGCACCGTGGTGGCGACGCTCGGTACCACTGCCCTGGGTGCCGTGGATCCGTTGCATGAGATTATGCAATTGCGCGAGCGTTACGGATTTCGCGTGCACGTGGACGCGGCCTATGGCGGCTATTTCACCCTGGCCGACAATCTGGATGGCAGAACACACGCCGCCTTTGAAGCCATGGCGCGGGCGGATTCCATCGTGGTGGATCCCCACAAGCACGGTTTGCAGCCCTATGGTTGCGGTTGCGTGCTGTTGAGGAATCCGTCAGAAGGCCGCTTTTACAAACACGAATCTCCCTATACCTATTTCACCTCGGCGGAGCTGCATCTTGGCGAGATCAGCCTGGAATGTTCCCGCCCCGGAGCGGCGGCGGTGGCCTTGTGGGCCACCCAGCAATTGTTGCCGATGGTGCCAGGCGGTGAATTCGCGCGGGGTCTTGAGGCTTCGCGCCGGACGGCGCTGGCGTTGCACCGGCATTTGGCAAACAGCGCGCACTATCTTGCCGGGCCTGCGCCGGAGCTGGATATCGTTGTTTGGACAATGATGGCCCTGGGCAGGGAGGCGGCCAGCCGGCGCGCACAGGTGGTATTTGATGGGGCTGCCCAGCGGCAACTGCATCTGGCGCTGTTGCGCGTGCCGAACCAACTGGCCGCCGCCTGGTGGTCGCGGCTGGCACGCGATGCGGAAACCGTTACCGCCTTACGTTCATGCCTGATGAAGCCGGAGCACGAGGAGTGGCTGCCGCGCATCGTCGACCGGCTGGAGACTGCCACCCGCGAGCCGCTGAGCGCATAATTAAAGTACGCGGCCAGGCACCAAGTTAACCACAAATTCATCCCTTTCAAATCCGGAAGCCCTCATGAGCGATAAGAACTTCTTGGTGCAAATTTTCGGCGGTACCTGGCACCTGTGGGATTTTCTCTGCCGGCTGGTGATAGACCTGGTCATCACTTTTATCGTCATCGCTATCCTGGTGGCGGTGTTCGGTTCACACAGACCTGCGGTGCCCACGTCCGCAGCACTGGTGGTGGACCCGCAGGGCAATCTGGTGGAACAGTATTCCGGCGATCCCGCACAGCGCGCCATTGCCAGGTTGCTGGGGCAGAAGCAGCGCCCGCAGACGCGACTGCGCGATGTGGTTGCGGCTATCGAGCATGCCAAGAATGATCATCGCATCAAGGCGCTGGTATTGGAAACCGATGAGATGGGCGGCGGTGGTTTCCTTGGCGGTGCCGCTTTGAGTGATCTGCAGGATATCGGCCGCGCCATCCGGGATTTCAAGAAGACCGGCAAACCGGTGTTCGCGCTGGGGGATTCCTATAACCAAAGCCAGTATTACCTGGCCTCCATGGCCAATACGGTATTCATTCACCCCCAGGGTCAGGTGTTCTTGCACGGCTACGGCATCTATCAGCCGTACTTCAAGGATGCGCTCGACAAGCTGGGGGTGGAAGTCAACATTTTCCGTGTGGGTAAATACAAATCCGCGGTGGAACCGTTCATGCTGAACAGCATGTCGCCGGATGCCCGCAGCGACTGGGGCGGGGTTGTGAATCAGCTCTGGAATGCCTACCAGCAGGACGTCACCAAGGCCCGCGGCCTCAAACCGGATGCGCTCAACAACTATATAAACAACACCGACACGGAGCTGGCGGCGGTGGGCGGCGACAGTGCCGCCCTGGCCCTGAAAACCGGGTTGGTGGATAAAATTGACAGCGAAGATCAGATGGCGGCGGCGGTGACCAAGGTGGTGGGTGAAGCCAATCACACCTTCCGCCAGATTGATTTCCGTAACTACCTGCAAGCTGTGACTGAAGGAGCGCAACGTGCGGGCGGCAACGCGGTGGGAGTCATCGTGGCCGCAGGCGACATTATGCCGGGCGATCAGCCGGCGGGCAGCATCGGCGGTGATTCCACGTCCGAGCTGATCCGCAAGGCGCGCTACGACAATTCCATCAAAGCCGTGGTGCTGCGTGTGGACAGCCCCGGCGGCAGCGCCTTCGCCTCCGATCTCATCCTGCGCCAGATCGAACTCACCAAGGAGGCCGGCAAGCCGGTGATTGTCTCCATGGGTTCCGTGGCTGCGTCCGGTGGCTACTGGATTTCCATGGCCGGTGATGAAATCTACGCCAACCCCACGACCCTCACCGGTTCCATCGGTATCTTTGGCCTGTTCCCGACCTTCCAGAAGACCCTCGCCAAAATCGGCGTGCATTCCGACGGTGTCGGTACCACGCCCCTGAGCGATGCCTTCGACGTTACCCGTCCGATGTCAGTACTCATGCAAAAGGCCTTCCAGCTCAACATTGACAACGGCTACCAGGAATTCATCACCCAGGTGGCACACAACCGGCACATGAGCGTTGCCGAGGTCAACAGCATCGGCCAGGGCCGTGTCTGGACCGGTGAGGAAGCCAAGCGTCTCGGTCTGGTGGACAAGTTCGGCAATCTGCAGGACGCCGTGGCGGCGGCCGCCAAGCTCGCCAAGCTCGGATCGCATTACTCGGTGCGCTATATCGAGCGGCCCCTGAGCCTGACGGATCGGCTGCTGATCGCCATGTCCAATGACAGCGATACCAGTCTGGACTCCAATCTGGGTTCCAGTCTGCTGCCGACGCCGGACTTCGGCGGCACGCCCTGGTATGGAGAAATGCTGCGTCTGGCGAACAGTTTCAAGGTGTTCAGCGATCCACGCGGCATATACGCCTATTGCTTTTGCAAACTCCAATAAACAGAGACTTGCGGATGCTCACGCATGTTTGAATTGCAGACAACCCGGACCGAGAGCAAGAGCGCGTTATATCAGGAGCTGGACGCGCAAGCCCGCAGTCTGCTGCATGCCGAGCACGACCTCATCGCCAATGCCGCTAATATTTCCGCCTTGCTGTACCACGCCTTGCCGGACGTGAACTGGGTGGGGTTTTATTTTCTCAAGGACGGCGAGCTGGTGGTAGGGCCATTCCAGGGCAAGCCCGCGTGTGTGCGCATCGCCCCGGGCAAAGGCGTATGCGGCACGGCGGCGCTGAAGCGCGAATCCATCGTGGTACCGGATGTGAACCAATTTCCCGGTCACATCTTCTGCGATGCGGCGTCCCTGTCGGAAGTAGTGGTGCCGTTAATCAGGAATGGTGAATTGTTGGGCGTGCTGGATATTGACAGCCCCAAGCTGGCGCGCTTCGACGAGGAAGATCGAATCAGTTTGGAGAGAATAGCGGCGATTTTTCTGGAAACACTGCGCTAGGTCAAATCAAACTGCCGATGGTTTGACCCATGCGCATGATTGCGCTGGGTTCCAAGTCAGCTGCCCAACGGATACGCCGCCGGCTGAAGAGCAGAATCACCGTCGAGCCCATGTTGAAGCGCCCCAGTTCCGCGCCTTTTTTCAATGTCACTTCATTGTCTTGGTACTTCCAGGCGCGCGCCTGGTTACGGCGCGGCGGCGTGATTTCGCCGGCCCACACGGTTTCGATGCTGCCCACGTTAAGCGCTCCGACCATTACCACGCCCATGGGGCCGGCAGCCGTGTCGAAAATCGCAGCCACCCGTTCATTGCGCGCGAACAGATTCGGCACAGTGCGGGTCGCAGGCGGATTGACGCTGAACAGGCGGCCGGGCACATACAGCATGTGCCGCAAGCTGCCGTCCAGGGGCATGTGGATGCGGTGGTAATCCCGGGGCGATAGATACAGCGTTGCGAATTCTCCGCTGGCGAACGTATTGGCCAGCGCCGTGTTACCCGCCAGCAATTCCAACACGCTGAAGTTTCTGCCCTTGGCTTGGAAAAGATGGCCTTGATTGATTTCGCCGACCTGGCTTACACGGCCATCCACCGGGCAGGCAAGGGCCTTTGTTCCGGAGGCGATCGGACGCACGTCATCCCGCAATGCGCGGGTGAAGAAAGCATTGAAGCAGGGATAGGCACGGCCATCCGGCTCTGCCGCCTCATTCATGTCCACGTCGAAGCGCTGGATAAAACTATGAATAAGCCAATGCTTGACGGCGGGATTCTCCACGCGCGCCAGCCAATGCACCGCGCGTGTGATGGCGTGCTGCGGCAGGGGGTATTGCAACCCGGCCTTCAGCCAATCCGAGAAAGAGGTGTTTCCTTCCTGCATGGCGCGATTCTTGTTCAGTTCCGGGGCTGGTCATAGCGCACCGGCGCGATGATGGTGAGTGAGGAATGGTCGGAGAAAGTCAGCGTCAATGTCACCAAATCGCCGTCGAACAGGCGCTTCAGGGGTTTGGTGAGCAGCAGTTGATAGCCGGCGGGCGTGAATACGAAATTCTTGTGGGCAGGAATGGTTAGATTCGCCGCGGGCTGTGCTTTGTCCATGTCCTCAGGCGTCGCGCTACGTTGAATTACCACTGAATCGAAATCCGGACTGACGACGCTGACCAGCATGAGCGTTTGGCTGGAAAGATTCTCCAGAGTTAAATAACCGGCCATGACGCTCTCGCCCTGCGGTGCTTCACGAATCCATATATGCGTCGCGACCACGGCCGGGCCATCCCCCTGACTGGCGAACGGCAACACCGCAAAGGTCATGGCTAACAGTATGAATAATTTACGCAAGATCAAGGTCTCCAGGGTAGTGCGCGGTAGCGCGGTAATCTGCCGCCATGGGTTCGGGAATCAGGGTGGCATAAATGGCAGCCTCCTGGACGTGGGGATTGATGAGAGACACCAGCGCGTAATCATCCGCACTGTAATCGCCCGATGGGTCCGGCGGGCCGTAGGAGAACGCCACACCCAGAGGGTCGAGAGTCCAGTAATCAATACCAAAGCCGGCAAGGGTGGCCACGCTGGCGGCCACAGCGTAAGGCGCTATCGGCCACATCTGCATGCGTAAATTATGCCATGCGGGGCTGGCAGTTGCGTATTTCGTTTATGATACGAGCGGTGTTTTTGGGTAATTTCATGGAAAGCTACGAGGAAATCAGCGCGCAGCTCCATACCCTGGCGGATTTCGTGCGCTGGGGTGCAAGTACGTTCAACCGCGCCCAGCTGCATTTCGGTCATGGCACTTCCAATGCCGTGGACGAAGCCTTGAATCTGGTTTTGCACGGCGTGCAGCTTGATCACGAGATTCCACCCTGGCTGCTGGAAACGCGGCTTGCGGAAATGGAAAAGCGCGCAGTCTATGAATTGCTGCGCCGGCGGCTGGAGGAACGCAAGCCCTATGCCTATATAACCAAGCATGCGCGTTTCGCCGGTCTGGATTTCTACGTGGATGAACGCGTGCTGGTGCCGCGCTCGCCTATCGCCGAATTGATCGAGAAGGGTTTCGAACCATGGATCGATACTGAGCGTGTTGCGCGGGTGCTGGATCTGTGCACCGGCAGCGGCTGTATCGCCATCGCCTGCGCACATGTGTTTCCGGAGGCGCAGGTGGATGCCACCGATATCTCCAGTGAAGCGCTGGAAGTGGCACGCATCAACGTGGCACGGTTGGACGTGAAAGACCGGGTCGTGCTGCGCAAACTCGACGTGTTCGATGGGTTGCCGCCGGCACGCTACGACATTATCGTCAGCAATCCGCCCTATGTGGATGCGGAAGACATGCGCAATCTCCCGGACGAACACCAGCAGGAGCCTGCGCTGGGTTTGGCGGCCGGCGCCGATGGATTGAATATCGTGCGGCGCATCCTTGCGGGCGCGCCCGTTTATCTGGCGGCCGACGGCATACTGGTGGTGGAAGTGGGTAACAGTCGCTGGGCGCTGGAGCAGGAATTTCCGCAAGCACCTTTCACCTGGCTGGAATTCGAACGCGGCCAAGCCGAGGTGTTTCTGCTGACGGCGGAGCAGGCGACGGCTATGCAAAAAACCGATAAGCGGGCGCGCCGTGTCCGGTAACACTTTCGGCAAACTCTTTAGCGTTACCAGCTTTGGTGAAAGTCATGGGCCGGCGTTGGGCTGCATCGTGGACGGCTGTCCGCCGGACCTGCGATTGAATGAAGCAGATATTCAACACGATGTGGACCGCCGCCGTTCCGGCACTTCGCGTCATACTTCGCAACGGCATGAAGCGGATCAAGTGAAAATCCTCTCAGGGGTCTTTGAGGGCAAAACCACCGGCACACCGATCGGACTCCTTATAGAAAATACCGATCAGCGTCCCAAAGACTACGAGGCTATCCAGGATAAGTTCCGTCCGGGCCACGCGGACTATACCTATTTGATGAAATACGGCCGCCGCGATTATCGCGGCGGCGGACGCGCCTCGGCGCGGGAGACCGTGATGCGGGTGGCGGCCGGCGCCATCGCCCGCAAATATCTGAGTGAACGCTATGGCGTGGTGATTCGCGGCTGGCTCGCACAATTGGGGCCGCTGGTGCTGGAAGCCAGGAATTTGGACAGTGTGGATGACAATCCATTCTTCTGCCCCGATCCGGCGCGCCTCCCTGAACTGGAAAGCTTCGTGGACACGCTGCGCAAGTCGGGCGATTCAATCGGCGCACGCGTGACGGTGGTGGCGCAGGGCGTACCGCCCGGTTGGGGCGAACCGGTATTCGATAAACTGGACGCCGACATCGCCTCCGCCATGATGGGTATCAACGCCGTGAAAGGCGTGGAGATCGGCAGCGGTTTCGCCGCGGTCACCCAGAAAGGCAGCCAACACCGAGACGAGCTGACGCCGCAGGGATTTCTTTCCAACAACGCGGGCGGGATACTCGGCGGCATTTCCACCGGCCAGGATGTGGTAGTGAATATAGCCGTTAAACCCGCGTCCAGCATCCGGCTCACGGGGCGCAGCATCGATGTGCAGGGCCATGCAGCGGAGATCAGCGTGCACGGCCGGCACGACCCCTGCGTCGGCATCCGCGCCACGCCGATTGCCGAAGCCATGCTGGCGCTTACACTCATTGATCATGCACTGCGTCAGCGCGCGCAGAATGCCGATGTGATGCCGCCGCTTACGCCGATTCCGGCAAAAATACGTTAATATTGAGTCTGCACCAATATCCTGGATTATTTTCCGGAGCAAGCGTGGATACATTTGATGTGGCGGTGGTGGGTGTCACCGGCACCGTTGGCGGCAGCATGCTGGAGATTCTGGAAGAACGGAAATTCCCGGTCGGCAAGCTATATGCGTTGGCCAGTGAACGTTCCGCCGGCAAACACGCGGTGTTCAATAATACCCATTTAAAAGTGGAGGATCTGGCAAAGTTCGATTTTTCCAAAGTGCGGATTGCTTTGTTCTCGGCTGGCGCCGCGATATCGGCGGAATATGCACCCAAGGCCGCTGCCACCGGCTGTGTGGTGATAGACAATACTTCGCAATTCCGCTATGAGACGGATATTCCGCTGGTGGTGCCGGAAGTAAATCCTCAGGCCGTGGCGCAATATACGAACCGCGGTATTGTCGCCAACCCCAACTGTTCCACTATCCAGATGCTGGTAGCGCTCAAACCCATCTATGACGCGGTGGGCATTGAGCGTATCAATGTGGCCACCTATCAATCGGTCTCAGGTGCCGGTGCCCGCGCCATCGAAGAACTGGCAAGGCAGGCGACGCAGCTGCTCAATGGCCAGCCGCTCGCCAACGGCGGCAGATTCTCCAAGCAGATCGCCTTCAACGTAGTGCCGCACATAGACGAGTTTCAGGACAACGGCTATACCCGCGAGGAAATGAAACTGGTCTGGGAGACCCGCAAGATTCTGGGCGACGAATCCATCCGGGTGAATGCCACTGCGGTCAGGGTGCCGGTTTTCTACGGTCATTCCGAGGCGCTGCATATCGAGACCCGGGAGAAGCTCACCGCTGCGCAGGCCCGGGCGCTGCTGCGCCAGGCTCCGGGGGTGGCGGTAGTGGACGAGCGCCGGCCGGGGGGCTACCCCACGGCCGTCACCGAAGCCGCTCACCAGGACGCGGTCTTCGTGGGCCGTATCCGGGAGGACCTGTCTCACCCACGGGGGTTGGACTTATGGGTGGTGGCGGACAACGTCCGCAAGGGTGCGGCTCTCAATAGCATCCAGGTGGCGGAGTTGTTGGTGAAAAGCTATTTATAAGCTATAGTTAGGCCAGTTTTATAAAGAGCATTCTGAGCTGTAAGTGGCATACCGTTATCCAGCCGGGTCTCGATTTAGGGGCGCGAAAGGGGACGGGGAGGTTGGAAGAGGTCATGAGCAAGAAGCTTACATTTGTCCTGGCCTGCGCGCTCGCGGTGTTGCCGTTAGCGGCTAACGCACTTGGCCTCGGCGAGATCAAGCTCAACTCCACGCTGAATCAACCTTTGAATGCGGACATTCCCATCGTGGGTGCGGCCTCTGATGAGATCAATAGTCTGCACATTAAAGTCGCGAGCGCCGAGCAGTTCCAGCAAGCGGGTATCCCGATGCCCGAGGTGCTCCGCCAGTTGCAATTCCAGATAGTACAAGGTCCAAACGGCACCGCCAGTGTGCACATCACCAGCAGCAAACCGCTGCGCGAACCGTTCCTGGATTTCCTCGCGGATGCCACTTGGGATAACGGCGAGCTTATCCGTGAATACACGGTCTTTCTGAACCCGCCGAATTTTGAGACCACAACCCAGGCGGCACCGGCACCGGCTGCCACCCAGCCTGCCGCCTCTGCGCCGGTGGGAACGGCGGCGGTTCCAACCCCGACGCCAAGCCCCGCCGCCGCAGCGACTCCGGCGCCTATGGTACCTAAACCGGTTCCTCAGCCGCTTGCGGTTGCGCCGGTGGTGGCTCCTCCGGCCGCATCCACCGGCAATTCCTCCCTGGGCGGAAATTACGGTCCCATCCGCCGGGGTGAAACGCTATCCGAGATCGCACTCAATATGCGTCCCCAGGGCGTCACCCTTAACCAGATGATGATTGCCATTTACCGCGCCAACCCCGAAGTCTTCATGCGCAACATCGACCTGATGAAGGCGGGTTATGTGTTGCGGATTCCCAGCCTGTCTGATATTCAGGACGTCAGGGTGGCGGAAGCCAATTCTGAAGTACGCACCCAGATTGCTTCTTGGCGCGCCAGCCGCGGACTTGCCGCTACGCATAAACCGGCCAGCGAGACACAACAACCCTCTTTGCAACTGGTGGCGCCTTCATCGGCATCACGGACCGCCGAGAACCAGGTACCGGGTGCGGGCAAAGGTAATACCGGCAAAGCCACCGAGGCGAATGCAGCCGCCACCACAGCCGAGACTAAGTCAACCGGCGCCGGATCGGCATCCACTGCCTCGAATGCGCCCATTGCGGTCGCGAGCAACAGCCTGGCTGCGGTCCAAAGCCAAGCCGGCAAGGAAAACAAGCAGACGGCGGTAACCAAGACCACGCCCCTGACTCCAGAGAAACCGGCAGTCATAAAACCCCTGCCCAAAACGCAAAATGCGGCGCATGCATCCACTTCCTCGTCTGGAAGTTTGCTGGATTCACTGCTCAATCCTTATGTGATTATTGCCATCATCGTCATTATTTTGGTGCTCATCGCCGGTATCTTTATAAAGAAGCGGCGCGCCTCGGATCCTATCGCCAGCAAGCCCGTCAAAATCAGGAAAGCACCGACGGCCGCCGTTGACTGGGAAAAGGAAGAAAAAGCCGGTTTGAAAGATGTCACTAACGTCGATTCAGTCAAGGATTCCGACGCTGCACAGGGGAAATCTGCCAGGGAAGCTCATATGGGCGCGACTGCGCCCCACATGACGACCACTAACCTCAAGCTGGATGAATCCGATTTCATCGCGGAAGCGGATTTCCACATGGCCTACGGCCTCTACGATCAGGCGGCGGACGTTCTCAAAAAAGCGTTGCGTCAGGATCCGAACCGGCGCGATCTCAAGATGAAGCTGCTGGAGGTGTACTTCACCGCCGGTGACCGGACTAACTTTGTGGAAACTGCCCGCAGCCTGCGCCAGGAAATGGGCGCATTGCCTGACAAGGATTGGGAAAACATTGCCATCATGGGCCGCCAAGTGGCCGCTGACGAGCCATTGTTCTCCGGCACTGGCGCCCCCCCGGCCAGCTCCGCTGGTGCGAGCGTGGATATCCCGCTGGACAGCGGTGGGACCGGTACTGCCGTGCATACGGATCTGGATCCTCTGGCTGGAGCATTTGAGGGCATGCGCCCGGTGACTATGCCGGCCGCCGCACCGTCTGCAGTCGCCGAAGACAATGCTTTGGATTTCTCACTGCCGGATATCGAACCCACACCCAAGAGCAAGAAAACCGCTCCCGCGGCCTCCGATTCGGGCGGTTTGGATATGAAGCCCACGTCAGGCTCCGGGAGAAAAGCCGGCAAGACCGGTGAATCTACCGTGACAGCGGATTTCGGCACCGATTCCCAGGTGGAATTCGACAAGGCCCTCAAGGAATTGTCGGACTTCGTCAATACCAATGTGCCGCCGCAGGAAGAAGATACACGCAGCGGTGCCGGAACGGGCCAGTCAATGTCGCTGGCGGCGGATGCCGAAGTACCCAGTGCACAAACCGGGATCACCACCGGGGCCGGCGAGGAAACCACCGGGCTCAATGAAATCGGCACCAAGCTGGACTTGGCCCGCGCCTATATTGATATGGGTGATGCCGATGGCGCCAAGAACATCCTTCAGGAAGTACTGGAGGAAGGTGACAGCCAGCAGCAGCAGGAAGCCAAGAAGCTGATGCAGCATCTCGCCTGAGTCAGTTGCCCGGCCGGTTGTAAAGCTGGGCTGTTTGGGCCAGCAGCTAAAATCCCATTGAAGAATAGCATCAGCTGCGCGCCATGAGGCAGACAGACGTATTTTTAATTTTACATTTCCGTGCCCGTCCTGGTGGAATCTGATGGCGCGCTTGGCATTGGGCCTTGAATACGACGGCACTGCGTTCATGGGTTGGCAGCGGCAATCGCATGCGGGGCGCACCGTGCAGGCCTGTCTCGAAGCCGCCATCGCCAAGGTCGCCGATCATCCCGTGGATGTTGTCTGCGCTGGGCGCACGGATGCGGGTGTGCATGCTACCGGCCAAGTGACACATTTCGATAGCCCGGTACGGCGTCATCTGCGTGGCTGGCTGCTGGGGATTAATTCCAATCTGCCGGCGGACGTGGCGGTGAACTGGATCCAGGATGTACCGGAAGAATTTCATGCGCGCTACCGGGCGTGCGCGCGTCACTATCGATACAGTATTCTCAACCGGCTGACACGACCGGCGATTATGCGATCGCAAATGACATGGGTCCGCCATCAGCTGGATGAAGAGCGCATGCGAACAGCCGCGAAGTTTCTGCTGGGAGAGCATGATTTTTCAGCGTTCCGCGCGGTGGAATGCCAGGCCCGTTCACCGGTGCGCAGCGTGCATCGGCTTGACGTGCGCCGCGAGGGCGATGGAGTGCTGATTGATGTGGTGGCCGACGGGTTTCTGCACCACATGGTCCGCAACATCGTCGGTGTACTGCTTGCCATCGGCGCCGGCAAACAGGATCCAGAATGGGCGCAGCGAGTGCTGGCGGGCCGCGATCGCAGTTTGGGCGGTATCACCGCGCCACCACAAGGTTTGTGCATTACGGCGGTACTGTACCCGGCGGCTTACAACATACCCGTGCCGCAAGGCGCGCTGTTTGACGGTCTTTCTGCTAACCTCAGATCCGCTCTCAACCGGTAAATGGCAGTGCGGATACGCATAAAAATCTGCGGGATGACGCGTTCTCAAGATGTGGAAACCGCTGTGCATCTGGGAGTGGATGCCGTCGGGCTGGTATTTTTCGCTCAAAGCTCCCGCTACGTATCGCTTGAAAAGGCGAAGGTTCTGGCGGATACGGCGCCGGCATTCATCACGGTCACCGGACTTTTCTTGAACTCGACACGTGCAGAGGTGCAGCGGATACTGGATAACGTGCGTGTGGACCTTTTGCAGTTTCACGGAGAGGAATCGCCGGAATTCTGCCGCAGTTTCGCGCGCCCCTATATCAAGGCGGTGCCTATGGGCGGTCAGGCGGATCTGGCGGACTATATGCGCCGCTATGGCGATGCCGCGGCACTGCTGCTGGACAGTCACGCGGCCGGTCACAAAGGCGGTACCGGCGTGACCTTCGCCTGGTCCAGTGTGCCGCAGTTGCATGGCCCGCCGATGATTCTCGCCGGCGGCCTGCGCGCGGATAATGTAGCGGCCGCCATCCGCATCGTGCGCCCGTATGGCGTGGATGTTTCCAGCGGCGTGGAAAGCGCGCCGGGCATCAAGGATGCCGCGAAGATGGGCGAATTTGTACGTGAGGTGAATCGTGTCGCAGCCGCTTGAAAAGCCCCGGGCGTTCACAGAATCATTACGGCATCTGCCGGATGCCGACGGTCATTTCGGCCCCTACGGCGGACGCTTTGTGGCTGAAACACTGATGGGCCCGGTGGAGGAGCTGCAGGCGGCCTATGAATGCTGCTGTCGCGATATGGATTTCCAGGGGCAACTGCGGCGCGACCTGCGGGATTTCGTCGGCCGGCCGTCGCCCTTGTATTTCGCGGAACACCTGGGCACCCAGCTCAAGGGCGCGCGCATTTATCTCAAGCGCGAGGATTTGAATCACACCGGCGCCCACAAGATCAACAATGCACTCGGCCAGGCACTGTTGGCCAAGCGCATGGGCAAAACGCGTCTCATCGCCGAAACCGGCGCCGGCCAACATGGCGTGGCCACCGCCACCGTGGCGGCGCGATTCGGCTTCGAATGTGTGGTGTACATGGGCAGCGAAGACATTCAGCGCCAAGCCGTCAACGTCTACCGCATGCGGCTGTTGGGCGCGACCGTGATTCCGGTCACTTCCGGTTCGCGCACCCTCAAGGATGCGCTCAACGAAGCCATGCGTGACTGGGTGGCGCACGTGGACGATACCTTCTATGTCATCGGTACCGTTGCCGGACCGCATCCTTATCCGATGATGGTGCGTGATTTCCACGCCTGCATCGGCGAAGAAGCCCGTGGCCAGATGCTTGCTGCGGAAGGCCGGTTGCCGGATTCACTCATAGCCTGCGTGGGCGGCGGCTCCAACGCCATCGGCCTGTTTCATGCTTTCCTGGACGATGACGTAAAGTTGTACGGCGTGGAGGCCGGCGGTGCGGGGCTGCACACGGGCAAGCACGCGGCGTCGCTCACGGCCGGCCGGCCCGGTGTGCTGCATGGCAATCGCACTTATCTTCTGGAGGATGAGGCGGGTCAGATTCGCGAGACTCATTCCATCTCCGCCGGACTCGATTATCCCGGTGTCGGTCCGGAGCATGCCTGGCTTAAGGAGATTGGGCGGGTACATTACGACACGGTCACGGATGAAGAAGCGCTGCAGGCTTTCCATCGGCTTACCCGCACCGAAGGCATCATGCCGGCGCTGGAATCCAGTCATGCGCTGGCGTATGCCATCAAGCTGGCTCCCGCGATGCCCCACGAGCATCTCATCATCGTCAACCTGTCCGGCCGCGGCGATAAAGATATCCAGACGGTGGCTTCCCGCGAGGGCATCACGTTATGAGCCGGCTGGCCCCGGTATTCAAGGAACTTAAGCGCGCCGGCCGTAGTGCGCTGGTAACGTATATTACCGCCGGCGATCCGGACGGGAGTGTCAGCGTCCCGCTGATGCATGCGCTGGTAAAGGCAGGCGCCGATGTGCTGGAATTGGGCGTGCCGTTTTCGGATCCAACGGCAGACGGTCCCGTGATACAGCAGGCCTGCGAACGCGCATTGGCCGCCGGTACCACGCTCGGCAAAGTGCTGGCAATGGTCAAGGAATTTCGCAGGACCGATTCGCATACCCCCCTGGTGCTCATGGGTTATCTGAATCCCATGGAGGCCTTTGGTATCGAAGCCTTCGCCGGAGCCGCGGCTGATGCGGGTGTGGATGGTGTCATCACGGTGGATATGCCGCCAGAAGAGGCGGAACCGCTGGCAGGATTGCTCAAGGCCAAGGGAGTGGACCCGGTTTTCCTATTGGCGCCTACGACCAGTGGTGCACGCCTCGACCGCATCTGCGAAATCGCCTCGGGATTCGTCTATTATGTGGCGCTCAAGGGCGTGACCGGCGCCGCGAGTCTGGATGTACAGGATGTGCAGCAGCGGCTTCAGGTTATTCGCCGCGTAACCCATTTGCCGGTGGGCGTGGGCTTCGGTGTGCGCGACGCGCAGTCGGCGGCAAAGCTGGCGCAATTCGCGGACGCAGTCGTGGTGGGCAGTGCTATTGTCAACCGCATCGGAGAACACCAAAGCACACCTCGGGAAATGCTGACGCAGGTGAGCGGATTCGTACACGGCTTACGTCAAGCCATGGATGCCGCGCGTACATAACGGCCAGGCACGGCCATTTATCACTGGACACAGTCAACCATGAACTGGTTCAAGAAAATCGTTCCATCGCGCATCAACACCGAGGAATCCCGTCCGGTGCGGCGCGGTATTCCGGAAGGTTTATGGAGCAAGTGCGAGGAGTGCAATTCCGTGCTCTATCGCGCCGAGTTGGAGCGCAATCTGTATGTATGTCCCAAGTGCGGCCATCACATGCGGCTCACGGCGCGCCAACGGTTGGAGGCGTTCCTGGATCCGGGTTCCGGCGCGGAAATCGGCGCCGGCTTGGAACCGGTAGATATCCTGCGTTTCCGCGATAGCAAGAAATACAAAGATCGTCTGGTCCTGGCCCAGAAAGCTACCGCTGAGAAGGATGCGCTGGTGGCCATGAAGGGGCGCCTCAAAGGCATGCGCATCGTTGTCTGCGCCTTCGAGTTCAAGTTCATGGGCGGTTCCATGGGCTCGGTGGTGGGCGAGCGTTTCGTGCGCGCGGTGGATGCGGCCATGGAGGAAAATGCGCCATTGGTGTGTTTCTCCGCCAGCGGCGGTGCCCGCATGCAGGAAGCACTCATTTCCCTCATGCAGATGGCCAAGACCAGCGCCGCATTGGCAAAACTCTCGCGCCGGGGCATACCCTTTGTTTCCGTCATGACCGATCCCACCACCGGCGGCGTGTCCGCTTCGCTGGCGATGCTGGGGGATGTGAACGTGGCCGAACCCAAGGCACTCATCGGGTTCGCAGGTCCCCGGGTTATCGAGCAGACGGTACGCGAAACCCTGCCGGAAGGTTTCCAGCGCAGCGAGTTTCTGCTGGAACACGGGGCCGTGGACATGATCGTGGACCGTCGCGAGATGCGCGACAAACTCGCCTCGCTGCTCGCCATGCTCACACGCCAGCCGCCGCCCAAAGAAGGCGAGGGCTGAGGTATAAGCGGCACAAATGCGGAATTGACAGCCTATGCATTTTTTCATCTCACACCATGCATTCTCTCGCCTCACTCGCAGACATACATAGAACCGTTTCATCCTTCTGAGCATGCGCTTTTCAACACTTGAAGCCTGGCTGCGCTGGCAAGAACAACTGCATCCCAACCCCATTGATCTGGGTCTGGATCGTGTCAGGCGGGTTCTGAAAGGCATGCAACTTGAGCAGCCTGCGTTCCATGTTTTGACGGTGGGCGGTACCAACGGCAAGGGCTCGTGCGTGGCGTTTCTGGATGCCATACTGCGTGCACAGGGTTTCAAGGTCGGTGCTTATACTTCTCCCCATCTGTTGCATTACAACGAACGGATTTGCATCAATGGAGTGGAAGCCACGGATATTGAATTGTGTGCTGCGTTTGAAAATGTGGATGCAGCGCGCGGCGATGTCAGCCTCACGTATTTCGAGTTCGGTACGCTTGCTGCCTTCGACATTTTCCGCAGCCACAAGATTGACGTGGCGGTGCTGGAAGTGGGCATGGGCGGGCGCCTGGATGCGGTGAATGCCGTGGACCCGGATGGTGCGCTGGTAGCCTCCATCGGCCTCGATCACCAGGAATGGCTGGGTGACGACCGCGATAGCATTGGCTATGAGAAGGCCGGCATCTACCGCGGACAGCGGCCGGCCATTTGCGGGGACCGGGATCCGCCGCCGCGCTTGCTGGCAACGGCGCGCCAACTGGGCGCTGAACTGGAGGTTCTAGGCCGGGATTTTGATTGGCAGATGAGCGGTGATACCTGGTGCTGGCATAGCCAGGCTAGGGAAATCAAGCAGCTGCCACCGCCTGCGCTGCCGGGGCGCATCCAGTTTGATAACGCTTCCAGCGTCCTGGCGCTGTTGCAATCATTGCGTTCCGTGCTGCCGGTGGGCGAAGCCGGGCTGCGCGAGGGGTTGCAAACGGCGTGGATTAGCGCGCGCTTCCAGCGCTTGCCGGGCGAAGTGGAGTGCATTCTGGATGTGGCCCACAATCCGGACGCGGCCCGGGTGCTCGCCACGAATCTCGCCATGCACCGGATGACGGGGAAAACAGTGGCGGTCGTGGGTATGTTTCGCGACAAGGCTGTGGAAGAGGTGGTGCGCGCGCTAGCGCCCCGGGTTGACCGCTGGTTTGTGGCCGGTTTGGGCGGATTACGCGGCCAGAGCGCCGCGGACCTGGCCCGGCGGATTCAGGTGGCGATACCGGATGCCAAGCTGACTGAATGCCCAACGGTGGCTGACGCCTTCCAAGCGGCCCGGTCGGCGAGCGTAGCGGGCGATCGCATCGTGGTGTTCGGTTCTTTCCAGACGGTGAGTGCCATATTGCGTCGCAGGCAGGAATCCGGTACCAATTGCATCTAAGGGCGCGGTTGCGCCGGCTGGAGATCGGGAAATGGAAATTGGGCTCAAAGAGCGCCTGATCGGCGCGGTGGTGCTGGTAATCCTGGCAGTCATCATCATTCCCTGGGTGCTGAGGGGCGGATCCGTCCCCAATACCACGGTGACCAAACCCCTGACACTGCCGCCGGCTGCCGCTACCACAGCACCACCCGCCTATCGCATGGATCTGGGCAACCCGGCAGTGCCGGCTCAGGCGGCGGGTGCCACCCGTGTTTCCATGCCCGCAGCGGTCACCCAAGCGGCGTTGGCAGGCGCCACCCAGGGTTCGCCTGCCCCGAAAGCCGGAATTGCGCCGCTTGCCAGGCCGGTTGTGCAGCCAACCCCGGCGCCTGCTGCGCGTGTGGCGACAGCAACCGGTGGCTGGGCGGTGCAGGCCGGCAGTTACGGCAATGAAGCCAATGCGCGCAGTGTGGAACGCAAGCTCGCCAAACACGGTTATCATGCTTATATCAGCCGCTTCCATAAAAGAGGCCGTATTTATTACCGTGTGCGCGTCGGGCCTTACACCGACCGCGCGGCCGCCGAACACATCGTTTCTGAAGTAGCGCGGGCTTTCGGCGGCCGGGCTGACGTGGTGCCGAATTCCTGATTTCTGAGTTTGAACGGGACACGGTTTGCGAGGTCCACGTCTGTTAAAATAACCGCCCGTATTCGAGGCGGCACGCCACAGCGGCCAGGGCGCGCATGATTTGGATTGATTATCTCATCCTTGGCGTCATCATCATTTCGACCCTCATCAGCCTGCTGCGGGGCTTTTTGCGCGAGAGCGTGTCGCTGGTCACCTGGATCGTCGGTTTCTGGGTAGCGCTGCGCTTCGCCCGGCAGGTGGGTGACGTTTTCACCGTGATCCACAATCCGTCGGTGCGCGTCGTCATCGGTTTCATGATCCTGTTCGTGGTGATTCTGATTATCGGCGCAGCCATTAATTTCCTAATCGGCAAGATCATGGAAAAGACCGGCGCCGGTGCCGCCGATCGGGTGCTGGGCCTGATCTTCGGTTTGGTACGCGGTGTGGTGATTGTGGCAGTGCTGGTGATCGTGGCCGGATTTACGACGCTGCCGCAGAATCCCTGGTGGCATCAATCGCGGCTCATTCCCTATGCGGAGTCAGTGGCCGGCTGGATGCGTGCGGTGTTGCCGACGCGGATCGCAGACGAGATGATGCGCGGCGAACGCAAGGTGATGGCCCCGGGTCATAAGTGAACTAGCGAGGCGCTTACATGTGCGGGATTGTCGGGATTGTCGGTCGTGGTAACGCCAATCAGATTCTATATGACGCCCTGACCGTCCTGCAGCATCGCGGCCAGGATGCGGCCGGTATCATGACCTGCGATCAGGATCACCTCTATCTGCGCAAGAGCAATGGCCTGGTGCGCGATGTTTTCCATCAACGGCATATGCTGCGGCTGCGCGGCAGTGTAGGCATTGGTCATGTGCGTTATCCCACGGCCGGTTGCGCAAATTCGGCCGAGGCGCAACCGTTCTACACCAACTCACCTTACGGCATCGCGCTCGGTCACAATGGCAATCTCACCAATGCCCGCGCCCTCAAGGATATGCTGTTTCGCGAAGATCGGCGCCACCTCAACACCGAATCCGATTCCGAGATCTTGTTGAATGTCTTCGCACACGAATTGCAACGCACTGGCAGCCTGGAGGTGGATGAACGCGACATCTTCAAAGCAGTCAGCGCGGTGCACCGGCGCTGCCGCGGCGGCTACGCCAACGTCGCCATGATTGCCGGCTACGGTATCGTGGGTTTCCGCGACCCCTTCGGCATACGCCCACTGGTATTCGGCCGGCGTATCACCGATGCCGGCACCGAATATATGATTGCCTCTGAAAGTGTGGCCCTGGATGTGTGTGGATTTGAATTGGTGCGCGACGTGGCGCCGGGCGAAGCCGTGGTCATCGATCGCCATGGCGGGTTGCACACCCAGCAATGTGCCGAAAAGCCGCTGTATTCACCTTGCATCTTCGAGTATGTGTATTTTGCGCGTCCGGATTCCATCATGGATGATATTTCCGTTTACAAAGCGCGGATGCGCATGGGCGACAAGCTGGCGGAGAAAGTCCAGCGCGACTGGTCGAGCCATGATATCGATGTGGTCATCCCGATCCCGGATACCAGTCGCACCAGTGCCCTGCAGCTTGCGAACGTGCTGGGGGTGAAATACCGCGAGGGCTTTATCAAGAACCGCTACATCGGCCGCACCTTCATCATGCCGGGACAGAAACAGCGCAACCACTCGGTACACCAGAAACTCAATGCCATCGACCTGGAATTCAGCGGCAAGAACGTGTTGCTGATAGATGACTCCATCGTGCGCGGCACCACCTCTCAGCAGATCATCCAGATGGCCCGGGATGCGGGCGCCCACAAGGTGTATTTTGCATCCGCCGCACCGCCGGTGCGTTTCCCCAACGTGTATGGCATTGACATGCCTACCACCCGGGAACTCATCGCCCACGATCGCAGCGAGGAGCAGGTGGCGGAATTCATCGGCGCCGACAAGCTGATATACCAGAATCTGGATGATTTGATTGATGCAGTACGTCGCGGCAATCCGAAGATCCAGCGTTTCGATACCTCGGTATTTTCCGGCGAGTACATCACCGGCGATGTGACCAGCGATTACCTGGCGGTGCTTGCTCAGGAACGTTCCGACGAAGCCAAGCAGAATCGCCTGCGCGATGACCGCCAAGTCATCGAAATGTACAACGTTTCCTGATCCGCTTGTTGAACCTCGACGCACCTCCACAGCCGCGCCAATTCCTGTTGAAACTATTCCAGCAGGGATTGGCGGCCGTGAATGGCCGCAGTTGTGTGCACGCGGCATTGCGGCAGCATATCTTTGCAGACAATCTGTATTTGGTGGCGATTGGCAAGGCGGCGGACGCCATGACGGCCGGAGCCATTGATGCAGTGGGCGGCGGTTTGCGTGCCGGTTTGGTGATTACGCGCCATGGACACCAGGACACGCCCGTGTATCGTGATCCACGCATTGTGTCACTGGAAGCCGGTCATCCCTTGCCGGATGAGCAAAGTCTTGCGGCCGGTAATGCTCTGCGCCTGTTTTTGGCGAACGCACCCGCGGATGCACATTTTCTGTTCCTGATTTCCGGCGGGGCTTCAAGCCTGGTAGAAGTGCCGGTAGAAGGCGTCTCGCTTGCCAGTCTGCGCACACTCACACGCTGGTTGCTGGCGAGCGGGCTGCCCATAGATGCGGTGAACCGGGTGCGCACGGCGTTTTCACAAATCAAGGGCGGCCGGCTGTTGCATGACCTTGCCGGTCGTCACGCGGAGCTGTTGCTGATTTCCGATGTGCCGGGCGATGTACCGGCTCACATCGGTTCCGGCCTGCTGTTGCCTACAGTGCCGCAACCACTGCCGGAACTGCCGGCCCAGTTCGCTGACTTGCCGCAATCCTCGCTGCCGGAAACTGAGCCAAGCAATGTCAGCACGCGCATATTGGCAACCAATCGTCAAGCCATGCAAGCGATTATGACTGCTGCCTCAATGTCCGGCCGGCAGGCGCATCTGCATGAGACACTGCCCGCACCCGAAGCCGCCGCCTGCGGCGAGTACATTGCCGACTTCCTGGTGGATACAAAACCCGGTGTGCACATCTGGGGAGGCGAAACGACCGTGCAATTGCCGGCCCATCCTGGGCGCGGCGGCCGCAATCAGATGCTGGCTTTGGCAGCGGCGCAGCGGATCACGGGTTATGAAGGGATTTATCTGTTGGCGGCGGGTACCGATGGAACCGACGGCAATTCCTGCGACGCCGGCGCGCTGGTGGATGGCGGCAGCCTTATCCGGGGCACAGACGCAGCTTTCGATGCACGCGAATGTCTGTCGCGGGCGGATGCCGGCGCATTCCTGGAAGCCAGCGGCGACTTGGTGTACACCGGACCCACCGGCACCAATGTCATGGATATGATCATCGCCCTGAAAGAACAGTGATTCCCATCGGTTTCCATCGGCAGAGAGTGCTCAATTCTGGTGGACGATTTATTCGATATTCACAAGTTCTTGATCTGCGCCACTCCGCAAGCGTGGCTGGAAGCAGCCCTGGAGAATCAGGATATCCTGCTGATTGATCATGCCAACTGCGAGAAGAAAGCCGCAGCCACGGCCATGAGTCTCATGTTTCAGTATGGCGAGCGTTACCCACAGCTGCAGGAAACCCTGTCGCGCTTGGCCCGCGAGGAGCTGCGTCACTTCGAGCAGGTGACCCGTCTTATGCGGCAACGCGGCGTCCGCTTCAGAGCGCTCAGCGCCGCGCGTTACGCCGGTGGTTTGCGCAAGCATGTGCGTAAGCGTGAACCAGAACGGCTGCTGGATTTACTGGTGCTCGGCGCGCTGATAGAGGCGCGCTCCTGCGAGCGTTTCCAGGCGCTTATGCCGATACTGGATGCCGAGATGTCGAAGTTCTACGCTCGGCTGGCCGCGGTCGAGTTCCGGCATTTCAATGTTTATGTGAAATTAGCCGGACAAATCGGGGGTGATTCAGTCGCAGCGCGGCATAAGCAATTCGCAAAGATTGAGGCAGAGTTGATCACTGACAGGGACAGGGATTTTCGTTTCCACAGTGGACCATTGCACTGAGAACTGCGGGATATCCGGCGCGGCTAGGATAGAGGCAGGATTGCAAGCGCAGGGGCTTTCCCTGTGACCCGCAGGATACTGCCTTGGTGGTACCAGTCTCCCAGCACGATGCGTGTTTTATCCCTGCTATCTGATCGGAATCCGTGGATTGCGGGCCGGTGCGTGTGGCCATGGATCAGGCGGGCTACGCCGTATTGCCGCATGACCTGTTCCACCGCCTGCTGGTTCACGTCCATGATGTATTCCGCCTTTTGCGCGGTGCTCAGCCCGCTTTCGGTGCGCACCCGGCCGACGAAGGCCCTGCGTTCCGCCAGCGGCATGGCCAAAAATGTTTTCTGATGAGCGGGGTCGCGCACGAGCTTCCTGAATTTCTGATATTCCACATCATCGGTGCATAGCGTATCGCCGTGCATCAGCAGGCTGGGGATACCGGAGAGCTCGACAACCGTTGGGTCAGGGAGTAGTTGCACGCCGGTGCGGGCAGCGAAGTCAGTGCCAATGAGAAAATCCCGGTTGCCGTGCATGAAATACACCGCTACTCCGCTGTCGGCGAGTTCCCGGACTCCGCCCATGACCCGGACATGGTGCGGATCCGGGTCGTCATCGCCGATCCAGACCTCAAAGAAGTCCCCAAGGATGTAGAGCGCTTCCGCGCTGCGGGCCTCCTGTTTAAGGAAATCCAGGAATAGCTCCGTGATCCGCGGGCGTGCCGGGTCAAGATGCAGGTCGGAAATGAAGAGTGTGGCCATACCGATATTTAGTCGAGTGATTGTTTAAGTACCTGCACTTTGAGTATGACGACCGGTGCCAAGGGCGCCTCTTTATCGAAGGGACCTGCTTTGCCGGTAGCGGTGGCGGCAATGCTGTCCACCACGTCCATACCCTGAATCACCCGCCCGAATACCGCATAACCCCAGCGGTCCGGCCGCGGATCCAGTTTTCGATTATCCACCAGATTGATATAGAACTGTGCGGTGGCCGAATGCGGTGCATCCTCCCGTGCCATGGCGATGGTGCCGCGCAGGTTGGAAAGGCCGTTACCGGATTCGTTGGGGATGGGCGCGGCGGTTTTCTTTTCCACATAAGCCGTGGTGAAACCGCCGCCCTGGATGACGAAACCTGGAACCACGCGCTGGAAAATCGTGCCATTATAGAATCCCGTGTTCACATAGTGCAGGAAGTTGCTGACCGTGAGCGGTGCCCGCTCGCTGTCCAACTGCACCATGAAAGTCCCAAGGCTGGTTTCGAACGCCACTTCCGGATAGGGATTGGGTGGAGTGACGGGCCTGGATACCTGGCTGCACCCGGCAAGCAGGATAACAATCAAAGGACCGAACAGCAGTTTTCTCATGACAGTTTCCGAAGCATGACCGCCATGATAAACGGCGGTCCTGAAAATTAGCAGCCCACGGGCTTCGGCCGTATTTTGCCTGATAAGATGATGCGCCATGAACGTACGCACCCGTTTCGCCCCCAGTCCCAGCGGCCACCTGCATGTGGGCAACGCTCGTACCGCGCTATTCAGCGCACTGCTGGCCGCGCATAGCCACGGCGAGTTCATTCTGCGCATCGAGGATACCGACGCGGAACGCTCGCATGCCCAACTGGAGACCGCGCTCACGGAGGACCTGCGCTGGCTTGGGTTAGTGTGGCAGGAAGGGCCGGATGTGGGCGGAAAGCATGGGCCGTACCGTCAGTCCGAGCGTGGCCAGATTTACCGGACTTATGTCGACCAGCTGACGGAAAAGGGGCTGACTTACCCCTGTTTCTGCACGCCGGCGGCGCTGGCGATGTCCCGTAAGACCCAGCTCGCCGCCGGCAAGCCGCCGCGCTACGCGGGCACCTGCGCGCATCTGAGTGCCGCTGAAATCGAAGCGCGTCTTGCCGCGGGGCTCAAACCGGCCCTGCGGTTCCGGGTACCGGAAACGGGTGAAACGGCATTCGACGATCTGGTGCGTGGCCGGCAGGTGTTCGCGCACCACGATATCGGCGATTTTGTGATCCTTCGTGGCGATGGCAGTCCCGCATTCTTCTTCAGCAATGCCGTCGATGATGCACTCATGGGGGTTACCCATGTGTTGCGCGGCGAAGACCATCTGGCGAACACGCCGCGGCAGTTATTGATACTGGCGACGCTCGATTTGCCGGTACCGGAGTATGGGCATCTTTCCATGGTTGTCGGCAACGACGGTCAGCCGCTTTCCAAGCGCCACGGCAGCGCCAGTGTGCGGGACCTGAAAGTGCAGAATTACATGCCTTTGGCGGTTATGAACTACCTGGCGCGCCTTGGGCATTCCTATGGGAATGCGGATAACAAGCTTATGCCGTTCGAAGAGCTGGCGGCACAGTTTGATCTCGCCAGGATCAGCCACAGTCCGGCACACTTCGACGAGAATCATCTGCGTCACTGGCAGAAGATCACGATTGCAAACACCAGCGATGATGAATTATGGAGCTGGATGAAACACGGCGCTGACTCTGACAGTGGCGAAACGGTGGAAAGTATCGTGCCGCCGGATAAACGCCAGCTCTTTGTTCAGACTGTGCGACCCAATGTGCTTGTCAATGCGGAAATAAAACCTGATTACAATCCGTATCCGGACGCTTTGTTCTGGGCTCAGACACTCTTCGGCAACGAAGATTTCATGATGAACGAAGGCCGCATCGCGGTGTGCAAGGCCGGTGCCGCCTATTTCAGGCAGGCGTTGGCCATTTTGGCTAACAACCGGGAACACAAGCCTTTTGTTGACTCATTGGCTGGTAGCACAAAGCTTCGCGGGCCTGATCTCTATAAGCCCCTGCGCGCTGCACTCACTGGGGATACGCACGGCCCGGAGTTGAAGCTGATCTGGGAACTGCTGGGTCCGGAACGAATCAGAAGGCGTCTGGAAGCCGCCGCAGAAACCGCGCAGAGCTGAGTACCTATGTTGAAGATCTACAATTCACTGACGCGCAAGAAAGAGAGCTTCAAGCCGATCAATCCACCGGAAGTCCGGATGTATGTGTGCGGCCTGACGGTGTATGACTACATGCATCTGGGGCATGCCCGCATGCTGGTGGTATTCGACATGGTCACCCGTTGGCTGCGGGCCAGCGGTTATAAGCTTACGTATGTACGCAATATCACCGATATTGATGACAAGATCATCAAGCGGGCCAGCGAAAAGGGGGAAACCATCGATGCGCTGACGACGCGGTTTATTGCGGCCACCCATGAGGACGAGGCCGCCTTGGGCGTGCTGCCGCCGGACTTGGAACCACGCGCCACCCAATCCATCGAAGCCATTGTGAAGCTGGTGGCGGCGCTGCTTAAAAAGGGTTTCGCCTATCAGGGATCGAACCGCGATGTGTATTACGCCGTGGGCCGTTTCAAGGATTACGGGCGCCTGTCGGGTAAACGCCTAGGGGATCTGCGCGCTGGCGAGCGGGTGGAGGTGGATGAGGCCAAACGGGATGCATTGGATTTCGTGCTCTGGAAAGCGGCTAAATCAGGCGAGCCCAGTTGGCCGTCGCCGTGGGGCGCAGGGCGGCCCGGCTGGCATATCGAATGCTCAGCCATGGCTACGAAGGCGCTTGGCAATCATTTCGATATCCACGGCGGCGGCATGGACCTGCAGTTTCCGCACCACGAAAACGAGATCGCCCAGTCGGAAGCCGCCACCGGCGAGCATTTCGTCAATCTGTGGATGCACAATGGCTTCGTCAATGTGGATGACGAGAAGATGTCCAAATCCCTGGGCAATTTCTTCACGCTGCGCAAGATCTTGAAGCAATACAAACCGGAGGTCGTGCGCTACTTCATTCTCAACAGCCACTATCGCAGCCCGCTGAATTATTCGGATCAGTCTCTGGATGTGGCGGCCGCCGGGCTGACCCGCTTTTATATTGCCCTCCGGGGCATGACGCCGGGTAAAGCGCCGGTTGAAAGTCGTTTTCGCACGCGCTTTTCCGAGGCTATGGATGACGATTTCAATACGCCGGTGGCCATCAGTGTGCTGTTCGATCTGGTCCGTGAGATCAACACATTGAGGGATAGTGGATCCACGGAGATAGCTGCGCAGGTAGCTTTGCTTAAGGAATTGGGCGATGAAATAGGATTACTTCAAGCTGATCCAGAAGAATTCTTCAAAGTTCCATTAGCAGGAAAATCGGAAGCTCATCTTGCAGCATCGGCATTGCTATCAGTGCGGTATGGGGAAGAGCATATCCAGCAATTGATTGACCGACGCAATGAGGCGCGAAAATCAAAAAACTGGAAAGAAGCGGATCGGATTCGAGATGAGCTTGATGCGAATGGAGTCGTGATTGAGGATAGCGCCAGCGGCACGACTTGGCGACGTCAATAATTGATTTTATTTGTCGTGCAGCTCCGCTGCGGTGAGTGTATTGCCAAGCAACATCGCTACAGTCATGGGGCCGACACCGCCGGGTACCGGAGTGATGAACGCGGCACGCTTGCTGGCCGCTTCAAATTCCACATCGCCCACCAGCCTGCCGTCGGCCAAACGGTTCATGCCCACATCAATCACCGTTGAGCCGGATTTTATCCAGGCTCCGGGAATTAAATCAGGCTTGCCTACCGCCACTACCAAAATATCGGCAGTGCGCACATGACTTTCCAAATTCACCGTGAAGCGGTGACATACAGTAACCGTGGCGCCCATGAGCAATAGTTCCAGTGCCATGGGCCGGCCGACGATGTTGGATGCGCCCACTATCACCGCATGCCGCCCCGTGAACCGTTCACCGTATTTTTCCAGCAGCTTGATGATGCCGTAGGGCGTACAGGGGCGCAGTAATGGAATCCGCTGTGCCAAACGGCCGATGTTGTAGGGATGGAAGCCGTCCACGTCCTTGCCGGGATGAATGTGTTCGATGACCGTGGAGGTGTTGATAGGTGACGGCAACGGCAGCTGTACCAGAATCCCATCAATGGCCGGATCGTCGTTAAGTTCGTCAATGAGTTTCAGAAGTCTGGCTTCGGAGGTATCCGCGGACAGATCAAAGGCGCGCGACACAAACCCCACTTGCTTGCAGGCTTCGCGTTTGTTGCGCACGTAGATTTTAGAGGCGGGATCGGCACCTACCAGTACCACCGCCAGCCCCGGTGCGCGGCGCTTATCCCTGATCCGCTCGGCAACGCGCCGAGCGATCTCCCCACGGATTTCGCGGGCCAGGGCTTTGCCGTCAATAATTTTGGCTGGCATGGCAAATTGATTTTTAGCTTTGCGGCGGTGGTGCGAATTGTCGCATGCACCCGCCCGGGTTCCAAAAATGGCCCGTAAATTGACTGGGGTGGAGCGGCACCGTATCATTCCCAGCCTTGTGCGGACCGCCTCGGGGAAGCCCTGCAGGCCGCGTTGGGCGGGGCATAGCGCAGTCTGGTAGCGCACCTGCTTTGGGGTGAGCCCGGGCAGGGCGAACGCCGGGGACAGGAAGTACACGGCCGGGTTGCTAGGCGAGGCCGGAGCCGAGCCAGCAACAGACTGCGAGCAAAGCAGGTCAGTGCGGGTGTCAGGTTTTGTACGGCGGGGCATAGCGCAGTCTGGTAGCGCACCTGCTTTGGGAGCAGGGGGTCGGGGGTTCAAATCCCTCTGCCCCGACCAAATTTGGTTCGTCGCAGCCGCGGACTCGTACACCAGGGAAGGCTGGGCTGGCGGGTACACCAGGGAAGGTTGTTTACCGCCGATGGCTTGCCAGGAATTTGCGCCTGTAGCTCAGCTGGATAGAGCACCGGCCTTCTAAGCCGGCGGTCGCAGGTTCGAGTCCTGCCAGGCGCGCCAATGCGGTGAAGCCGGCAGTGTTTCAGATTTATCCAGCCGGTTATGGTGGGCGTAGCTCAGTTGGTAGAGCCCCGGATTGTGATTCCGGTTGTCGTGGGTTCGAGTCCCATCGTCCACCCCATTTGATTGTTCAGGCTCCCTTGCTGGGCCGTTAGCTCAGTTGGTAGAGCTGCTGACTCTTAATCAGTAGGTCGCAGGTTCGAATCCTGCACGGCCCACCAAGGGGGCCTGGACAACCCAATTCTTCCCGGCGCAGGCTCGCCTTGCGTCTGCATAATCCCACCGCATCGAAATATCCAGGGGCGCTACTTTGCCTTTCCCCGATATACTGTTTCTTATCCGGTTGGCTGATTGCCATCCTTGTATCGGCTTCCTGGGTTGTGGGGAAATGTTCGCAATTTGATTTGGCAATGTAACTATGGCCGCCAATCCAACAACACAGCAGCAATCGTTGACAGAACGCTCCGCTTGGAAAGCGCTTGAAGCGCATTGCCACAGCATGCGCAAGCTGCATCTGCGGCAGTTATTTGCAGATGATCCAAAGCGCGGTGAACGTTACACGGCTGAAGCCGCCGGTCTGTATCTCGATTATTCCAAAAATCGCATCACCGATGAAACGCTCCGGCTATTGCTGACGCTTGCCGGAGACTGCAATTTGCACACGCGCATCGAGGCCATGTTTAACGGTGAAAAGATCAACGTAAGCGAGCGACGTTCTGCGCTGCACGTGGTTTTGCGCGCACCCAAGGGCGAAAGTATCGTGGTGAATGGCGTTGACGTGGTGCCTCAGGTGCATGCAGTTCTTGAGCGGATGGCCGCATTCTCGGAGCAGATCCGCAACGGAAAGTGGCGTGGACATACGGGAAAGCGCATCCGCAACATTGTCAACATCGGTGTGGGTGGATCCGACCTCGGACCCATGATGGCCTATGAGGCACTCCGTTATTACAGCCAACGTGATTTGAATTTCCGTTTTGTTTCCAACGTGGACGCCACGGATTTCGAGGAGGCCATACGCGATCTGGATCCGGCAGAGACCCTATTCATCATCAGTTCAAAGTCATTTACGACTCGGGAAACCCTGGCAAATGCCCAGGCGGCCCGTGATTGGTGCCTGGGTAAACTTGACGATAAACAGTCACTGTCCAGACACTTTGTGGCGGTCTCCAGCAATTCGTCAAAGGCCGTCAAATTCGGCATCGATGCTGGAAATATATTCGATTTCTGGGACTGGGCCGGTGGGCGCTACTCCATGACTTCGGCGATTGGTCTTTCTACCATGATCGCCATCGGGCCGGAAAACTTCCGCGCCATGCTCGCCGGCTTCCATGCCATGGACCAACACTTCCGCACGGCTCCACTCGGCCAGAATCTGCCGGTGCTCATGGGCTTGCTTGCCATTTGGTACAACAACTTCTTCGATGCGCACACCCAGGCGCTGCTGCCCTATGATCAATATCTGAGATATTTCCCGGTTTACCTGCAGCAATTGAGCATGGAAAGCAACGGCAAGCAGATTACGCTGGACGGTATGCGCGCTGGCTGGCAAACCGCCCCGATCTGTTGGGGTGAGCGCGGTACCAATGGCCAGCATTCGTTCTATCAGCTGATTCATCAGGGAACCCGCTTGATTCCCTGCGACTTCATTGGTTTTTGTCAGAGCCTGAATCCGCTCGGCCATCGACAGGATCTATTGATGGCTAACCTGTTGGCCCAAGCCGAAGCTTTGGCTTTCGGCAAAACGGCGGAAGAAATCAGGGCCGAGGGCACGCCTGAGTGGCTGGTGCCGCATCGTGTCCTCGAGGGCAATCGCCCCAGCAATACCCTATTGGCCGAGCGGCTGACGCCGGGAGCCCTGGGATCGCTAGTGGCGCTTTACGAACACAGCGTCTTTACCCAGGGCGTTATTTGGAATGTGGACTCCTTTGACCAGTGGGGCGTGGAGCTGGGCAAGACACTGACGCAGGCTATTCTCCCTCAGCTGGAGGTTGCCCGCGAGCCCGAACTAAAACACGACAGCTCCACCAATACGCTGATTCGGCGCTACCGTCGCTTGCGCAGACAGTGAATATAGCTATAGAGTTCAGCGGGTCCGCAGCCCGAGACAGCCTGTGGCCGGCTCGGGTTCAAGCTACGTATTCCCCAAGTTTGTATAATGGCCGCCGAAATGGTCCGACCCCGTCCACAGGCCAGCAGAGTTACCCAAGTCTTTGATATAATTTGAAAATTAAGTAGCCGGGTTCGGTTCGGCGTTGCGAAAGTGGCGGAACTGGTAGACGCGCTGGATTTAGGTTCCAGTGGGGTAACCCGTGAGAGTTCGAGTCTCTCCTTTCGCACCAATGGCGACGGCAAACATGCCGGTTAACGTAGTCATCCGATACCCAGGATATTCAGAGGTAAGCAGTCCATGCAGGTTTCAATCGAGACAACCGCAGGTTTAGAGCGCCGCATGAAGGTGCAGGTGCCGGCCGAACGCGTGGAACGCGAAGTGGAACAGCGGCTGAAATCCCTGGGCAAACGCGCCAAACTCAATGGCTTTCGCCCCGGCAAGATACCCTACGATGTGGTGAAGAAACGCTTCGGCAGTGAGGTCCGTCAGGAGGTATTGGGCGATCTGCTGCGTGACACCTGCAATGAAGCTTTCATGCAAGAGAAAGTGAATCCGGCCGGCGGCCCGCGCATTGACACCGTCAATAACAAGCCGGGCATGGACCTGGAATATACCGCCACGTTCGAGGTTTATCCGGAAATCAAGCTGAGCGGAACTGAAGGCATTCAAGTGGGGCGGCCGGTGGCGGAGATTACCGAGGCGGATATTGACGCCATGGTGGTCAATTTGCGTCAGCAACGCGCCACCTGGGAAACCGTCGAGCGCGGCGCGCGTAAGGGTGATCGGGTACAGCTCGATTTCGACGGTAGCGTAGGCGGTGAAAGCTTCCCGGGCGGCAAGGCCGACAAGATTTTCGTGGTGCTGGGTGAAAACCGCATGTTAGCGGATTTCGAGCAGGGTCTCGACGGCGTGAAAGCCGACGAACACCGTGAGTTCGATGTGCGTTTCCCGGATGACTATCACGTCCAGGAAGTCGCGGGGAAAATTGCGCACTTCAAGGTACATGCGCATCGTGTGGACAGCCAGAAGCTGCCCGAAGTGGACGAAGCCTTTTGCAAAAGTTTTGGCGTCACTGAAGGCGGGATTACGAAATTACGCGCTGAAGTCACCGAGAATATGCGCCGGGAGATGGCGGATACGGTACACCGGCGCCTGAAGGACCAGGTATTGGAGGCCTTGCTCAGCGCAAATCCGGTGGAACTGCCGAAAGCCTTGCTGGACGATGAGATCGAAAATCTGCGCCGTGACGCGTTTGAACGTATGGGAGTCAAGGACAGCAAGAAGAGCGTGGAATTGCCGCGGGAGTTGTTCGAAGAGCAGGCCAAACGGCGCGTGAGTCTCGGCCTCATCATGGGCGAGATCATCAGCCAGCGGCAATTGCGCGTGGATACGAAGCGACTCGAGGAACGCCTGGAGCGCATGGCGGGTGATTACAGCAATCCCGCGGAAGCGGTACACAGCATGCGCTCAAATCCAGCGGTCATGCGGCAGCTTGAATCCCTGGTGCTGGAGGACCAGGCAGTGGACGCTCTGTTGGAGAAGGCAGTGGTCACGGATAAACCCACGAGCTTCCAGGAACTGATGCATTTCCAGGAACACCTGCATGAACATGCGCCCGCCTGAAACAGGCCGTGAGGCCGAGGAAGATATGAAAAAAGTAAGCGAGGTTCAGGGACTTAACTTGGTGCCCATCGTGGTGGAGCAAACCGCCCGCGGCGAGCGCTCCTACGATATTTATTCGCGCCTGCTCAAGGAGCGGGTGGTGTTCATTGTCGGCCCCGTGGACGATTACGTGGCCAATCTGGTGGTGGCGCAGTTATTGTTCCTGGAGTCGGAAAACCCGGATAAAGACATCAGTTTGTATATCAATTCACCGGGTGGTTCAGTGACTGCGGGCCTGTCCATCTACGACACCATGCAATTCGTGAAACCAGACGTGTCCACCATCTGCGTGGGCCAGGCAGCCAGTATGGGTGCGCTGCTGCTGACCGGCGGCGCCAAGGGCAAGCGCTACTGCTTACCCCATTCCCGCATCATGATTCACCAGCCCTTGGGTGGGGTGCAGGGGCAAGCCTCCGATATCGATATCCATGCCCGGGAAATCCTGCACCTGCGGGAGCGGCTGAACACCATCATGTCCCGGCATACCGGCCAAACTATCGAACGAATTCAACAAGATACGGAGCGGGATCGTTTCATGGGCGGGGAGGAGGCGGTCAAATACGGCCTCATAGACTCGATACTGGAACAACGCGCCGTCAAGGCCTGAGGGAACGGAGTCCTGGCGGGAGACTCCAACATTACGGGGCCGTGCTATTGAAGCGGCACCGAAAAATCCCCATAGTGTTTCCACGAGGACAGGGTTCCCGGCTTTTTCAGAGGTGACCAGGAGATGGTGGACGAAACACGCGGTAAAGGCGAGGACGGCGGCAAGCTGTTGTACTGCTCTTTCTGCGGCAAGAGCCAGCATGAGGTGCGCAAGCTGATTGCCGGCCCGTCGGTGTATGTTTGCGATGAATGCGTTGAACTCTGCAACGACATTATCCGCGAGGAAATGCAGGAGCAGGCTCAAACCACGCATAACAAGCTACCGCGTCCGCAGGAAGTCAAAGCGGTTCTGGATCAGTATGTTATCGGCCAGGAGCGCGCCAAGAAAATCCTTTCCGTGGCCGTATACAATCACTATAAGCGCCTGGATGTACGCAGCACACATAACAAAGATGATGTGGAGTTGGCCAAGAGCAATATCCTGCTCATCGGCCCCACCGGTTCCGGCAAGACACTGCTGGCGGAAACGCTGGCGCGCCTGTTGAATGTGCCCTTCACGATTGCCGACGCCACCACGCTTACTGAAGCAGGTTACGTGGGCGAGGACGTGGAGAATATCATCCAGAAATTGCTGCAGAAATGTGATTACGATGTGGAGAAGGCCCAGACCGGCATTGTCTACATCGATGAAATTGACAAGATTTCACGCAAGTCCGATAACCCGTCCATCACCCGCGACGTCTCAGGCGAGGGTGTGCAGCAGGCGCTGCTGAAACTCATTGAAGGCACTATTGCATCCGTGCCTCCACAGGGTGGTCGAAAGCATCCGCAGCAGGAATTCCTGCAGGTGGACACCAGTAATATCCTGTTCCTTTGCGGCGGCGCGTTCGCGGGGCTGGAAAAAATCATTCGCAATCGCACGGAAAAGAGCGGCATCGGCTTCATGGCTGAAATTAGAGGCAAGGCCGACATCAAGAATGTGGGTGAAGTCTTGCACGATGTGGAACCGGAGGATCTTATCCGTTTCGGTCTAATCCCGGAGTTTGTGGGCCGTTTGCCGGTAGTCGCGACACTGGACGAACTTGATGAGGGCGCATTGATGCGTATCCTCACTGAACCTAAGAACGCGATTACCAAGCAATATCAGAAACTCTTCGATATGGAAGGTTGTGAGCTGGAACTTCGCGAGGATGCATTACGCAGCACTGCACGCCGGGCCATGGAGCGTAAAACCGGTGCCCGTGGCCTGCGCACAATACTGGAACACGTATTGTTGGACATCATGTATGAATTGCCTTCCATGGAGCATGTCTCAAAAGTGGTCATCGATGAAGCGGTTATCAGCGGCGAGAACCAGCCTTACATTGTCTATGAGCGCGGAAAAAAACAGTTGGCAGCCGCGGATGGCTGAAATCCGCCGTCTGGCCGCTTGAAAATGCGAATTTCACCCGCATGCATGGATTGCGTAATCTTGAAAGCTTCCGCTATTGCTCAACCCCGGGACTCATGAAGGATCCAGTGTGACCAGCGAAACCCGTCAAACCGATCTGCTTGAAGGCCAGCCTATTCTGGTTCCGGTATTGCCGTTGCGCGATGTGGTGGTCTATCCGCACATGGTCATCCCGCTGTTTGTCGGTCGGGATAAATCCATCAAGGCGCTGGACCACGGCATGCAGGCAGGTAAGCAGATACTGCTGTTGGCGCAGAAGAGTCCGGAAGTGGACGACCCCAAAGAAAACGATGTCTACCGGGTGGGAACCCTGGCCACGATTCTGCAGCTGGTGAAACTCCCCGACGGCACCGTCAAAGTGCTGGTGGAGGGCGGCGACCGCGCGCGTATTTTGCAGATCAGCGACGGCGAGTATTTTTCCGCACTGGTAAGCGTTATCCGTACGCATGCCCAATATGATGAACGTGAGATGGATGTGCTGATGCGTTCAGCATTATCGCTGTTTGATCAGTACGTCAAGCTCAATAAGAAGATCCCGCCTGAATTGCTGACTTCCCTGGCGGGGATTGATTCGCCGGGCCGGCTTGCGGATACCATCGCCGCGCACATGCAGCTCAAGCTGGATGAGAAACAGAAAATCCTTGAACTTGAGGACGCGCGCGCACGCCTCGAACATGTTATGGCGCTGATTGAAGGCGAGATCGATATCCTGCAAATCGAAAGACGCATACGCGGCCGCGTCAAGCAGCAAATGGAAAAAAGCCAGCGCGAGTACTACCTGAATGAGCAGATGAAGGCTATTCAGAAGGAACTGGGCGAGCTGGAAGATGCACCTAACGAGCTTGAGGAACTGGAAAAGAAAATTCATAAGGCCGGCATGTCGAAGGAAGCCCGCGACAAGGCGGTGGCGGAATTCAACAAGCTCAAACTCATGTCGCCCATGTCCGCCGAAGCCACCGTGGTGCGCAACTATATCGATTGGCTGGTGAATGTGCCGTGGAAAAAGCGCACGCGCGTACGCCACGACCTTGAAGGCGCGGAAAAGATCCTCGCCGAGGACCATTACGGCCTCGATAAGGTAAAGGAACGCATCCTTGAGTACCTGGCGGTGCAGCAGCGTGTGAACAAACTCAAGGGCCCGATCCTGTGCCTGGTGGGGCCACCTGGAGTTGGTAAAACCTCGCTGGGCCAGAGTATTGCGCGCGCCACCAACCGGAAATTTGCGCGCATGTCCCTGGGCGGCGTGCGCGACGAAGCGGAGATCCGTGGGCATCGGCGCACCTATATCGGCTCCATGCCCGGCAAGATTCTGCAGAACATGGCTAAAGTCGGCGTGCGTAATCCATTGTTCCTGCTGGATGAGGTGGACAAGATGTCCATGGATTTCCGTGGCGACCCGTCCTCGGCTCTCCTTGAGGTGCTGGATCCGGAACAGAACAATACCTTTAATGATCATTATCTGGAGGTGGATTTTGATCTTTCCGAGGTGCTATTCGTGGCTACCGCCAACACCATGAATATCCCGGCGCCGCTGCTGGATCGTATGGAGGTCATCCGTCTCCCGGGTTATACCGAGGACGAGAAAATCAATATCGCCATGCGCTATCTGATACCGAAGCAGATGCGTAACAATGGCCTGAAATCAGTCGAGCTCACCATCAGCGAAAGCGCCATCACGGACATCATTCGTTACTATACGCGTGAAGCCGGTGTGCGTAATCTGGAACGGGAGATTTCCAAGATCTGCCGCAAGGTGGTGAAAGGCTTGCTGCTCAAACCGCGCGACAAACAGGTGCATGTACTCCCACGTAACCTGGATGATTACCTGGGCGTGCGCCGTTTCCGTTATGGCCGCGCCGAGGATCACGATCAGGTGGGTCAGGTGACCGGACTTGCCTGGACTGAAATGGGTGGCGAGTTACTTACCATCGAGGCCACGGTGGTGCCGGGTAAGGGCAAGCTGATTCACACCGGCCAGTTGGGCGGTGTGATGCAAGAATCCATCCAGGCAGCCATGACTGTGGTGCGCAGCCGTGCATCCTTGCTGGGCATCGAAACGGATTTTCATCAGAAATATGATGTACATATCCACGTGCCGGAAGGCGCCACCCCGAAGGACGGCCCCAGCGCCGGTGTCGGCATGTGCACGGCCTTGGTATCGGCACTTACTAAGATTCCCGTACGTGCCGATGTGGCCATGACGGGCGAAATTACCTTGCGCGGTGAGGTGCTGCCCATCGGCGGTCTCAAGGAAAAACTTCTTGCGGCGCATCGAGGCGGTATTAGTGTTGTGCTGATTCCACAGGAAAATGCCAAGGATCTTGTGGAGATACCCAAAAACATCAAAGGCGCACTTGATATCCATCCAATACGTTGGATAGACGAAGTATTCAAGATGGCGCTGGAGCGCATACCCGAACCGAAGCCGGCTGAACTGGTGGGGGGGGCAGCGCCGCAGGCCGAGGCGCCGGCCGCGAAAATCGAACCCGAAGGTGTGCGGCCTCATTAGATTTTATCAAGGATACCTCGAAGATTTCATACCCCGAATTTTTGGATGCGAAAAGTCAAAAAATAAATTATGGCTTTTCTTCATTTTTCAATCGCTTAGGCGATTGAAAAAAGGCATTACCTGCAAACGCCGCAAGGGTGGTTCTGATTAACTGGAGGCGGCGTCAAGTTGACAAGTGTTTGCGGCCACCTGTATAAAATTGCGCACCACGGCAGGTTACGAGCCGCAAAACTTGCATGTGCCTGGTGACGTGAAGCGCACAGGCAGGATGTGTTTTTAAACCCGGCCAGGGGAACTGTCCATCATCAACACTCAGGCAACCAGGGGACACAACATCATGAACAAAGCTGAATTAATCAATGCAGTGGCCGAAGCCACGAAACTTTCTCATGCGGATGCGGATCGTGCCGTGCAGGCGGTGCTGCATTCCATTACCGGCGCGCTCGGGAAAGGCGATCAAGTAGTGCTGGTGGGCTTCGGCACTTTCACGGTTAAACAGCGTGCGGCGCGCACCGGCCGCAATCCACAGACAGGTCAGACTATTCAGATCGCAGCGAGCAGGGTACCGGGTTTCAAAGCTGGCAAAGCCCTAAAGGATGCCGTAAACTAACCCGCTTACTCGGGGTGCTTAGCTCAGCTGGGAGAGCATCGCCTTTACACGGCGAGGGTCGGGGGTTCGATCCCCTCAGCACCCACCACCCGCTGCGGAGTGGTAGTTCAGCTGGTTAGAATACCGGCCTGTCACGCCGGGGGTCGCGGGTTCGAGTCCCGTCCACTCCGCCATACTGTAGTACTGTGAAAGGGCGCCCGCGTGGCGCCCTTTTTCCTGACTGACATCGATAGCTGGATTTTTCAGGATTAGCCGCCATGGTGATACAAGCATTCCGGGATAATATCCCCAAATGGCTGACGGGCATCATTCTGGTATTGATTATCGGACCGTTCGCTCTCTGGGGCATCAATTCATATTTTTCCGCGTCGGGCAATACCTCGGTGGCGAAGGTGAACGGCACTGAGATTTCGCCTCAGGATTTCCAGCAGGCCTATCAGAGCCGCTACCAGCAGTTGCAACAGGCGTTCGGCGCCTCCTTCAAGCCCGGATTGATCGACGAGAAGCAACTTCGCCAGGAAGTCCTGCGGCAGCTCATCAATGAGACCCTGCTCGACCAACAGGTTGCAAAGCGGCATTACAGTGTCAGCGACGCGGATCTTGTGTCCGCCGTGCAGCAGATACCCGCCTTTCAGGTGGACGGCAAGTTTTCCGCGCAGGTGTATCAGGCAACGCTTTCCGGCAACGGCTTGACAGCCGCAACTTTTGAACAGCGCGAACGCCAGGGGCTCACCGTGAACCAACTGCAGAATGCGATTCAGGCCAGCGCATTCGGCACACCGCAACAGCTTGAAATCGATCAGGCAGTGCAGAATGAGCAACGCCAGATCGCTTACGCCACGGTCGCTACCAAGCCGTACCTGGACCAGGCCGAGGTCTCGAATGCCGATATTGCGGCGTATTACCAGGCCCACGCCGATCAATTCATGACGCCTGAAAAAGTCACGCTCGCCTATGTGGAGTTGGATGAGACACAACTGGCGAAAGGGATACAGGCGAGCGATGCGCAGCTGCAGGCCCTCTATCAACAGCAGATCGCATCTTTCAAGCAGGACGAAACACGCGAGGCGCAACATATACTGATCGCGGTGAATGGCAACGATCCAAAAGCCGACGCAGCTGCTAAGGCCAAGGCGGAGGATATTCTCAAACAACTCAGGGCCGGAGCGGATTTTGCCAAACTCGCCGAGAAGTATTCCGATGACCCGGGTTCGGCGAAGCATGGCGGTGATCTGGGTTGGATCGAGCGCGGCACCATGGTAAAGCCCTTCGAAGATGCGCTCTTCAATATCCCCAAGGTGGGCGACGTGGTGGGGCCTGTCCGCAGCCAGTATGGTTACCACATCATCAAGCTAGACGGGATCCGCGCCCCCAGCACCAAACCGTTTGACCAGGTGCGCGGGCAATTGCTGGCTGAATACCAAAAGAAGCGGGCGGACGACGAGTACTTCGCACTCGGCGATAAACTGGCAAATCTCGCCTATGAGCATCCTGATTCCCTGCAGACCGTGAGCAAGCAGCTCAATCTGCCCATCGAGAGCGTCGATAACGTAACCCGTGACAGCGGCGGCGGTATCGCCGCCAATCCGGCAGTCCGCCGCAAGGCATTCAGCGATGAAGTCTTGATTCAGGGCAACAACAGTGACCCCATCCAGATCGGGCCCAACCACGTGGTGGTCATCCGTGTGCAGGGGCATATACCCAGCGAGCAGAAACCTCTGGCCGAAGTCCATGATCAGATTGCGACGCTTCTCAAGCAACAGCAGGCTGTTCGAGAAGCGCAGCAAACCGCCGAGTCTGCCGAAACAGCGCTCAAGTCGGGCCAGGATATTGCCGGGGTGGCAAAGAAGTACGCTCTGAGTTTCACGGCGGCGAAGTTTGTAAGCCGCACCGATGCCAGCGTGCCACCAGCGGTGCTCACTGCCGTTTTCATGGCGCCCAAACCGGCGAGCGGCGCTTCCGAGCCGGGAACAGTGGCGCTGGCTGACGGTGACCAGGCGGTATTCGTGCTGAGCGGCGTCAAAGCCGGCGATATATCCACCTTAAGCAAGGACCAGCGCATTGCGAAATTGCAGGAATTGAGCCGGCTCAATGCGAACGCCGAATTCGCCGCCTATCTGGCGGATCTGCGCCAACATGCCAAGATCAAAATCTATAGCAATAACATCCAGGAATAAAAGTACCTTGGCCGTATTGAGAAACAGGCCCGCAACGCGGGCCTGTTTTTTTAGGTGTTGAAACCCGGTTACCCGATGCTCATGCCCACGTGACTATAACCCGCGTCCACGTACAGGATTTCACCGGTGATACCGGCGGCCAGATCGGAGCACAGAAATGCCGCGGCATTGCCCACATCCTCGATGCTGACGTTGCGTTTGAGCGGCGTCATCGTTTGCACGTGTTCGAGAATCGAGCGGAAACCGCCGATGCCTGCTGCGGCCAGGGTTTTGATGGGTCCGGCGGAAATACCATTGACGCGGATGCCTTCGGGTCCGAGCGCATTGGCCAGGAAACGCACGTTGGCTTCGAGACTGGCTTTGGCGGGGCCCATGACGTTGTAGTTGGGAATGGCGCGTACCGCGCCTAGATAAGTCAGGGTCAGCAGGGCCGCAGGACGCCCCTGCATCATGGGCCGGCCCGCCTTGGCGAGCGCTGCCAGGCTGTAGGCGCTGATGTCATGGGCGATGCGGAAACCCTCGCGGGTCACCACGTCGGCATAATTGCCTGTCAGTTGTTCGCGGGGAGCGAAGGCCACGGAATGCACGATGATGTCGAGTACGTTCCAATGACGTTTCAGGGCCGCAAAAGCAGCTTCAATCTCGGTATCGCTGGCGACGTCCATGGGGAAAGTGAGCTGCGAGCCGAATTCCTTGGCCATGCTTTCCACCCGTTCCTTGAGGCGCTCGCCCTGGTAGGTGAAGGCGATATCCGCACCTTCGCGACGGAAGGCCTCGGCGATGCCATAGGCGATGGAACGTTCGCTGGCGAGTCCAACGATAAGCGCACGTTTAGCGGCGAGAAATCCCATGGGAACTCCTTGGAAAGCATCGGGTCAACATTGACCGCGACGCGGGCAATTAGCTGCTGGCAGATTGATCGGTGACATCCACGTAGAGCTTGAGCTGTTCGCCCGCGTGGATGTAGCCATGCTTGTTTATTCCATTCCAATTGGCGATGTTCGCGACGCTGACGCGAAAACGCGAGGAAATGGAATACAACGAATCACCCTCGTGGACCGTGTAATAAACGGTACGTTGGCTGTCCTGGGGGCCTGGCCCGGCCGCAGAGGCGGTATCCAGCGCCCGTGCATGGCGTGATCGGATCGTAAGTTTTTGGCCCACATGCAGCAGATGGTGGCGACCCAGTCCATTCCACTGGATCAGTTCCGCCACCTTGACGTTATAGCGGCGTGCGATGCTCCACAGAGATTCACCCTGTCTGACGTGATGCACAATGCGGCCGTGGGACTCGTAGCGGTCGTGAGCATAGCGATGTCTGCGAGCCACGCGCGCTTCCGCCACCAAGGTGACATCGGCCAGGGTTTTGCGCGCCACCGGGATCAACAGCATCTGGTGTACGCGGATGAGGTTGCCATGGATACCGTTAAGCTGCCGTAATACCGCAACCGTGGTGTGGTAATGGCGCGCGATTCCACCCAGAGTGTCGCCGCTATGCACGCTGTGCGTATCCCACTGCACCCGGTCGTGAGGCGGCAAAGAAGCAAGCGCCGTTGCAAACGCATCCTTCTTGTCCAGCGGCACCAATAAGGTATAAGGGCCCTTCGGATCAGTGGCCCAACGGTTGAAGCCGGGGTTCAGCAGGTACATCTGTTCATTGCTGATGCCCGCAAGTCTGGCTGCGGTGGCCAGATCAATTTGACCGCCGGCATCCACCCCCGCCAGATAGGGTTTGTTGGGAATAGCCGGCAGATCCACGCCGTCATGTCCCGAGGTGGCGATCAGCTGGCAGATGGCCAGTAGCCGCGGTACGTAGGCGCGGGTTTCGGCCGGCAGGTCCAGGTGCCAGAAATCCGTGGGCAGGCCGCGACGCCGGTTGCGCTCGATGGCACGGCTCACAGTGCCGCCGCCGGAATTGTAGGCCGCCAGTGCCAGCAACCAATCGTTGTTGAATTCGTTGTGTAGATACTGGAGATAATCCAAGGCCGCGTTTGTGGAAGCCACGATGTCGCGGCGGCCGTCATACCACCAGTCCTGTTTTAGATCCCAGCGCCGGCCGGTACCGGGGATGAATTGCCACAGACCCGCGGCGCGACCATTGGAATAGGCGAACGGATCAAACGCACTTTCCACCACCGGCAGCAGTGCGATATCCAACGGCATCTTGTGCGCCTGCACCTGTTGCACGATGTAATACAGATAAGGGCGTGCACGGTTGGCGGTACGCTGCAAATAGGAGCCGTGCTCGGCAAACCAATTGAGCTCGCCCTGCACACGCCCATCACCGCCTGCAGTTGAAAGGCTGAAATGTTTGCCGAGGTAATCCCAGAGGTTGTCGTATTTGATTTCCGCCGGGGTGATGGTGATATCTTCCCACTGGATCAGCGGCGAAGTATCATTCACATCCGGAATGGGTGTGGCCGTGTCGGCGCCGATGGCCGGATTGGCGGTAGTAACCGCAGGTGGCGGGGTGGTTGTGGCGGCCGATGGAGCAGCAGTATCCGCGGGCGGTTTGTGATTCAGCGTCGCACAGCCGCCGAGAACCAGGCCGCAGGCGCACATAAGAGCGAGTAACGTTGTGCATCGGGTCATTGGCATATGGCTCGTTCAGGTAAAAGTATCTTTCCAACTTCGGATCACGGTAAAAACCTCTATCGGATTCCGCAGTTCATGTCCCGCATGCCGCTCTGCGGCGTTCACCACGTCCGGCATGCCGCAGCGCAGAAACGGATTCACGCGGCGTTCCCGCCCCAGGGTGGACGGCAGGGTCGGCAGATTCCGGCTCCGAAGTTCCGCGGCCTCCTCAGCGTAGTCGAGGATGTCCCGGTTGCCAGGTTCCACTGCCAGGGCAAACCGCAGATTTGCCACGGTGTATTCGTGCCCGCAGCAGATTGCCGTAGAATCCGGCAAGGCCGAAAGCTTTGCCAGAGAACGACTCATCTGTGCGGCGGTGCCCTCGAACAGCCGCCCGCAACCGGCGCTGAACAGCGTGTCACCGCAGAATACTATATTGTGGCCGCAGTAAGCGATATGCCCGGCGGTATGCCCGGGGATTTCCAGCACTTTGAAGCGGGTTTCCAGGGCCGGGATGTCCGCTTGCTGGCCTTCCCGGAGCGGCTGGTTCACCGCTTCTATGGCTTCGCCGGCCGGGCCGAAAACCGGGCAGTCGAACCGCGCGGCCAGTATCGCAGCTCCGCCCGCATGATCCGCATGATGATGCGTGACGAGGACCGCAGCCAGCAGCAGCTGGCGTTTAGCAAGCGCCTCAAGGACCGGGGTTGCATCGCCTGGATCCACCGCAACGGCGGTCTTGGAACCGGCCAGCAACCAGATGTAATTGTCGTGGAACGCCGGCAGGGGTATGAGTTCAAAAGCCATGCGCTTATGGTAGCGAAGCCAACCGCAGCCTCCAAATCCAGGCGTATTGTGCTAATGTCCCGCAGCGGGGTGTGCGATGAGCATAACAGCGCGTTTGCAGCATGCGGGCTGAACTGAATTCCTGGTTTGAGGAGCGTATCGGCGCTTACCTGCTGAGGCAGGAGCGTGCAGCGCTCGCCGAAGTACTGCCGACTGTTTTCGGCTATTTTCTGGTGCAGGCCGGTTTTTGGGGGCCGCCTGGCGCGTTATTGCAGTCCAGCGCCATTCGTGCGCGTTTCGTGCTCGCTCCGCAGTGCGCCGTCGCCGGGGTCCAGGTCTGCGCTCATCCGGGTGATCTGCCTTTCGCCAGTGATTCCGTGGATGCCGTATTGTTGCCGCATACGCTGGAACATTCCAAGGACCCGCACCGCATATTGCGTGAAGTCGAGCGCGTGTTGGTCGGCGAGGGACATATCATCGTGCTGGGATTTCATCCCTGGGGATCGTGGGCTTTGCGACAGCAACTCGGCAGCGTCACGCCCTGGGCCGGCAACTACGTTTCAGCCGGGCGCCTGCAGGCATGGCTGACGGTACTCGGTTTTGAAACCCTGCGCCTGCAACATTATCTTTTTCGTCCGCCGTTTCATCACCGCTTATTGGTGCGCAGTGCCTTTCTCGACCGATTGCACTGGCGCCTGAGTGCCAGCGCCTATATGCTGGTGGCCCGCAAGCGGGTATTTGCCGTAACACCGCTGCGTCTCAAGCGCGCCAGGCCGCGGCGCGCATTTGCAGGCGTGGCTAAACCAACCGTGTGATGAATGCAATGGACGAGGTCGAGATATACACCGATGGCGCGTGCCGCGGCAACCCAGGTCCGGGCGGCTGGGCGGCGGTATTGCGCAGCAACGGGCATGAAAGGATTCTGCAGGGTGCGGAAACGCAAACCACCAACAACCGCATGGAACTTACCGCCGCAGTGCGCGCATTGGAAGCGCTCAAGCAACCCTGCCGTGTGGTTCTGTATACCGATTCGGAATACGTGCAGCGCGGTATCAGTGAATGGCTGGCGGCATGGAAGCTGCGTGGCTGGAAAACCGCGAATAAAAAAGTGGTCAAGAATCAGGACCTGTGGCAACAACTGGATACGGCCACAGTCCGACACCGGGTGGATTGGCGCTGGGTGCGCGGGCATGCGGGTAATGCGGGCAATGAGCAGGTGGACCGGCTTGCCAATGCAGCTATCGATGAGATGCTGGAAGGAAGCACCCAAGAATGAGAAGTGAAAAGTCCAGACACGCTGTCTTTGTGATCTGAGAACCGGAAAACGCATGCGTCAAATTGTCCTGGATACTGAAACCACCGGTTTGGAACCCGCTGAAGGTCACCGCATCATTGAAATCGGCTGTATTGAACTGCTGGATCGGCGCTTCACGGGGCACACCTTCCATGAATATGTGAATCCAGACCGGGAAGTGGAGCCGGGCGCACTCGAGATCCACAACCTCAGCAATGAGTTCCTGTCCAACAAACCGCGCTTTGCCGAGATTGCACAGTCCTTCCTGAAGTTCATCGAGGGCGCCGAACTGGTCATACATAACGCCGCCTTTGATGTGACGTTCATCAATAATGAGCTGCGCATTCTGGGTCATGCCGACGCGGACATCACTCAACGCTGTGGCGTACTGGATACGCTGGAATTGGCGCGCCGGCTGCACCCGGGACAGAAGAACAGCCTGGATGCGCTTTGCAAGCGCTATAACGTGGACAATTCCGCGCGCCAATTTCACGGCGCGTTGCTGGATGCCCAGATACTCGCAGATGTGTATCTCGCCATGACCGGGGGTCAGGCGGCGTTGCTGTTGGATGCCTCGGCGGAGATGTCAGGGCGAATGCGGAATTCCAAACGCAATCAAGTAAACCGGGCCGGGTTGAACTTGCGTGTACTGCGTGCATCGGAGCAGGAGCGCGAGGCTCACCGGCACAAACTGGAGGCCATCGCCAAGTCCAGTGGCGGGAAATGTCTATGGCAGGACGATTAGATGAAAAATGAGCAGGACCCCGTCAATGTGCAGGCACGCGGCATGGCTGGAAATGCATTCGCGCTGTTTTTGGGTTCCGCGCCGGCTTGGTACAAATGCTGCATTCTCGCCTTCCTGCTGATTAACCCGCTGATGCTGTTCAGCGGCGGCACATTTGCCGCCGGGTGGCTGCTGGTGGTGGAATTCATTTTCACACTGGCGATGGCGTTGCGGTGTTATCCGCTGCAACCCGGCGGCTTGCTGGCGCTGGAAGCGGTGATCCTGGGTATGGCCAAACCGGCGGCCGTGTACGCTGAAGTCAGCCACAATCTGCCGGTGCTGCTGCTGCTGATGTTCATGGTGGCGGGCATTTTCTTCATGCAGGAGCTGCTGCTCGGCGTGTTCACCTGGCTGCTGTTGTCGGTAAGGCGCAAGTGGCTGCTGAGTGTGTTGTTTTGCGGAGTGTCGGCGTTGTTATCGGCGTTTCTGGATGCGCTTACCGTGACCGCGGTGCTGATTACCGTCTGCGGCGGATTTTATGCCGTGTATCACGCCAGCATCAGCGCGGCTGAAAACCCGCTGCACGACAGCGTTGAGTTGGAGGAATTCTGCGCCTTCCTGCGCAGCCTCATGATGCACGCCGCGGCGGGCACCGCGATGGGGGGCGTGGCGACCCTGATAGGGGAGCCGCAGAATCTGCTGATCGGTGAAACCGTCGGCTGGCACTTCATGGACTTCATCCATGCCATGTCACCCATTTCGCTGCCGGTTATCGCTGCGGGCCTGGTTCTGGTGGTGGTGCTGGAGAAAACCCGCCGCTTCGGTTACGGTGCCGAATTGCCGGACGCGGTGCGCGGCGTTCTGCAACAGCACGCCGCAGCGAGCTCCAGGCAGCACGACTGGCGGCGACCACTGACACTGCTGGTGCAGGTGTTGGCGGGCATTCTGCTGATCGCAGCCCTGGCGCTGCACGTCGCCGAAGTCGGGCTGGTGGGACTGGCATTACTGGTATTATTGACCGCCTTTACGGGCGTGGTCGATGAACGGCGCATCGCACATGCGTTCCAGGAAGCCATGCCGTTCACCGCGTTGCTGGTGGTGTTTTTCGCGGTGGTGGCGGTGATCCAGCACACTGGTCTGTTTACACCAATCATCCACTGGGTGCTGGGGTTCGAGGGCCGGGCGCAATTAAGCTTGCTGTATGTCGCCAACGGCCTGTTGTCCGCCGTCAGTGACAATGTGTTCGTGGCCACGGTGTATATCAAGCAGGTACAGGAGGCCTTTCTTGCGCATTCCATCAGCCGCCAACAGCTGGAATTGTTCGCAGTGGCCATCAATGCGGGCACCAACATTCCCAGCGTGGCCACACCCAACGGCCAGGCGGCTTTCCTGTTTCTGCTGACTTCCGGAATTGCGCCGCTGATCCGCCTATCGTATCTGCGCATGGTGTGGATGGCCTTGCCGTATACCATCGTGCTGACCAGCGTGGGTTTGCTGGCGTTGTTGTTTCTCGTCTGATCGTTATGAATCAGCTACACTAACTGCATGCCATGTGCGGGCCCCAGGCTTACGGCTCTGGAAAGCGTACACGGCGTCTTAAAGGAGGCAATCGGCGATGAGAAAGTACGGGATATTAGTCACGGTAGTGTTGCTGCTGGCCCCGCTGCTGGCGCAGGCGGATCCGCAGGCTCAAACTTTGCAGGATCAAGCCTCGCAGGTTTCCCAGAGTCCGGCTCCGCAGGATGTCTTCAGTTACAGCTATCTGCAGGTCAACCGTTTGTCGGAACACTCGGATTTTTTTAATGACCGTTCCGCGGGACAGGGACTGAAGTTCTCCTATGGCTTTAACGGCGGGGTTTATCTTTTTGGGCAGTGGAACCGGCTGGATTTCGCCCGCCTGGCGGGCCATCGCGATCTTTCCGGCATCGGCATCGGCGCCCACCAGGAATACAGTCAATCCACCTCGTTCTTTATCGACCTGGGATTTTTGCGCGACCGCCTGAGCGGCAGTCTGGGCGGCGCCACGGATAATTACTGGCGCGTCACCTATGGATTTCAGAGTCACCTATCCAGTTTCGTGGCGCTCAGCGGCGCTATCTTCACGGAGCGCAACACGGATTTCGGCCGCCGGCCCTTTGGCGAACGTCTGGGCCTGAGTTTCGGCGGCAGCGTGCTGGCGTTGGGGGTTTTTGGCGAGCACACCGCCAACGGCAATCGTGTGGAAGCCGAATTGAACTGGTACTACCCATAAACCGGGTATTCCCGTCATCAGTTCAGCCCGGGATTGACTGAATGAATCGTTATCCTGATCTTGCCAGGCTGCTGGACGTCGGGTTCCGGCAGCGGCTGCGGCGCATTTACGGCGGATTGCGGCGGGATCTCTATCTGGATGTGTGGTTTCCGCATATTCCGCTGGCGGTGGCCATTGCACTCTTCGGTCTGTTGAAAATCTCGCCGGCTCTTTCCCGGGCCCTGGGCCTGCATCTGTTCAGTGCTGCGCTGACGGCACAGTCCGCCGCCCAGGTGCATTCTGTTCTGAACAGGGCAGGGAGCGCGGCGATCGGGATATTTCTGATTGTCATGGCCATCGGCCTGCTATTGCGCTCAAAGCTTGCCTGGGTGATTGTCCTGGTTACGCTGGCCGTGCACCTGTTGTTTGGCCTCATTACCCGCGGCCACATTCCGGAAACCCTGCTGATCTGCAATGCGCTCCTGCTGGCCGCCATGCTGGCCAGCTATCGCAGTTTTCGGCGCAGCAGCGTGGCCACCGGCACACTGTTTGCGATCACCAGTATCATTCTGCTGCTGGTGTATGCGGTTTCCGGGAGTTATGAGTTGGGGGCGGAATTCAAACCACCCATTACCGACATCGCCACCGCCTTCTATTTTTCTGTTGAAACCATGTCCACGGTGGGTTACGGCGATATCACGCCTGCAACCATTGAGGCCAGATTGTTTGTTATTTCAATCATTGTATTGGGGGTCAGTATCTTCGCAGCCTCCCTGAGCGCCATTCTGGTGCCGGTCATCAACAGGCGCATTACCAATCTCTTGAAGCCGGGAGAGAAGAAAATGGACAGAACCGATCATTACGTGATTGTCGGGGATACCCCGCTGTCGCATAACACCTACAAGGCGCTATTGGCGCGTCATCAGGATATCACCATGATTTTCCCGCGCGGCTTCGGGGATGACCGCCAGGCCGGCATGGATATCGTGGTGGGCGATCCCAGCAATCTGGATATATTGCGCGAAGCCGGCGCCGACCGTGCACGCGCGGTATTGGCCTTACGCGAGGATGATTCCGAGAATGCCTTCGTGGTGCTGGCGATGCGTGAACTGAATGAAAAAGTAAAAACCGTGGCGGTGGTGCACAATTCCCGTAACCTGGCCAGCGTCAAGCGCGTGCATCCTGACCTGATCATCTCGCCACAGATTCTGGGCGGCGAGCTGCTGGCAATGGCATTGAGCGGAGAGGATATGAATACCCAGAACCTGCTCGATCAGTTGCTGGTCTATCACACTTAGATCCATGGCCCTGGGTCACGCCATTAAAGGCGCAGCCCGCCATCTTTGGAAGCCGTCATATTTATGACCGTACGCACACGTTTTGCTCCCAGTCCCACGGGCTATCTGCATATCGGCGGCGCCCGCACCGCGTTGTTCTGTTGGCTGTATGCACGCCATCATGGCGGACAGTTCATCCTGCGCATCGAGGACACGGACCGGGAGCGTTCCACGCAAGCGGCGGTGCAGGCCATTCTGGACGGGATGGAGTGGCTTGACCTGAAGCACGATGAAGGCCCGTTCTATCAGACCCACCGATTTGAGCGCTACCGGCAGGTGGCACAGCAGTTGCTCGCCGGCGGCCATGCCTATCATTGCTACTGCTCCAAGGAAGAACTGGAGCAGATGCGCGCCGAGCAGTCGGCCCGCAAGCAAAAGCCGCGCTACGACGGCCGCTGCCGCAACCGCCGCGTTCCACGCACCGGCGTGCAGCCGGTGGTCCGCTTCAAAAATCCCTTGATCGGACAAACAGTGGTAAACGATCTGGTGCGCGGCCGGGTGGTGTACGACAACAGCGAACTGGATGATCTCATCATCGCACGCTCCGACGGTACACCCACCTACAATTTCACGGTGGTGGTGGACGACATGGACATGCAGATCACCCACGTGATCCGCGGCGATGATCATCTCAATAACACGCCGCGGCAAATCAATATTTTCAGCGCCTTGGGCGCACAGCCGCCGGCATACGCCCACCTGCCCATGATTCTCGGTCCGGACGGCGCCAAGCTTTCCAAGCGCCATGGCGCCGTAAGCGTGATGCAGTATCGTGAGGAAGGCTATCTTCCCGAAGCGGTGATTAATTATCTGGTACGGCTTGGCTGGTCACATGGCGATCAGGAAATCTTCAGCCGCGACGAGATGGTGAAATACTTCGACATCCAGGACGTGAATAAATCCGCGTCAGCCATCAACCCGGAAAAACTGCTGTGGCTCAACCAGCATTACATCAAGAGCGCTGATCCCGACACGCTGGCGCCTGAATTGGGCTGGCAGCTGGGGCGCATCGGCGTGCCAGTGCAGGATCCGGCAAAGCTTGCCGCCGTGGTGCGTGCCCAGCAGGAACGCGCCAAGACCCTCAAGGAGATGGCGCAAGCCAGCCGCTTCTTCTTCGAGGAATTCAGCGACTACGATCCCAAGGCCGCCGACAAGAACCTGGCGGCGGAAAGCCTGCCGGCACTGCGGGATATCCGTGCACGTCTGGCGCTGTTGAATGATTGGTCCGCGCCTGCCGTGCACGGCGCCTTGGAGGCCGCGGCGGCGGCATTGGGGCTGAAGCTCGGCAAAGTTGCCCAGCCAGTGCGCGTCGCGGTGTCGGGCAGCGGTGTCTCGCCACCCATGGATGTCACCCTGGAAGTCCTCGGCCGGGAACTGAGTTTGGCGCGTCTGGATCGTGCCATCGACTGGATTGCAGCACACAGCCGCTGACCCAGTGCTTTTTGGTTGACAGCTCCGGCGGCAAACCGGAAAATACGCGCCCCGCGTGGGGCCATAGCTCAGCTGGGAGAGCGCCTGCATGGCATGCAGGAGGTCGCCGGTTCGATCCCGGCTGGCTCCACCAGGATTTGACGGCGAGAGCAGCAACCAGCCATCCGTGGCGCGCTGACCTGCCCGGACATCCTGTCCGGGCACTCGGCGGGGCGAAGCGATGCTTCGCCTGCGCGCATCTTGTGCTGGCTAACTCCACCAGCAAGTCCCGCAAGAGGAATTTCGGAGACGTTTATCGCCTCGTCCCCATCGTCTAGAGGCCTAGGACATCGCCCTTTCACGGCGGTAACGGGGGTTCGACTCCCCCTGGGGACGCCATTTTTTTCGCGCGCCGGATCAGCGATCGTTCAGACGAGCACACTGGCTGCGGGCCGCGGCATCTGCCTGGATGTTATCAGCCTGTGTGCTTGTCTGCGAGCGACTCGCGGTGCGGACCGCGGCAATCGGATGGGGGCTGAGCCTGCAAAAAATCAATCAGGACAGGGACTTGGCGGAACCGCAGTCGCGCAGGCGCGGCGATACACACGGGACTTTGGGGTATAATGCGCGCCCTGTACGGGCAGGATTCAGGTAATTGCCCGCGTCGGGAAACGCAGATTTAGCACACGCCGGCTGGTGCTCGGAACGAGACCAGCCGGTTGTGTTTTGGGATCCCTGGACAAGGGAGGCGTTGGGTGAGCAAGCCGGAAACAACTACGTCAGCACAACCGTCCGCAGCCCGCACTGCCAACGGTGAAGCGGCTCCCGCCGATCGCAAGCGCCTCCTGATCCTGAGTCTGGGCGCTTTGGGCGTGGTGTTCGGCGACATCGGCACCAGCCCCTTGTATGCCATCAGCAGCCCGTTTTCCGGCGGTTACGGCCTGATGCCGACGCCCGACAATGTACTCGGCGTGATTTCGCTGGTGTTCTGGTCGCTGATCATCATCGTGTGCATCAAATACCAGATGTTCGTGCTGCGTGCCGACAACAAGGGCGAAGGCGGCATCCTGGCGCTGCTCGCCATGCTCGATCCCTGGCGCGCACGCGGCAGCCAGCGCTCCCGGATCCTGATTGCACTGGGCATTTTCGGCGCGGCCTTGCTGTACGGCGACGGTATGATCACCCCGGCCATCTCGGTGTTGAGTGCGGTGGAAGGTCTGCAGGTGGCGACGCCGGCATTGCCGCATGCGGTGATCATCCTCATCACCGTGACGGTGCTGGTGGCGCTGTTCGCATTCCAGAAAGGCGGCACCAAACGCGTCGGCTTCGTGTTCGGCCCGGTGATGCTGGTATGGTTCCTGGTGATCGCGTGGCTCGGGCTTGCGGCCATTATCCATTACCCGGCGGTGCTGGTGGCCATCAATCCCATCTACGCCTTGCATTTCATTTTCCATCACGGTTTCGCCGATATCATTGTCCTGGGCGCGGTGTTCCTATGCGTTACCGGAGCCGAAGCGCTGTATGCGGATATCGGGCACTTCGGCGTATTGCCGATCAGGCTGTCGTGGTTCATCTATGTGATGCCGGCGCTGATGCTCAATTATTTCGGCCAGGGCGCGGCGATACTGGCGAATCCCGGCCAAAAAGTGCAACTGTTGTTTTACAGCATGGTGCCCAATTCCGGCTGGTTCCTGTATCCGTTGGTGATTCTCGCGACCGTCGCCACGGTGATCGCCTCACAAGCGGTGATCTCCGGCGCCTTCTCGCTCATGAGCCAGGCAATCCAATTCGGCCAGAGTCCGCGGCTCACCATCATCCGCACTTCACCGGACAAGGAAGGCCAGATCTACATCCCGTCGCTCAACTGGATCCTGATGCTGGCGACCATCGCCATCGTGCTGGGCTTCAAGACCTCGGATAATCTGGCGGCCGCCTACGGCGTGGCGGTCAGCTCCACCATGGTGATCACCAGCGTACTGCTGTTCTTCGCCATGCGCGACGTGTGGCGCTGGCACATGGCGGTGATCGTGCCGATCATGGGCGCTTTCATGGTCGTGGACTTGATGTTTTTCATCGCCAATATTTTCAAGATCTGGGACGGCGGCTGGTTGCCATTGCTGGTGGGCGTTATCGGCTTCACCATCATGTCCACCTGGAGCACCGGCCGGCAGAACCTCATCAACCGCCTGCGTGAAAACACCGAGCCGCTGGACGTGTTCCTGGATCACATCCGGATCATACGGCCGGTGCGCGTGCCGGGTACCGGCATTTTCATGACCGCGCCCAATCTCGGCACGCCGCCCATGCTGCAGCATCATTTGCAGCACAACCAGGTATTGCATGCGCAGGTGGTGCTGCTCACGGTGCTCACGGAAGATATCCCGTTCGTGCATCCGCAGCGGCGCCTGCAAGTGGAAAAACTGGACCAGGGATTTTACCGGGTGCAGGCGCATTACGGGTTCATGCAGATTCCGAATGTGCCGCAGGCATTGCGGCGCGCCAAGGACTTTGGACTGGTGATCGATCCCGAGACCGTCACCTATTACATCGGCCGTGAGACTTTGGTTCCGACCAAGGGCATGCCCACCATGATGGCGTGGCGTGAAAAATTGTTCGTCTTCATGTCCCGCAACGCCATCCGCGCCACGGATTTCTATCAGATCCCGCCGGACCGCACCGTGGAACTGGGTTTGCGCCTGCGGTTTGCCGAGATCCGTCCTGCGCGTACGCCGCCGCCGGTGCCACCGCCCTCCCGGTTATGAGATCCGGATGCTCGCCAAACTGATCGCGCTGCTCGCCGGGTTCATCATCGCCGCCATTTCCACCCTGGGCTATGGCGGCATCGTGCTGCTCATGGCCATTGAGAGTGCCTGCATTCCGCTGCCATCCGAGATCATCCTGCCGTTCGCCGGCTATCTGGTGTACCGCGGCGAACTTACACTGTGGCTGGTGGCCGCGGCCGGCGCGTTCGGCTGTGTGCTGGGTTCGCTGCTGGCCTACTGGGCGGGCGCCCGGGGTGGGCGGCCGCTGGCGGAGAAATACGGCCGCTATATATTGGTATCGCCGCATGATTTGCAGACCGCGGATCGCTGGTTCCAGCGCCGCGGCGACATGATCATCCTCATCGGCCGGCTGCTGCCCCTGGTGCGCACTTTCATCGCCTTTCCCGCGGGCATGGCGCGCATGCCGATATTCAAGTTCATCCTCTACACCTTCATCGGTTCCTATATTTGGTGCTGGGGTCTGGCGTGGTTGGGCGTGCGCCTCGGGGAACGCTGGGACAGCCTGGCCCCCTGGTTCCATCGTTTCGACACGCTCATCGTGATCCTGGCGCTACTGGTTTTCGCTTGGTATGTGTGGCGGCATCTCCGGCATCTGCGCCGGCCTCCGGCCTCGGGTTGACAGTCTTTCACCAGGGGTCAATAATTGCCCCAGCGCCGATTTGATACTCAGCTTGCGGGCGCTCTATAAATACGGCTAAAGCGGGGTCCATCGTGACCTGCTGTAGCGCAAGCTGAGCGGGTTTTTTTTTGCCTGAATGGCTTTTTTGCCCGATCACGGCGTTGCGGTGCGTTCTGCGGTGCTCATTTACTATTAAGTAAACTCCGCTCCTCGTACGCACCGCGCCTTGTCCTCGGCCAAAATCCAAAATTCAGGCGAGCCGGCGCGCAGCGCTACTTAAGTGACAACTTGCAGCGTGATGAACACAGCTTCTAAGCGGTGCACCCGTTGCTAAAGCGTCAGGAGCAGACATGAACCCGCTTTCCACCTCCTGGGACCAGCAGGCATTTCCGGTGCATCCCGCCGTGTCCTTCGAATTTTTCCCGCCCAGCACCCCGGACATGCAGTCAAAACTGTGGCAGGCGCTCACGCGGCTGGCGCCGCTGGCGCCGCGTTTCGTGTCGGTGACTTATGGCGCGGGCGGTTCCACCCGCGAGCGCACCCATGAGACGGTGGTGGCCATCGAACGGCAATTGGGTCTGCGGCCGGCCGCGCACCTCACCTGCGTGGGCGCGGCCAAAACCGAAATCGAAACGGTGGCGCGGCGTTACTGGCAGGCGGGCATCCGCCACCTGGTGGCGCTGCGCGGCGATCCCGCGGAAGGCGCGGGCCGGTTTGCACCTCACCCGCACGGCTACTCCTGTGCGGCCGATCTGGTGGCGGGTCTGAAACGCGTGGCGGATTTCGAGATCAGCGTGGCCGCCCACCCCGAGACGCATCCGGATGCGCTCTCGCCGCAAGCGGACCTGGAAAATCTCAAACGCAAGCAGGACGCGGGTGCGGCCCGCGGCATCACCCAGTTCTTTTTCGACGTGGAGGTGTTTTTGCGTTTCCGCGACGCCGCTGTGAGGGCCGGCGTGAGCATGCCGCTGGTGCCCGGCATCCTGCCGGTGACCAATTTCCAGCAAGTACAGAAGTTCAGCGCCCGCTGCGGCGCCAGCGTGCCCGCGTCCCTGGCGCGGGTCTTCGATGGCCTCGACGATGATGCGGAAACCCGCAAGCTGGTGGCGGCGCATGTGGCCGGCGAACAATGCCGCCGCCTGCAAAGCGAGGGCGTAAATGAATTTCATTTCTATACCCTCAATCGTGCGGAACTCACGCGCGCCATCTGCCATCTGCTGGGTATCCGCGCCGCCGCGCACACCACAAGCGCTGCGCTGCCCGGCGGCAATCCGGCCGGCGATTGAGGCCGCGCATGTCCTGTCAAGCAACTCTCGACGCAATCCTCAGGCAACGCATCCTGCTGCTGGACGGCGCCATGGGCACCATGATCCAGAGTTACCGGTTTTCGGAGCAGGATTTCCGCGGCGCGCGCTTCAAGAATCATGCCCGCGATCTCCAGGGCAATAACGACCTGCTGGTGCTGAGCCGGCCGCACGTGATCGAGGAAATCCATCAGGCGTATCTGGATGCCGGGGCCGACATCCTCGAGACCAACACCTTCAATTCCACCGCCATTTCCCAGGCGGACTACGGCACCGAGGCGCTGGTGTACGAATTGAACCGCGAGGCGGCGCGGCTGGCGCAGCGGCTCACGGAGAAGATGAGCCGCGCCACCCCCGACAAGCCGCGGTTCGTGGCCGGCATACTCGGACCCACCAGCCGCACGGCTTCCATCTCACCGGATGTGAACGATCCCGGTTTCCGCAACGTAAGCTTCGGGGAGTTGTGCGCCACCTACGCAGACGCCATCCGCGGCTTGCTGGACGGCGGCGCGGATCTGCTGATGGTGGAAACCGTGTTCGACACCCTCAACTGCAAGGCGGCGCTGTTCGCCATCGAGGAACAGTTCGAACAGCGCGGCGTGCGCCTGCCGGTGATGATTTCCGCCACCATCACCGACCTCTCCGGGCGCACGCTTTCCGGCCAGACGCCGGAGGCTTTCTGGAATTCCGTGCGCCACGTGCGGCCCTTCAGCATCGGCTTGAATTGTGCCCTGGGCGCCGAGCAGTTGCGGCCCTATGTGGAGGAGCTGGCGCGCATCGCCGACTGTTATGTGAGCGCCCATCCGAACGCCGGCCTGCCCAACGCCTTCGGCGGCTACGACGAAACCCCGGAACACATGGCCGGGCTCATCGGCGAATGGGCGCGCAGCGGTTTCCTCAACATCGTCGGTGGCTGCTGCGGCACCACCCCGGACCATATCCGTGCGCTGGCGGCGGCCGTGGCCGGGCAGGCGCCGCGCGCCATCCCGGTGATCGAGCCACAATGCCGGCTGAGCGGTCTCGAAGCCCTCAACATCGGCCCCGAGAGCCTGTTCGTGAACATCGGTGAGCGTACCAACATCACCGGTTCCGCCCGCTTCAAGAAACTGATTCTCGAAGGGGATTACGAAGCCGCCCTGGACGTGGCCCGGGAACAGGTGCAGAGCGGCGCGCAGATGCTCGACGTCAACATGGACGAAGGCCTGCTGGACGGCGTGGCCGCCATGACCCGCTTTCTCAAGCTCGCGGCCTCGGAGCCGGATATCTGCCGGGTGCCGGTGATGATCGATTCCTCGCGCTGGGAAATCATCGAGGCGGGTTTGCAATGCCTGCAGGGCAAGTGCGTCATCAATTCCATCAGCCTCAAGGAAGGCGAGGGTAAATTCCTGCAGCAGGCCGGACTCGCGCGCCGTTACGGCGCCGCAGTGGTGGTCATGGCCTTCGATGAAAACGGCCAGGCCGACACCCTGGAACGGCGGGTGGCGGTGTGTGAACGCGCCTACACATTGCTCACCGAGACCGCCGGTGTTCCCGGCGAAGACATCATCTTCGATCCCAATATCTTCGCCGTGGGCACCGGCATCGAGGCCCACGCCAATTACGCCGTGGACTACATCCAGGCGGTGCAACAGATCAAGCACAAGCTGCCGCAGGTACTCATCAGCGGCGGTGTCAGCAATGTATCGTTCGCGTTCCGCGGCAACAACCGGGTGCGCGAGGCCATGCACGCGGCGTTTCTGTACCGCGCCATCGCGTCCGGCATGGACATGGGCATCGTCAATGCCGGCCAGCTGGCGGTGTATGCGGACATTCCCAGGGATTTGCTGGAACAGGTGGAAGACGTGCTCTTCAACCGCCGGCCCGACGCCGCCGAACGGCTGGTGGCCTTCGCCGCGACCCTGGAACGGGGCGGCAGCAAGCCGGTGGAAGACCTGGTATGGCGGCAGCAGCCGGTGAATCAACGCCTGGCGCACGCCCTGGTGCAAGGTATCACCGACTATATCGAAGCGGACACCGAAGAAGCGCGCCGCCAGGCCAAGCGGCCTTTGGAGGTCATCGAAGGTCCGCTCATGAACGGCATGAACATCGTCGGCGACCTGTTCGGCGTCGGCAAGATGTTCCTGCCGCAGGTGGTGAAATCCGCGCGCGTCATGAAAAAAGCCGTGGCCTACCTGACACCTTATATAGAGGCGGAGAAAGACGCCAACAGCCGCGCCCGGGGCAGGATTCTCATGGCCACCGTCAAAGGCGACGTGCACGACATCGGCAAGAATATCGTGGGCGTGGTGCTGCAGTGCAACAACTACGAGGTGCTGGATTTGGGGGTGATGGTGCCGGCCGCGAAAATTCTCGAGACGGCGCGCGCTGAGAACGTCGACATCATCGGCCTCTCGGGTCTGATCACGCCGTCACTGGAGGAAATGGCGCACGTGGCGAAAGAAATGCAGCGCCAGAATTTCAGCCTGCCGCTGCTGATCGGCGGCGCCACCACCTCGCGCACCCACACGGCGGTCAAGATCGCGCCCAATTATTCCGGATCGGTGACTTACGTGAAGGATGCCTCGCGGGCCGTGAGCGTGGCCAGCAGTTTGCTGGGCGCAGGCCGCCAGGCGTTCGAGGACACCACCAAACAGGAATACGCACAGGTGCGCGCCCAGCACGCCGGCCGCGAAGATCACAGCCAATGGCTGACGCTGGCGGCGGCGCGCGCCAACCCCACGCCCATCGAATGGCGGGGTTACACGCCGCCCCAACCCCGCGGGCTGGGCGTGGAAGTCTTCGATGACTATGACCTGGAAGCCATCCGCGCCTACATAGACTGGACGCCGTTCTTCCATACCTGGCAGCTGAAAGCCAGTTATCCGCGCATTCTCGAGGATCCGGAAAAAGGCGAGACGGCGCGCAAGCTGTTCGCGGAAGCCAAGCACATGCTGGACCGCATCGTCGCGGAAAAATGGCTGCGGGCCAGCGGCGTGTACGGACTGTTTGCCGCGAACGCGGTGAACGGCGACGACCTGGCGGTGTTCCGCAACGCCGATCGCGATGAGAAACTCATCAGCTTCCATTTCCTGCGCCAGCAGCAGCCTCGGCCGCCCGGCAAACCCAACCAGTCGCTGGTGGATTTCGTCGCGCCCCAGGCCAGCGGCATCGCGGATTACCTCGGCGCGTTCGCGGTGACCACGGGGCTCGGCATCGAAACACCGCTAAAGCGCTTCGCGGCGGACAACGATGACTACAGCGCCATCCTGCTGAAATCCCTGGCCGACCGTCTGGCGGAAGCTTTCGCGGAACTGCTGCACGTGCGCGTGCGCAAGGAATTCTGGGGTTACGCCGCGGATGAGCGTCTCGACCATGAGGCGCTCATCCAGGAACAGTACACCGGCATCCGCCCGGCGCCCGGTTATCCCGCCTGTCCAGAACACACCGAGAAAGGCGGCCTCTGGCAGTTGCTGGACGCGGAGCGCCGTGCCGGCATCAAACTCACGGAACACTACGCCATGTGGCCGGCGGCGGCGGTCAGCGGCTTCTATTTCTCGCATCCACAGTCCCGTTACTTCGCCGTCGGCAAGATCAACCGCGACCAGGTGCGGGATTATGCGCAACGCAAAGGCATGGAGCTGGCCACCGCGGAACGCTGGCTGGCGCCGAACCTGGGCTATACGCCCTGAATACCGAGGTGAGGGGTGAGGGGATAAGGTTGAAGGCGTTGACGCCTGGGTGACATTTCTTTCCTATCCCCACCCGGTCAACGTCCCCCCGAGCGCCCCGTTGTTGGGCCTAAGGCGGGGGCAACCCGCCGATTCTCAACACCCTAGGAGATAGAGACCATGAAACTCACCGCCACCCTGGTTGCGGGCGCGCTCTTGGCCCTCGCCGGCTCTTCGCTGGTGTATGCCCAGCAAGCCCCGGCCCCGACCCCGCAGCAGCAGGAAACCCGCCATATCCGCAAGGATACCCGCGACATCCATCATGACCGGCGCGATGTGCGCCATGACCAGCGCCGGATCAACCGCGACGTGGCCCAGGGCAAGTTCAGGAAAGCCAGGGGCCAGGTAAAGGACATGCGCAAGGACAAGCGCGACATCCATCACGACAAGAAGAATCGCCGGCATGTGCGCCGCGTGCGCAAGGTACAGAACCAAAAGGGCCCCGGCACTGTCTGAAGGTAGCCGATATCTGACGGCTACTCACGTCGCCGTCCCAACGGATTTCCCTTAAGGATTCCGGTTGGACGGCGGCGGTTTTTTGACCAATCCAAAGACTAGCGGAACTTTCCGCGCGGCCTGTGGCCTGAACGCGTAACAACAGCGTCACAACAAATGGCGTACACTGTCGCGCGTCCCGCCCCCCCAATTTTCGTTCCCAGGAGGTTCACGCATGTCCCTGTCCATGTATCAGGCTTCGGTGCCGGTGTTTGTCCGCATGCTCACCAATCTGTCCGCGATCCTCAAGAAGGGCGAAGCCCACGCCCAGGGCAAGAAAATCGATCCGGCGGTGTTCACCGGCGCGCGCCTGGCGCCCGACATGCTGCCGCTGGTGCGCCAGATCCAGATCGCCACCGATCAGGTCAAGGGCTGCGCCGCGCGGCTCGCGGGCATGGAACCGCCGGCCTACGAAGACAAGGAACAGAGTTTTGCGGATCTGTACGCGCGCATCGACAAGACCATTGCCTATCTCAAGAGCGTCAAGCCCGCGCAGATCGACGGCTCCGAAGAACGGCGCGTGGAACTGAAATTGCACGACAAGACCGTGGTGCTCAAGGGCCAGGATTATTTGTTCGAGCGCGTCTACCCGAATTTCTTTTTCCACGTCACCACCGCTTATGCCATCCTGCGGCACAACGGCGTGGACATCGGCAAGGGCGATTTCCTGGGCCTGTAACTGCTTCTCAAAATCCTCCCCAACCCTCCTTTGTCAAAGGCGGGGCTGGGAATCTCCCTTTGGAAGAGGGAGAGGCAGAGGGATTTGTCTCAGGATAAAAATTTTCCCCAGTCCTTTTTGCTAAAGGAGAAAGTGAGTCGCCCCCTTTGTAAAGGGGGGGGATTTCTGCAGGAGCGGCGATACGATGCACAGGGATGTTTATGTAGGAGCGGTCGTCCCGACCGCGATTCCTTCATTATCGCGGTGAATATCGCCGCTCCCACAAAGGATAGGGATGCCGGGAGCAGCACTCGGCCGCTCACACGCATCCTGCGTTCGCGGCACTCGTACATCCATGTACAGCGTACTTCCCTGTACATCGGACACCGCTCCCACAAGAAATTGTCCCTGTAGGAGCGGCGGTCTCCGCCGCGATAAGCGGCCCACCAAACAAAAGGCCGCTCCCTTACGGGAGCGGCCTTTTGTTTTCCGCGGATCGCGCGCCGCTAATCCATGGGCGGCAGATGCGGATGGTGGTTGGTATAGGTCGGACGCGGTGCCCTGCCCTGAAGGCCAAGCCGTTCCTGGGGCTTGGGCTTTTTATTAAGTTAATTATGCTAATATTATTGGCATTTCTGACTTAATGGAATCTACCGGTGAACAACCTCCGCGAACAATTCCTGGAGCGCCTGACCCGGGCGCTGTTCCACAAGAAGGGCGAGGGCTTCGTGCTCAAGGGCGGCGGCGCCTTGCGCGCGCTGTTCGGCGCCGAGCGCCTCACTCAGGACATCGACCTGGATTTCACCAATCCCAGGCGCAGCGCCGACTCCCTGCACCACACGGTGCGGCATGCCATCGACTCGGCGGCGCGCGGCCTGCCGCTGCGCGGGCTTGCCGTATCGGAACCGGGCAAGGCGGAGTCAAGTCCCAAATGGAAGATCAATTTCACCGACGCCGCTGGCCATCGCTACCACGTGGAACTGGAGGTCTCGCGGGATGCGCACCGCGTGCCGCCCGGCAGCGTGGTGCAGCAGCCGTTCGTGCCACAGGCGGCGGTCGGCATTCCGCGTTTCTGGGTGGATATCTACGACCTGCCCACGCTGATTGCCACCAAAATCTCGGCGCTGCTCGGCCGCGAGACGGCGCGTGATGTCTATGATCTGGACTTGCTCATGGCCACTCGCAAGACGCCCTCGGTGGAGCAGGTGCGCTGGGCGATAGAGCGTGCGCATCTGCAGGCTCAGGATGCGCTCGCGGTGCTGCGCGCGCATCTGGAAGGATTGGACTGGCGGCGCTATCAGACCGAGCTGCGCGACAGCCTGCCGGAAGAGACCGCGGCGCGCATCGACGAACAGGAATGGAACGCGCTGCGCCGTCGCGTGGGCGAGTATGTGAGCGGATTGCTGCCGCCGCCATGAAGCCCTGGCAGATGCAATTCGAATCCAGGCTGGGCGCAGCCGATGCACCACCGGTCCTGAACCGCGATCTGCTAGTGCGCATGACGCGCAGCGCTCACGGTCGTACGGTGCCCGCCAGCAGCCTGAGCCACTGGCTGAAGTCCGCATTGGCGCGCGGAAAACTTGAGCGCGTGCAGCGCGGACTGTATCTCAATGGTTTCCGTACACCACCGGGCCGGCTGGCGGATGCCGCGGCCTGGCTGCGCACCGATGCGGTGGTGTCGCTCAATACCGTGCTGGGGGATGCGGGAATACTGAACAATCCTACACGCACGCTCACGGCCCTGGTACCGGTGGATGCGGATGCCCCGCCACAGCTGGGGCGCAAGCCCACCGCTGCCGGGGTTTTCCATTTCTTTGGTGTACCGCGCCGTATCCTGGAAGCCGGCGAGGCCGCCGACCGTTTGCAGGCAGATGACGGTATGGAACATGCGCGCGCCACGCCGGAAAAGGCGCTGATCGATTGGCTGTATCTGGCCGCAAGTCCGCGCAGTCACCGCACCTGGCCGGTGCGCGGCGACCTGGACCTGTCGTTGCTGGACATGCGGCGGCTGCAGCGGCTGGTGCGTGCGGCGGGGATGGAGAAAATTCTCGATGACTGGCTGGCACCGTCCGGTACCGCCTGAGTAAAACCGGAAATCTGATGCAGCCGCCACACCGGCGCAGACCGCTATCTGGAATTTTTGATAGGACTGATTCCGGTGGAATGACGAAGGCCGGGTAATACGGGCCTTCTTTGGATCACACGCGTAAAAAAGGCCGCTCGTTGAGAGCGGCCTTTTGTTTTGCACCGCAGTCAATCCATGGGCGGCAGATGTGGATGATGGTTGGGGTAGGGCGGACGCGGAAACACCGGCGCGGGATGCGCCTGCAATTCCTGCATCAGCACCTGCACGGCTTTCTCCAGCTGTGGATCGTGACCCTCGCGCACCAGCTTCGGGTCCTGCCAGACCCGGATGTTGGGCGCGATGCCGTGGTTCTCCACTTCCCAGTGGCCGTGCAACCCATAGATGGCCCATCGCGGCGCGGTGATGCGTCCGCCGTCCATCAATTGCGGATAGCCGCCGATGCCCACCAATCCGCCCCAGGTGCGGGTGCCGATGAGCGGCCCGATGTGCATGCGCTTGAAATACCAGGGCAGGGCGTCGCCGCCGGAACCCGAGAACTGGTTGATGAGCATGGCCTTGGGACCGAAGATCGCCTGCGTGGGCTCGGTGTAATCCTGGCCCTCGCGGGTCGCCACCCGGCTCATGGGCCGGCGCACCAGATTGTCGACGATGTAATCCGCCAGTTGGCCGCCGTGGTTGTAGCGCTCGTCGATCACCGCCCCGAGCTTGTCGGTCTGGGCGAAGTAATAGCGGTTGAAATTGCGGAAGCCGCCGCCGGCGGTGTCCGGCAGGTACACGTAGGCCAGCTGGCCGTGGCTCAGGCGGTCCACCAGCCGCCGGTTATGCTCGATCCAGTCGAGGTTGCGCAGCGGGAACTCGCTGGCGATGGGCACCACGGTCACATCGCGGGCGCCGCTGCCATCGGGATTCGGTCCCACGCGCAGCACCGTCTGCTGGCCGGCGGTGCCGCGGAACATGCGGTAGAGATTCTCCCACCCGGTGAGCGGGCGGCCGTTCACCGCCAGCAGGTATTCGCCGGCCTGCACGTTCACGCCCGGCTGGGTGAGCGGCGCCTGCAACTGCGGGTTCCAGTTCTCGCCGCTGTAGATTTTGCTGAAGCGGTAGCGCCCATGGGCGATGGTGTAATCGGCGCCCAGCAAGCCCACCGACACTTTCTGCATCTGCGGTTCTGCGCCGCCGCGCACGAACATGTGGCCCACGGACAGGTAGGACAGCATCTTGCGAAACAGGAAGTTCAGATCGTCGCGGCTGGCGATGCCGTCCACGTAGGGGGCGAAGCGCTTTTCAGCCAGGGCGATGTCGAGCCCGTGGAAGTGCGGGTCGTAGAAGAAGTCGCGCTCGATGCGCCACACCTCGCGGTACATCTGCGCCCATTCCTCCCGCGGTACCACCCACACCTGCATGCCCGCGGTCTTGAGTTTGCCGGCGCCGGGTTTGGGCGCGGCCGCGCTCTTGGCGATGAACCAGTCGTCCTTGATCCGGTACAGCATCTTCTCGCCGTTGAAGGACAGGGCGAAATCATTGACAGCGTGCAGCAGCGGCTCGGCCTTGCGTTTCTCCAGGTCGAACTTGACGACGCTCAGGGGCGTCGGGCCATTGCCCATCATCACCAGCGGCGCTTCCTGCAGGAACAGTTCGCCGGATTTTCCGGCGGACAGGCCTACGTAGTCGGCGGCGGGAATCGGCAGCGCCAGGGTGCGCTGCAGCAGGCCGTCGAAATCAATGCGCACCGCCACGGGTTTGTGCGCGGACTTGTCCTTGTTCTGGTCGTCCGCCTTGTTCTCCGGGACGGCGGTTTTTTCCTCGTCGCTCTGGGGCGCCAGCGGCGAGGGCAGGTCGCGGCGCAGCACCGCCACGTACACGCTGCGGGTCACGGGATGGGCTTCGCTGGTCATGTCCAGCCAGCCGGTGGTGAGACCCATGTCGGTGCTGGCGGTGAAGTACAGATACTTGCCGCTCTTGTCCCACACCGGATACAGGCAATCGCTCATGCCGTCGGTCACCTGGGTGGCCTTGTCGCTGGCCAGCGAATACACGAACACCGCGCGCAGATGATTGGTCAACTGCTTGGTGTAGGCCAGCCATTGGCCGTCCGGCGACCAGGCCTGGTCGAATTCGTGCAGCGGCGTGTCGTAGCGGTCGGTATCCACTTTCACCGGCAGCGGATGTTTCAGATCCACGACCCACAGGTTCAGGCGCTTGTCGCTGTAGGCGATCCTTTTGCTGTCCGGCGACCACACCGGCGAATAGAAGAACGACGGCGGCTGGCCGAGATTGATTGTGCGTGGCGGCTTGAGGCCATCCTGATCGCGGATATAAAGTTGGTATTCGCCGGACGCATCGGAAAAATACGCCACCGACTTACCGTCCGGCGACCAGGCCGGATCGCGCTCGGCGGCGCCCGGAGTGGCGGTGATGTCGCGGATGTCGCCCTTGTCCGCCGGCACCGTGAGGATGTCGCCGTGGGCTTCGAACACCGCGCGCATGCCGGTGGGCGAGATGCCGGCGTGCACCACGTCCTTGGACACTTTCACGAAATGCGGCCGCAGTTGCGGCAGGTAGCCGGCGACGCGCAGCGTGATGGGTGTCGCCCTGCGGGTCTTGAGGTTGAACGAATACAGCGCGCCCATCTGGGAATAGACGATGGCGCCCGGACCCGCGGCAGCGGAATCGATGTCGAAGCCGTCATTATCCAGCAGCTTGGTGACGCGGCCGGATTGGGTGTCGTAGGCGAACAGCGTCACCGGCCCGTCCCGGTCCGAGAGGAAGTACACCGTGTTCCCCACCCACATGGGGTCGCGGTCGTTGGAATTGTCCCGCGGGATTTTCACCACGCTGGAATCCGAAAGCCGCGCGATCCAGATGGGCGTGGTCTGGCCGCCGCGATAGCCTTTCCAGTCCGGCTCCCACTGGAACACCGGGCTGTAGGCGAGGTGCGAGCCATTCGGAGAATAGGAACCGTACTCCGCCATGGACAGCGGCAGCGGCGCCGGCAGGCCGCCGCTCACCGGCACCGTGAACAGCTGGTTGGAATCATTGGTGCTGTCCCGGTGGGAGCGGAACAACACGCGTTTGCCGTCGGGCGTCCAGCCCACCGCCACGTCCGGGCCCGGATACCAGGTAAGCCGGCGGGGTTCGCCGCCGGCGGCCGGCACCACGTAGACGTCGGGGTTGCCGTCGTAATCGCCGGTGTAGGCAAGCATCCGGCCGTCGGGTGAAAACACCGGTCCGCTGGCGAGACCGGTGCCGCCCACCAGCACGTGCGCATCGCCGCCGGTCCGCGGCGCGATCCAGATCTCATCGCCGTAGGCGAAGGCGATGCGGGTGCGGGACAGGCTCGGGGTCTGCAGCAGCAGCGGCGGATTGGCGGCCGCGGCCAAGGGCGACAACAGGGCAAGCAGCAGGGCTGCGATGGTGTATCTCATGACGGGCTTCCTGATTCTGGTTTTGGGTAGGGGCAGGCCGCCAGAGTATAGCCAAACCCATGTTCCCGATGGCTGTGGAAGCGGCACGCCTCGCCATGGCGCTTCGGCAGGCATCCGGATTGCAGGGGTATTTAAAACTCCGTGACGCTTTGAAAATTTTATGCTATAAGCTTTCAAAGCTGCCGGGGCTTTGAAAGTCACCGCGACCGGCCTGGAGGCGCTCAACCCCATGAATCTAAAGGATTTTCGCTGTCCGGAGGCCGGCAAACTGGTGCCCACCACCGGCGGGCACTGGGCATTCGTGCCGGCACCTCTGCCCGCCGAACTTCATTACGACACAGCCCTCACCCTGGCGCTGTCGCGGGCGGATGCAGCCCTTTCGGAACTCGCCGGTCTCGGCCGGGCGCTGCCCAATCCCCACCTGCTGATTGCACCCTACATCCGCCGCGAAGCGGTGCTGTCGTCGCGCATCGAAGGCACCCGCTCGAGCCTCTCCGATATCCTGCGGGATGAAGCCGGCGCCGAGGTCCCCAAAGGCCAGGCGGCGGACCTGCGCGAAGTGCGCAATTACGTCACGGCACTGGAATACGGCATCCAGCGCCTCAAGTCACTGCCCTTGTCCCTGCGGCTGGTACGCGAGCTGCACGCGCGCTTGATGAAGGGCGTGCGCGGCGCACATGCCGCAGCGGGGGAATTCCGCCGCGCCCAGAACTGGATCGGCCCCGCCGGCAGCACCCTGACGACCGCGGCTTATGTGCCGCCGCCCCCACGGGAGATGCAGGCGGCGCTGGGCGAGTGGGAGAAATTCGTTCAGCAGCACGATGCCATGCCGGATCTGGTGCAATGCGCGTTGCTGCATGCACAGTTCGAAGCCATCCATCCGTTTCTCGACGGCAACGGCCGCGTGGGGCGGTTGTTGATCACCTTGTTCCTCATGGAAAGGGCGCGCCTCCCACAGCCGCTCTTGTATCTGTCCGCTTATATAGAGGAACACCGGCGGGACTATTACGAGTTGCTGCAGCGCGTACGCACGGATTGCGACTGGAATGCCTGGCTGCGGTTTTTCCTGGCGGGCGTCGAGACGACCGCCAAAGATGCGGTGCTGCGCGCCCGGCGCCTCACGGATCTACGCGAAAAAATCCGCACGCGTTTTGCCGGCAAACCCAAGGTACTGGCACTGCTGGACCAGCTTTTCATCAATCCCTACATTAGCGTGGCGCGCGCCGAGAAAATCCTGGGGGTGTCCAATCCCACTGCCCGCCAGGCGGTGGCCATGCTGGAAAAAGCCGGGGTGCTGAAGGAAGTCAGCGGCCGTGCCTGGGGTAAACTCTACCTGGCCGGGGCGATCCTCGAGGCGGTGCAATCCTGAGTTGCGGAAGCCGGTTAGAGAACTGCCCCTGTCGTGATATTCACGGGAGCGGCGATACGATGTATTTGTAGGAGCGGCGATATTCGCCGCGATGGTTTTTTGGATCGCGACCCGGAGGATCGCTCCTACAAGAAATCGCCCCTGTAGGAGCGGCGATATTCGCCGCGATGGTTTTTTGGATCGCGACCCGGAGGATCGCTCCTACAAGAAATCGCCCCTGTAGGAGCGGCGATATTCGCCGCGATGGTTTTTTGGATCGCGACCCGGAGGATCGCTCCTACAAGAAAAACATTCGCGGTCACCGGCTATCTTCAATAAGAAACTCACGATCCGGAAGTCCGGCTGGTCTCCTGCGCCGACAAACTCCACAACGCCACCGCTATCCTGCGGGATTACGAGACCCTGGGCGATGAACTCTGGAAACGCTTCAAGGGCGGCAAGGACGGCACGCTGTGGTATTACCGCTCGATCTCTAACAAGTTTCTGGTGTTGGACCCCGGCCCGCTGGCCGTGGAACTCAAGCGCGTGGTTACGCGGCTGGAAGCGCTGGCGGAGTGGAATTGTGTAGGAGCGGCGATACTCGCCGCGATCAGGAATCGCGGCCGGGACGACCGCTCCCACCTGACAGCCTTGTAGGCTTTCCTTGGAAGCCCCACAGGGCGCCCGGCAGATGCGTTGATTCGACTATCCACCGGGCGTACGAATCCCGGCCATCGAGTTAATATACTTCTGTAGCGTTATTACGCTATCTCAACAGTCAGTCGAGATTGGCTCTACACGGCTGACGCAATCAAAGGGAATCGCTTTCAATGTTCGAACAAGCCTTCAGGAATATTGATGACATACTCAGGAAAGAAGCCGGCTGCACCACCGAGCTGGACTACACCGAGCAGACTTCGTGGCTGCTGTTCCTGAAATACCTGGACACACTGGAAGCGGACAGGGCGGACGTGGCTAAACTCCACGGCAAGAAGTACAGCTACATCCTGGACAAACCCTATCGCTGGGAATTCTGGGCAGCCCCCAAGGGCAAGGACGGCAAGCCCGACCACAATGCAGCCATGGCCGGCATGATTGATGTGCGTGGCGAGGGTGCTCGCGTCATTATACCGAATAGGGTATAATCGCCATGGCCCGGACCGATGCGCCGCGCGAAAAGCCGTTGCACTGGGTAGGCGCGGCAAAGAAGGATCTGCTGGCGTTTCCGGAGGCAGTGGTGGACGATTTCGGTTATGCGCTCGGCGTGGTGCAGCAGGGCGGGAAGCCGCCATCCGCCAAGCCCTGGAAAGGCGAAGGACCGGGTGTTTTCGAGCTGGTTGAGGATGCGCGTGGCGACACCTATCGGGTGGCCTACACGGTACGTTATGAGAAGGCGGTTTATGTATTGCATTGCTTTCAGAAGAAGTCTCCCTCCGGGGTGCGGACGGCGCGAAGCGATGTCGAATTGATCCGCGAACGCCTGAAGGCAGCGCGGACGGATTACAAGGTGCGATATGCGAAAAAAGCCTGAGAAGGTTGAGGCCGGCAGCGGCGATGTATTTGTTGATCTGGGCTTCGCGGATGCCGGCGAGAGAAAGCTGCGCGTGCAACTGGCGATGCGGCTCAATGATCTGGTCAAGAAACGTGGTTTGACGCAGGCGCAGGCGGCGGAAATTTTTGCGATTTCACAGCCGCACGTTTCCGAGCTGGCGAATTTCAAACTCAGCCGTTTTTCATCCGAACGGCTGCTAAAATTCCTGACGCTCCTCGACCGCGATGTGGAGATCGTCATTCGCCCGAAGGCGAAAGGCCATCATTCCGGACTGGTCTCGGTGACGGGAGCCTAAGCGACCAGCAGCGATTAGGAGATGAACATGAAGGCACGCAATAACATGCGCCCGATCCACCCCGGCGAAGTGCACGGCTTTGCCAAGTTGAAACACCGGGTGACGCTGTACACAAAAATGCTGGCCTTCTTTAACAAGTATATTGGCGGACCCCGGGCCGCGCGGTGAGAGACCTGCATTCACGCTCCGCTCGACGCCGGCGCCGCGCCTGTCCATAATCTGGGGTGACGCCAATATCACAGAGGGGGTGAGGGATGCGCAGACCGTTCGTTTTGGCTGTCATTGCTGCCGCCGGGCTCGCGGCGTGTTCCAGTGTGAAACCCATCCAGCAGGACCAGCCGCTCATGCTGGCAGCCGGCGACGGGCTTGCCGCCGTGCAGTTCGATGCGCTGGATAACCTGACCCAGGTGCAGATCGTCTCCGCGCACTCGGGCGGCGAGACCCTGGACATTCCCAGCGTTCCGGTCGGGAAAAGCACGTATCTCTTCGAGGTGCCGGCGGGCCGCTATTGCCTGCAGCGCTTCAGGGTCGAGAGCATCCTCATCTACCACGAAGGCCAGTATGAGGGCTGCTTCGTGGTGCCGGCCGGGGATGTGGGGTTCAGCGGCATCTACTCTCCGCGTGGGAAACAGGGACGGATTGTCACCGGCCAGGATCTGGACGTGGCCAAGGCACGGAGGGAACTGAAGCAGGACTATCCGCGCATTGCGGCGCAGTTCCTGCAACCGGAACCCGCGCCCGTGGCTGCGCAAGCCCCCACGCCAACGGCGCCGCCACCCGCCGGCAACGACCAGGTTTCCACCTGGATCAAGCACCATAAGAAACCGCTGGAAGACTCCGTGTACGTGCGCAACAAAACCCAGTGGCCGATGGTGATCTATCTATTCGATTTGTACGACTGCGCCAACATCAAGCCGGCGTGCACGGCCACCCATCTCGATTTCAAACTCGCGCCGCATCAGGCGCGGATGATTATGCAAATCGCGCCGGCGGACCCGCAGGGGGCGTATGCGTTTTATTACCGGTTTTCTTACCGATTCCAGTGAGCCGCCGGCCGATAGGAAACTTCCGTCGTCCAAGCTCTGACCAAAGAATAGAGGGAACTTATGGCACGCAAAAAAGAAACCTGGTTTGATTTACTGGCGTCGGTACCCTGGTGGGTGAGCCTGATCTTTTCTGCATTTGTTTTTGTTTTGATGCGGTACATTTTCCCCTCACATCCTTTGAGTCAGGGCGGGCCACTGGGTACGGCGATGTTCAAGGGCATTGCCAAGGGTGTGTATATGCTGGCCCCGCTTGTGGCATTTCTACTGTTGCTTCCCATACCCTTCAGCTTGTTCAATACCTGGCAAAGAAAGCAAATACTCGAAAAACAAACGGGTCTTAACTCCATCGGGATGCTGGACTGGAAAACGTTTGAGCAGCTTGTAGGGGAGGCATTCAGGCGGCAGGGTTATTCGGTTACGGAAACCGGGCAGGGCGGTGCCGACGGCGGTGTGGATTTAGCGCTGCGCAAAGGTTCAGAAAATTTTCTAGTGCAGTGCAAACAATGGCGTGCTATTAAGGTGAGCGTGAATATTGTGCGAGAACTGTACGGGGTCATGGCTGCCAAGGGCGCCGCTGGTGGTTTTGTGATCACATCTGGCAGTTTCACGGAGGATGCCAAAGCCTTCGCATCGGGCCGGAACATCGAATTGATCGATGGGCCGCGCCTGGAGAATATGATCGCGACGGCCCAAACTGCGGTCCAGCACCGGGCGCCTGCAGCTATCGCGGCCGATACCACGCCGAAATGCCCAAAGTGCAACAGCCCAATGGCCAAGCGCACAGCAAGGCAGGGTGCAAATGCCGGGGGTCAGTTCTGGGGTTGTTCCAGATATCCGGACTGCAAGGGAATTCGCTCAATTCGCTGAAATCGGCCATTCGGACTGCTATATTTCAGTAGCGAATTATGTCGCCTCGCCCGCAGAAAGAAGGGCTGGCCGCAAAGAGGACTATTGTTTGATCCCGCCGACGAATCCGGCTTTCCACATGCGATAAGAGCTTGCGAGCTGAAGTAATCAGATGGCAATAAAGAAATCCGAACTCTACTCCTCCCTCTGGGCCAGCTGCGACGAGCTGCGCGGCGGCATGGACGCCAGCCAGTACAAGGATTACGTGCTGGTGTTGCTGTTTATCAAATACATCAGCGATAAATACGCAGGCGTTAAATATGCCCCGATCACCATTCCTCACGGGGCAAGCTTCAAGGACATGGTCGCGCTCAAGGGCAAGCCGGACATCGGCGATAAGATCAACAAGAAGATCATTGCCCCGCTGGCCAATGCCAACAAGTTGGCACAGGCAGACATGCCGGACTTTAACAGCGCGGAAAAACTTGGCAGTGGCAAGGAGATGGTGCAGCGGCTCACCAACCTCATTGCCATTTTCGAGAACCCCGCGCTGGATTTCTCGAAAAACCGTGCCGAGGGCGACGACATTCTGGGCGATGCCTACGAATACCTGATGCGCCACTTCGCCACCGAGAGTGGTAAGAGCAAGGGCCAGTTCTATACCCCCGCGGAAGTCAGCCGCATCATTGCGCAGGTGCTAGGAGTTCGTGATGCAAAGATCAGCCGCGCGACCACTGTGTATGACCCCACCTGTGGATCCGGCTCGCTTTTGTTGAAGGTTGCCGACGAAGCCAGTACAAGGCTCTCCCTTTACGGTCAGGAAAAAGATGCGGCCACCAGCGGCCTGGCACGCATGAATATGATCCTGCACGACAATGCGGAGGCAATCGTTCTGCAGGGCAACACGCTGACCGATCCCAAGTTCAAGGATGGCGACACACTCAAGACCTTTGACTACGTGGTGGCCAATCCGCCGTTCTCCGACAAGCGCTGGAGCACCGGTCTCGATCCGCTGCATGATCCTTACGATCGCTTCCAGTCTTTCGGCGTGCCGCCCAACAAGCAGGGCGATTACGCCTATCTGCTGCACATCGTCCGCTCGCTGAAAAACACTGGCAAGGGCGCGTGCATCCTGCCGCACGGCGTACTGTTCCGTGGCAATGCCGAGGCGGACATCCGCCGCAATCTGGTGCGCAAGGGCTATATCAAGGGGATCATCGGGTTGCCCGCAAACCTTTTCTATGGCACCGGCATCCCGGCGTGTATCGTTGTGATAGACAAGCAAAATGCCCAGGCCCGCAAAGGCATCTTCATGATCGATGCCAGCGGCGGCTTCATGAAGGATGGCCCCAAGAACCGCCTGCGGTCGCAGGATATCCACAAGATCGTTGATGCCTTCAAGCGACAAGTGGATATCCCGAAATATTCACACATGGTGTCCTTCGAGGAGATCGAAAAGAATGAATTCAACCTCAATCTGCCGCGCTACATCGACAGCCAGCAGGCCGAGGATAAGCAAGACATCGAAGGCCACCTCAAGGGCGGCATTCCCGTTGCCAATATCGATGCCTTGCAGCGTTACTGGGATATTTGCCCCAAATTACGGAAGGCGCTGTTCAAACCCAACCGACCGGGTTATCTCGATCTTGCCGTGGACAAGGCGGCGATCAAGACCACCATCTACCAGCATCCAGAGTTCACCGCCTTCATCAATGCGATGAACGCTTACTTTGGTGCATGGCGCAACCAAGCCGCAAAAACCCTGAAAGCGCTCAAGTCGAGCATTCACCCGAAGGAAGTCATCGCCACATTCTCTGAAGGTCTGCTCGCCCATTACACGGCCAAGCCGTTGATCGACCCCTACGATATCTACCAGCACCTCATGGACTACTGGGCGGAGACCATGCAGGACGACTGCTACCAGATTGCGGTTGATGGCTGGAAGGCCACCACGTATCGCGTTATCGAAGCCAAAAAGAACAAGGAAGGCAAAATTACCAAAGAGGTGGACAAAGGCTGGGCCTGCGACCTGATCCCGAAATCCCTCATCGTCGCCCGCTACTTTGCAAAGGAACAGAAGGCCTTAGATCTGCTTACTGCCGAGTTGGAAAGCGTCAGTGCCAACCTCACCGATCTGGAAGAAGAGCACAGTGGCGAAGACAGTGCTTTCAGCGAACTCGACAAGCTGAACAAGGCCAACGTTGCGGCGCGATTAAAAGAGATAAAAAGAGATATAGAAGCGAAAGACGAAGTTGCTGTCCTAAACAACTGGCTGAAGCTCAACGCCGACGAGTCCGACCTCAAGAAGCGCCTCAAGGACGCGGAGGCCGATCTCGACGCCAAGGCCTGTGCCCACTATCCCAAACTCACCGAGGTCGAGATCAAGACTCTGGTGGTGGAAGACAAGTGGTTGGCCGCACTGGATCGAGACATCCACGGCGAGATGGACCGTATCAGCCAGGCGCTCACCCAGCGCGTCCGGATACTGGCCGAACGCTACGAGACCCCGCTGCCGCAGATGGTCAGCCGCGTGGCCGAGCTGGAAGCGAAGGTGAACCGCCACTTGGAGAGGATGGGGTTCGCATGGAAGTGAGGGAGGCCAGCGCTGAATACCTGGCCGCAGCGGAGCAGCGCGTGCCGGCCGGGTACAAGCAGACTGAGGTGGGCGTGATTCCGGAGGATTGGTGTGGAAAGCGATTTGGTGAGATTGCTATACCGTGTAGACTGCGGATTGATCCAAGAAAGAATGGTGTTCAAGAGTTCTGTGTCGAACTAGAACATATTGATTCTGCAACTGGCTCGCTCTTGGGTAGCATGTGCACTGGTGAACAATCATCGCTTAAGTCTGTCTTTGGTACTGGTGATGTGTTATTCGGAAAGCTTCGCGCCTACTTGAGAAAATACTGGCAGGCTGATCGCCCAGGCGTCTGTTCCACCGAGATTTGGGTTTTGTCGCCGATTGGAACACTTTGTTCTAGTGCGTACCTGTTTCAAATTGTCCAAACAGACAAGTTTATCGAGGCTGCAAACTCATCTTATGGCACGCACATGCCACGTTCAGATTGGAACGTTGTAAAAAATTACTCGCTTCCTCTCCCACCCACCAAAGCTGAACAAGAAGCCATCGCCGAGGCGTTGAGCGATGCGGATGCCCTCATCGAATCCCTTGAGCAGCTCCTCACCAAAAAACGCCACCTCAAACAAGGCGCCATGCAGGAACTGCTCACCGGCAAGAATCGCCTGCCGGGCTTCAGCGGGGAGTGGGAGGTGAAGCGGTTGGGGTCAGTGTTGAGGTTCCAGGTTGGATTCCCGTTTAGCTCCACATTTTTCAATGAAGCTTGCCAAGGGATAAGGCTGGTCAAGAACCGTGACCTAAAGAATGATGATCAAGTCTTTCATTATTCAGGAAAGTACGATCCGGAGTTTTTGGTCCATGATGGTGACGTCTTAGTTGGAATGGATGGCGATTTTCTGCCGTGCTTGTGGGCAAAAGGATCAGCTCTGTTGAATCAACGGGTCGGAAGGATCGTGCCGCTGTCTGGTCTGGATCGTGTGTTTGCCTTCTACTACCTCATTAAGCCGTTGAAGGACATTGAAAACGCAACTTCAAGTACCACGGTCAAACATCTCTCACACGGAGACATTGAGGACATCGAGAATCCGCACCCAGTTGTTCAAGAGCAAATCGCCATCGCCACCATTCTCTCCGAAATGGACGCCGAGCTCGCCGCGCTGGAAGCCAAGCTCGACAAGGCCCGTCACCTCAAGCAGGGCATGATGCAGGCATTGCTGACCGGCCAGATTCGTTTGCCGCTGGATACCGCGGCATGAGCGACCGTTACGATGCCGGTGGCGTGCAAGGTGCGTTCGAGCCGGGTTCGCATGACCGGGTGTTGCGCAACAAGTTGGGCGTGACCGATCCTGAGGAGATGGCCGAGGTTGAATTGCTGCTTCTCGGTAAACTCTATGAGGCGGTACTCATCGAAGCCTTGCCGGACCGGGCACTCACCGTGGCGGATCTGAAAACCTGGCATCGCCGCTGGCTCGGCAATGTGTACGACTGGGCCGGAGAGGAGCGTTCGGTGAACCTGAGCAAGGGGAGTTTCCACTTCGCCGCCGCCGCGCAGATTCCGCGCCTGCTGACCCTGTTCGAACGCGATTGCCTGGCGCGTTTCACGCCCTGCCATACTGTTGACGAGGCCGCCGTGAGCGAGGCCATGGCGGTAAGCCACGTGGAATTCATCCTGATCCACCCGTTTCGCGAGGGCAATGGACGGCTATCGCGTCTGCTGGCCGACGTTATGGCTGTGCAGGCGGGCGGTGATCCGCTGGATTACAGCGCGTGGGATGCCGATAAGGCAGCGTATTTCGCGGCGATCCAGGCGGGGCTGTCAGGCGACTACGCGCCGATGAAGCGTCTGGTGGAGCAGGCGTGGGCGGACTGATTCAAACGTGTTCAGCGTGCGAGCGCAACGCGGCGGAATTTGCCGTTCCCGGCACGCAGGGTGCGCTCGATTTCAGGAATGCTCTGGCCGGTTTCAATGGCGGTGGAGCTGGCTACGGCACGGATGAGCGCCTGTTTGCCAGGCACTCTTGTCGTGCGGCGTTGGGTGGTGTTGGTTTTAGCCGGTTTCATGCGCTTTATTATAGCGCAGCGGCATGGTGCCCGCGGCCGGATGCGGGAGAGCTTGACCGGCTATCGGCACCGGGGGACTGGACATGAATAACATCGGCAAATCCGAGCGCGCCACGCAAAACCGCCTGATTGCCCTGTTCCGCGACGAGCTGAGCTATCGCTATCTCGGCGACTGGACCGACCGCGATGGCAACAGCAACATTGAGGAAGGACTACTCACCGCGTGGCTGACCAAAAGCGGCTACCCCTCGGCACAGATCAGCTCGGCGCTATACAAGCTGCACACCGAAGCAGACAACCACAACCGCACGCTCTACGGCAACAATCAGGCCGTCTATAACCTGCTGCGCTATGGTGTGCCGGTGAAGATCGAGGCCGGGAAGGTCACTGAAACGGTGCATCTGGTCGACTGGCAACATCCGGAGAAAAACGACTTCGCCATTGCCGAGGAGGTCACGCTAAAGGGCTACCAGGAGCGACGGCCGGACCTGGTGCTGTATGTGAACGGCATCGCCGTCGGCGTGATCGAGCTCAAGAACAGCCGTGTCTCCATCGGAGACGGTATCCGGCAGTTGCTCTCCAACCAGCAGCCCGAGTTCAACGAGTTGTTCTTCAGCACAGTGCAGATTGTATTCGCCGGCAACGATTCCGAAGGCTTGCAATACGGCGCCATTAAGACCGAGGAGAAGTATTTCCTCAAGTGGAAGGAAGACGAGGGCGACGACCGCCATTTCAAACTCGACAAGTATCTGCTCAAGCTGTGCAACAAGCACAGACTGATTGAGCTGATGCACGACTTCGTGATATTTGACGGTGGCGTGAAGAAACTGCCGCGCGTGCACCAGTATTTCGGCGTCAAGGCCGCACAGGCGCATGTGCGCCAAAAGAAGGGCGGCATCATCTGGCACACCCAGGGCAGCGGCAAGAGCATTGTGATGGTGCTGCTGGCCAAGTGGATTCTGGAGAACAACCCCAACGCCCGCGTCGTCCTCATCACCGATCGTGACGAACTGGACAAACAGATCGAGCGGGTATTCACGGAATCGGGTGAAACGATTTATCGCACCCGCAGCGGCCGCGATCTGATGCATCAGCTCGGCCAGGCTAAGCCGCGCTTGCTTTGCTCCCTCGTCCACAAGTTCGGCCGCCGCGACGTGGATGATTTCGATGCCTTTATCCAGGAGCTGGAGGGCCAACCCAGCCCGACCGTGGGCGAAGTGTTCGTGTTTGTGGACGAATGCCACCGCACCCAGAGCGGCAAGCTGCACCGCGTGATGAAGGCGATGATGCCCAACGCGGTCTTTATCGGTTTCACCGGCACGCCGCTGCTGGCGAAGGACCGTGCCACCAGCTTGGAGGTGTTCGGCGGGTACATCCACACCTACAAGTTCAGCGAGGGCGTGGAGGACGGGGTGGTGCTCGATTTGATCTATGAGGCGCGGGATATTGATCAGTGGCTCGGTTCCGTGGACAAGATTGATGCCTGGTTCGAGGCCAAGACCCAAGGCTTGAACGACTGGCGGAAAGAAGAGTTGAAGAAGCAGTGGGGCACGATGCAGAACGTGCTCAGCTCCAAGGCGCGCATGGAGCGCGTGGTGAGCGATATCGTGTTCGATTTCAGCGTGAAGCCGCGCCTCTCCAGCACCCGCGGCAATGCCATGCTGATCGCTTCCAGCATTTACGAGGCGTGCAAGTATTTCACTCTGTTCCAGAAGACACCGTTCAAGGGCCGATGCGCGGTGGTGACTTCGTATAACCCCCAGGCGAAAGACATCACGCTCGAAGAAACCGGCGCCAACACCGAATCCGACAAACAGTTCATCTACAACATCTACATGGATTTGTTGAAGGATGTCGAACCAAAATCGGGGATGACCAGAACCGAAACCTACGAGGAACGGGCCAAAGAGCTGTTCACCCAGGAACCGGCGAGTATGAAGCTACTCATCGTGGTGGACAAATTGCTGACCGGCTTTGATGCACCACCCTGCACTTACCTGTATATCGACAAATCCATGCAGGACCACGGTCTTTTTCAGGCCATCTGCCGCACCAATCGGCTCGATGGCGAAGACAAAGACTTCGGTTATATCGTGGATTACAAGGACCTGTTCAAGAAGCTGGTGAATGAAAAGGGGACGGGCGCCTTGCAGGTGTATACCTCGGAACTTGATCACAGCGCGGGCGGCGCAGACCCCGAGGTGCTGTTACAGGATCGCATGAAGAAGGGCAGGGAGCGCCTCGACAACGCCATCGAAGCCCTGGCCCTGCTGTGCGAGCCGGTGGAGCCGCCCAAGGGCGAACTGGAGCATATCCATTACTTCTGCGGCAACACCGAGATTCCCTCCAACCTGCAGGAAAGGGAACCGCAGCGTGCGGCGCTCTATAAGGCGAGCGTCGCCTTGGTGCGTGCCTATGCCAACATCGCCGACGAATTGGATAAAGCCGGCTACAGTTCTACCGATATCACACGCATCAAGCAACAACTCGATCACTATCTGAAGGTGCGCGAAATCATCCGCAACGCCAGTGGCGAGACCCTGGATCTGAAGGCCTATGAGGCCGACATGCGGCATCTCATTGATACTTATATCGAGGCCGACGAGCCGCGGAAAATATCGCCTTTCGATAACCTGAGCCTGTTGGACCTGATCGTGAAGACGGGCATCGTCAATGCCATCGCCGGGCAACTGGGCGGTTTGAAGGGCAACAAAAACGCCATCGCCGAGGCTATCGAAAACAACGTCCGCCGCAAGATCATCAAGGAGCATCTCAACGACCCGGCCTATTACGACAAGATGTCGGTGCTACTGGACGAAATCATTGCCGCACGCAAGGCAAAAGCCATTGAGTATGAGGAGTACCTGAAGCGCATTGCGGTGTTGGCCAAGCAGGTGGACGCGGGTCATGGAGATGAAATGCCGGGGGAAATGGACACTCCTGGCAAACGCGCGCTCTACAATAATCTACAGGGCGATTGGCAAGGACATGCCGCGATTGCCGAAGATCGCGGAACCTACGCGGTTGGTGATGACCCGGTGTTGACACTGGCTCTGAAGATTGACCAAACGGTCAGGAAGACGCGACCGGACGAATGGCGGGGGCATCGGCCGAAGGAAAACACCATCAAGCGTGCGCTGTTGCCTCTGCTCGGTGGTAACGAAGATGAGGTTGAACGCATCTTCCGCATCGTCAAGGCCAACAAGGAATACTGATGGTCTCCCGGCTCAAGCTTGGCGATATCGAGGTGGATGTGATGTTCAAGAACATCAGGAATGTCCATCTGAGCGTGCATCCACCGACTGGACGGGTGCGGATTTCGGCTCCAGCGCGCATGCAACTCGATACCATCCGCGTATTCGCCGTATCCAAACTTGGCTGGATCAAGCGGCAGCAGAACAAACTCCGTGGGCAGGAACGCGAAACACGCCGGGAATATGTGGATCGCGAAAGCCACTATTTCTGGGGCCAGCGCTACTTGCTGAAAATCGTGCAGGATGATGCCCCACCGGAGGTCGAGGTGAAGCACCGCGTGCTGCTCTTGCGAGTGCGTCCCGGAACAGACCGTGAAAAGAAGCAGGCCATTATGGAAGGGTGGTATCGGGAGCAAATCAAGCAGACCGCTTATCCCTTAATCAGAAAATGGCAGCCCATATTGCGCGTAGAAGTAAGCCGGGTATTCGTTCAACGCATGAAGACGAAGTGGGGAAGTTGCAATGCCGACAATCGCAGCATTCGCCTCAATATGAATCTGGCCAAGAAACCACGCGAATGCCTCGAATACCTTGTCGTTCATGAAATGGTGCATTTGCTGGAAAGAAAACATAACGACCGATTTAAAGTGTTGATGGATAATTCCATGCCGCATTGGCGGCTGCATCGGGATGAGTTGAATCGTGCGCCATTAGCTCATGAAACATGGGTTTACTAAAAGGGGCGAATATGGAATTTATGAAAATATTGCGCTCAATAGAGGGATGGCCGGGGTCGGACCAGCGCAAGGCATTGAGTTATCTGAAAAAAATGAAAAATGGGTCAGAGTGAAAAATGGGTCAGAGCGATTTTAGCTAGTGGACAGCCAAATGAACGGGGTCGGACCAGCGCAAGGCATTGAGTTATCTGAAAAACGCGCAGTAAAAAGCATCCGATAACCACTTAAACAGCCGCTTTTCCGGGTCGAAATGGCACTCTGGTTAATGCGCTGTTGCCTGACAAAACTAATTCCAGGACCCGGCCAAGCGGCGGCGGCTGATTCAAAGGTTGCAATTAGCCGCATAGAAAGCTTTCAACCAGCCGGACTTCTTACCTCCGAGTCCAGATATTGCAAGGAGGGTGGATAGGACGCTGGAATTGCATGGGCGGGCACGATATCTATTTACCATGAAAAACGAATATTAAATGGTGGAATTTCATGGTAGAGAGGGATGGCCGGGGTCGGACCAGCGCAAGGCATTGAGCAATCAGCCGAGTGCGCAGGAACCCGCACCCAATAACCGCTTACACAACCCTTTTCCGGGTAGAAATGGCGCTCTGGATGTTATGCGGCTCGTCGCACCCGCAAATCCACCCACCGGCGAAGACATCCTCCAAGCGTTGAAGAAATAGCCACCGTCACAGTATCCTGTTTGATCTGGATATTGAAACCGCAATCCTCGCAGCCAGCAAGACAAGATTCACGCCCTCAGGCCGAGCGCGATGCAGCAGATCGGAGATTTGGGTAGCGGTGGGTATAAATCGTGGGCATAAGCCCTGGCTAGCGGTTTTTACCGCATTTCCATCACGAATTTGCACTACCCTACAGTGTAGGTATACTGTAGATATGAGCGATCAGCGCTTCGAATGGGACGAACGCAAAAACAGCATCAACCAGATGAAGCATGGCGTCTCGTTTGAAGAGGCCAGAACGGCCTTTCTGGATGAAAACGCCCGGGTGATCTCCGATCCGGATCACTCCGCAAACGAGGATCGATTCATATTGCTGGGCTTGAGTATTCGTTTGCGTGTTGTGGTGGTTTGCCACTGTTACCGCAAGAACGAAGCTGTTATCCGGATCATATCGGCGAGGAAGGCGACAGCGGCTGAGCGCAATGAATACATGAGGTGGCTGGCATGAGAAAACAGTATGACTTTTCGAAATCGGTGAAGAATCCGTACCTGCGCAAGCCGAAGAAGCAGGTCACGATCCGGCTCGATGAGGAGACCATTTCCTACTTCAAAGCCCTGTCAAGGCAGAATGGCATTCCATACCAGAATCTGATCAATCTCTATCTGCGTGATTGTGCCCAGGCAGGCAAGAAAGTGGCAATCAATTGGGCTTGATCTGGATGAACAGGGTCGGACCAGTGCAAGTCATTGAGCACTCAGCCGAATGCGCAGGAACAAGCGCCCAATAACCGCTTAAACAGCCCCTTTCCCGGGTCGAAATGGCGCTCTGATGGGGCTTGAACGCGGAGCATCGGCATAACAGGAAGCCGACGTGGAGTAATGAACCGGATTCCGGCTCGGAGGCCGGAATGCCGGCAAACGGCAGGAAGCAGAAAACCACCCCATCGTCACCCCAGCCCCCGGCAAATGCTCCAGCGCTCCTTGCAATATCTCATATTGAGATATACACTTCACTGGTGCATGTCATAACAAGAAAACGACTTAGGGATTTCGCAGCCCGGCACAGGGATGCGGCGGAGCCGCTGGCCAGCTGGTACGCCATCATGGCCAAGACTGATTTCGGCTTATATGCCGAACTCAAGCGCGTGTTTGGATCGGTGGATAAGGTTGGGAAGTTCACCGTTTTTGATATCGGCGGCAACAAATACCGGTTGATTGCCGCGATTCATTACAACCGCAAGAAGGTTTATATCCGGCATGTGTTGACGCATGCCGAGTACGATCAGGACAAGTGGAAGGAGTAGCGATGACCGCCTACCAGATGAAGGAAGTAGCACAGGAGTACCGGCGACTGCGGGCGGTGGTACCGCTCGGCACGCTGCGCACGAAGAAGGATTACGCCCGCGCGACCGAAATGCTGGACGCGATTCTCGACGAGATCGGAGAGGACGAGAAGCATTCGCTGGCGGAGCTGGCCGATGCGCTCGGTGTTTTTGTCGAAAAGTACGAGGCTGAACATGTCCGAATTCCGGAAGCCAAACCAGCTGCGGTGCTCAAGTTCCTGATGCAGGAACACGGCTTGCGGCAGGCCGATCTCCCGGAGATTGGAAGCCAAGGCGTGGTTTCCGAGGTGTTGGCCGGCAGGCGTGAACTGAATTCCCGGCAGATCAAGCAGCTTGCCAAGCGCTTTGGTGTCTCGCCCGCGGTGTTCGTTTGAATGCCCGGGGAGAAGCGCTACAAAGATGATTCCAGGGACGCGCTGATTCATTGGCTCAGGCCCACTGCGAGAACGAGCGGACCAGTTTCGCGTTTGCGGCAAGTACAGTCACTGACGAAGTAACCTGCATGATTCTGCATTGCTCGCAAAAGCTTGCGGCTGAACTTCCGGATGTTTCCGCTGCGCCGCTCGGGGAAGACAGCCCGTTGGGAAGCTGGCATGGGCATTTGTTCTACCTGGATCGCCGCCAGTGTGTGATGTTCATGCATGACGCCACGCGCTATGTGCTGTTTCTGCCGGGTTTGCGCAAGGCGCAGTTTGCGGTGCTGGGCGAGCGCTGGTTTCGCCCGCTCTATCTGGCTACGTTGGCACTCCTGGGTTGCCCGGAGGGGCAGATTATGCAAGTGGAACTGGCCCTGGGGCCGGTGCGGTTCGATACGGCAACCGACCGTTCGGTGATGGGCTCGCTGCGGATCGCCCGGCAGGATATGGAAGCCTGGCTGTACCGGGTGCCGAACGTGATGGATATGGATCCGCTGATTGTTTCCCGCGACCTCAACGAGCGTCCGACTTCGGTGTACGGAAAATATTTGTGGCCGAAGCAGGCCATGTGCGAGCGGGTGGCGGCGCTTTGATGCCGCATGAGCGCGACCCTATCCGTCGCCTGATGCTGAGATGAGGCAGATAAGCGGTCAGGTCCTGAAATATCAGTATCAGCATCGAGTCCGAAAGTCGCTGTGAAAAACAAAAACATGAGACTGAGTTAGTCCACGAAGCCATCGCCATTCTTGGCGACCTGACTTGCGATTGTTGAATCGCTACAAAATCCACCCCAGCCCTCCTTTGCAAAGGAGGGATTTTAGGATCGCGGCAGTGTCCGAACCCACGGATTCCGCCGCCGTGAACGCCGCTCTTAGCGTCCTGCTTCCCGCGGCACTTGTACATTCGTATACATCGCTCTATATCTACCGTCTGCCAGCTTGATTATATGTAGCCCGTAGGCTACACTAGCTTGTGATCGAAATCCGTAAGTACCGTCGTTCGGATGGTGTAATCCCGTTCGATCGATGGATAGCGAAGCTCAAGGACGAGCGCGCCAAAGCGCGGATTCTCGTACAGCTGGATCGTCTGCGGCTCGGTCTTACAGGCGACTGGAAGTCCGTGAATCAAGGCGTGTTTGAATTGAGGGTATCCGAAGGCAAAGGTTACCGCGTATATCTTGCATATCAAGGAAAATTCAGCGTAATCCTGCTGTGTGGGGGAGATAAGTCCACACAAGCCCGCGACATTCAGTTGGCGAAGTCATATTGGCAGGAATACAGGAGACAACGATGAAAAGCAGAGCTTATAAAGCCTCGGACTACTTGAAGTCTCAAGCGGACGTGGTGGCTTACCTGAATATTGCGCTTGAGGATGGCGAACCGGCTGTGCTCCTCGAAGCGCTGTGCAATGTGGCGAACGCCAAGGGTGGAATAGGCGCGCTCGCAAAAGCCACGGGCATGAGCAGGGAAAGTCTCTACCGGACGCTCTCGCGCCGCGGCAACCCCAAGATCGAGACTGTGATGGAGTTGCTAAGTGCCCTTGGACTGAAGCTTACGATTGCACGGCAAAAGGCAGCATAGGTACTGACTGCCTGTTTAAGCAGCCCGCCGTATCCGCAGATCCACACGCAGACCGGCCAGGCTTGCCAGGTTGACCAGAGCATCCAGGCTGAATTTATCGATGCGACCGCGCAGCAGGTCGTTGAGCCGGGGCTGGGTGATACAAGCTGTTCGGTTTGTCGGAAGAAACCCAACCCCTCGCGCACCTCTACGAGTGGAAGATCGCCGCGCTGGAGGCGTTGAAGAAGTCGCTGCTGCACGAAGCCTTCAGCGGCCAGCTTTGAGGCTGTCCGGCGCCGGGCCGCGGTGTTACCATAGTGTCACCACTATTCCGCAGGGGAACTGAAATGCCGACCACATCGCTGAAACTACCGGACGATCTCAAGATGCGTGCCGCGGCGGCGGCCAAGGTCCGGGGCGTCACCACCCACGCATTCATGCTGGAGGCCATTCGTGAGGCGGCCACCGCCACCGAGCAGCGGGCCCGCTTTGTTGCGGATGCGCAGGCGGCTCGAAAGGCGGCGCTGAAATCCGGCGCGGGTTACGACGCCGACGAGGTTCACAAATACATGCGCGACAAGATCGCAGGGCGTCCCGCCCGCAGGCCGAAGGCCAGGTCTTGGCGCGCCTGATCTATTCTGAAGTTGCGCTGGCCGATTTCGAGCGCCTTACGGATTTTCTATTGGAAAGCGATCAGGCGGCGGCCCAGGGGACGGTCCAGTTGATCGAGGAGGCCGTGCAGGTGCTGCGGAATCATCCGCTGATCGGGCGGCCGGTCGAAGCAGGATTGCGCGAATTGGTCATCTCGCGTGGCCGGACCGGCTATGTCGCCTTGTACAGCTTCGAACCGGCCGATGATGCCGTTCTGCTGCTGGCAATCCGTCATCAGCGCGAAGCGGGATACGCCGGCGAAACCGGTCAATGAACATGTTTTTCAGCAAGCCTTCAGTCAAGTCCGTCCGTTCGACCCCGTTCTCGGAGTTCATCCGCAATGCGTCGTCCGCTGAGAAGAAGCGGGTTTATACCGACGTGATTCGGAAGGCCACTGAACGCCAGAACCGGGTATTGGCTGAGTATCAGGCCAAGCTCCGTGCGCGGGGACAATCCGCGAAATGAACGAAGCCGAAACCCGCGCTGAGCATATTGATCCCGCGCTGAAAGCAGCAGGCTAGGGCGTGGTCGAGGGCAGTCGTATCTGGCCGATGGCCGAATGGCCGGGATCGGACCAGCGCAAGGCATTGAGTTATCTGAAAAACGCGCAGTAAAAAGCATCCGATAACCACTTAAACAGCCGCTTTTCCGGGTCGAAATGGCGCTCTGGATGTTATGCGGCGCGGCGCACCCGCAAATCCACCCGCAGGCCAGCCAGGCTTGCCAGGTTGACCAGGGCATCCAGGCTGAATTTATCGATGCGACCGCGCAGCAGGTCATTGAGCCGGGGCTGGGTAATACCAAGCTGTTCGGCTTTCTCACTCTGGGTGCCGGTTTGACGTTTCACACGCTCCTGGAGGGCGATCATGATTTCCGCGCGCATCTTCATGTTCGCCGCCGCACCACGGGTATTTTCCAGGGCATCCCACACGCTGTTGAATTTCTTTGCTGGCATGTTCATTTCCCCACGAGTTCGGCTAATCGCCGTTTAGCCAGCTCGATGTCCGCCTTGGATGCGCGCTGTGTTTTCTTCTTGAAAGCATGCAACACATACACGGCGTCTTCGAGTTTGGCGATATAGATGACCCGATAGGCGCCGCTTGCGTCGCGGAGGCGTATTTCCTGCACGCCTTTGCCTACGGTGGATAGCGGCTTGAAATCATCCGGCATCAGGCCGCGCTGCACCTTGTCCAGCTGGAACCCCGCCTCATGCCGGACCGCATCCGGAAATGCACGTAACTCATCCAGTGAGTCGCCCAGGAAGACTATGGGTTTCATGCCGGCAAGTATATCAAAATAGATATACTTATCAAGTTGGAAAATTGCACTCGGGCTGCTCCCGGCATCCGTGCCATAGACCTGGGAATCGCGGCGGGGACCGCCGCTCCTACAGGGGTCTGCACATCGGACACCGCTCCTGCAAAATCCACCCCAACCCTCCTTTGCAAAGGAGGGGGTTAGGTCGCGGTGGGCTGCTGACGGCATCCATGCCATAGACCTGGGGATCGCGGCGGGGCTGCTTCCGGCATCCATGCCTACCGCAGCACTTGTACTTCCCTGTACATCGGACGCCGCTCCTACCTGTAAATTCCTGTACCTCGGGCGAGCACGCCTGCAAATCATTGCCTTGCTCCTCAACGGAGGAGGCTGCTGTTCGATCTGAGAGACAGGGGTAAACTGCGCTGGGCAGTTGGGCTTCAATACCCGTGATCATCATTTCCGGATAAAGGCAGGGCCTATGTCCCGGTCCTCGTCAAAAGCGCCGCCTGGAAATA
>Ga0307373_10000092_pt1 | contig 148370 bp, 164 predicted proteins | sample OX2MG_FD_202534 | JGI IMG/M metagenome (GOLD analysis project Ga0307373, IMG submission 202534) | Soil microbial communities from Risofladan, Vaasa, Finland - OX-2 | ecosystem: Environmental > Terrestrial > Soil > Coastal area > Acid sulfate soil | place: Finland: Risofladan, Vaasa... | reverse complement strand
GGACGGCGGCCGCTACGTCAGGGCGGCGGTGCCCACCAGGATTTCCAGCATCCACCTCGCGGCCGCGGCGTCGCGCTCACGCAGCGCCATTCGCAGAGCGCGCACCGCCCGCGGTGTGTTCAGGTCGTCGGCCAGGGCCGACTCGAACTCGGCGATCAGCCTTTGCCCCGGCGCGGCCCTCGAAGCCTTTGGCCGGGCGGCATCCTCCGCCAGCAGTGGGCGGATCCGCTCGACCAGACGCGATGCTTTCGCGAGCCCCAGCCAGTTGAACTCCCAGTCGCGTCGATAACTGTGCGAGACCAGGTAGAGGCGGACCGCCGCGGCCGGCGCGCGCTGGAGAGCCTGGCTCACCTTGACCAGGTTGCCGAGCGACTTGCTCATCTTCTTGCCTTCGTAACGCACCATCCCGGTGTGCATCCACGCGCGCGCAAACGGAGCCTTGCCGGTCATCGACTCGGACTGCGCGCGCTCGGATTCGTGGTGGCTGAACTCGAGGTCGCGACCGCCCCCGTGGATGTCAATCTGCGCTCCGAGATAGCGCATTGCCATCGCGGAGCATTCGATATGCCAGCCGGGCCTCCCCGGTCCGAACTTCGACGGCCAGGCCGGCTCGCCCGGGCGTGAGGCGCGCCAAAGAGGGAAGTCGAGCAGGTCGCGCTTGGCGTCGGGTCCGGTCGTGCCGAGCAATCCCTCGTCGCGCAGCTTGTTCAGCATCGAGCGGCGCGTGCGATGCGAGAGCCGTCCGTAGCTCTTGAACCGCTTGACGTCGAAATACAGCGCGTCGGTGCGATACGCATATCCCTTCGTGCTCAAGCTGGTGGCCGCGGCGAGGATGCGGTCGATCTCGTCCGAGACCTTCGGCATCACGTCGGGCGGCCGCCAGCCCAGCACCGTCATGTCGCGGATGTGAACCTGCGTCTCCCGGTCGGCCAGCTCGCGCCAGTCGATCTTGTCCCGGCGCGCCCGCTCGAACAGCGGGTCGTCGATGTCGGTGACGTTCTGGACGTAACGGACGCGCCCTCCCTTGGCTTCTACGAAACGGACGAGGACATCGAAGATCGAGAACGTGAAGGCGTGGCCCATGTGACCCGAGTCGTAGGGCGTGACACCACAGACATAGAGGGTGAGCGGTGACCTGCGGCCGGTGGTCGCCGGCGCGAACGCCACCTTCCGCCGCGAGAGCGTGTCGTTGAGGCGGATCCGTAGGTCCCCCCGTCGGCTGGCGGCTTTCAGGTTCGTGTCAGCTGGACTTCCGCGCCGCCACCGAGGCGTCGGCGCGAAGCGCTTCGACTTTGTTCGTCGACTCCCAGGGCACACCGAGATCGTCGCGCCCGAAATGGCCGTACGCGGCGGTCGGGCGGTAAATCGGCCGCAGCAGGTTCATGTTCGCGATGATGGCGCCCGGGCGCAGGTCGAAATGGCGGTGGACGAGCTCCATCATCTCCTTCTCGGAGACTGTCCCGGTGCCGAAGGTCTCGACCGCGATCGAGGTCGGGTGGGATCGGCCGATGGCATACGAGACCTGAACCTCACAGCGGTCGGCGAGCCCGGCAGCGACCAGGTTCTTGGCCACGTGCCGCGCGGCGTAGGCCGCCGAGCGGTCGACCTTGCTGGGGTCCTTGCCGCTGAACGCCCCGCCTCCGTGCCGGGCGACCCCTCCGTAGGTGTCGACGATGATCTTGCGGCCGGTCAGGCCGGCGTCGGCGGCGGGGCCGCCGACGATGAACTGACCGCTCGGGTTGACCATGATCTTGGTCTCGGCGTCGACGACCATGCCTTTCAGCACGGGGTCGATCACGAGCTGCCGGACGCCATCCGCCACTTCCTTCTGGGTCGCGCCAGCGGCATGGTGGGTCGAAACCACGATGGCCTCGATGCGCTTGGGCTTGCCGAACTCGTACTCGACGGTCACCTGCGTCTTGCCATCCGGGCGCAGGAAGGGAAGCGATTTGTCCTTGCGCACCTGCGCCAGGCGATGCGAGAGCCGGTGCGCGAGCGAGATCGTAAGAGGCATGAGCTCAGGGGTCTCGCGGCAGGCAAAGCCGATCATCATGCCCTGGTCGCCTGCGCCCTGCAGCTCGAAGGGATCGTCCTCCAGCGTGCCTTCACGCTCTTCGAGCGAGTGGTCGACGCTGGCGGCGATGTCGGGTGACTGCTCTTTGAGGTAGACCTGGATCAGCGCGTGGTCGGCGTCGAACCCGGTCGCCTCCTCGTCGTAGCCGATCTCGCGGATGGTGTCGCGGATGGTCCGCTGGATGTCGAGCTCGGCATGGGTGGTCACCTCGCCGATGACGATACAGAGGCCTTTGGTGATCACCGTCTCGCACGCGACGCGCGCGTGCGGATCCTGGGCGAGCATGCCGTCGAGGACCGCGTCGGAGACCTGGTCGCAGATCTTGTCGGGATGGCCTTCGGTGACTGATTCAGAGGTCAGCAGGTAGGACGGAGAGGAGCCGAATGAAGTTGTCACAACGGGAGCCAATGATACCGTCGGCCTGCGGCCGGCCTCGGGTAGCTAGGAACCGTTGTGGTGCCGGCTGTCCTCGGGGTCCTGGCCGAGAAGCTGGGCCTGCAGCGCGAAGATGTCGTCGAGCACGCGGTCGATGCGGCGCCCTTCCACGCGATGGTCAGCGATCACCCCGGCGCGTTCCAGGTGGCGGCGAAGCAATTTGCCGAGCGGCCCGTCGATGCGCGCCTGACCGTGCATCTGCGCCTCCTCGAGCAGCTGGAGGCATCGGTCCAGGGCCAGCTGTCTCGACCGGTGTACCCTGACGCTCATCTCAGGTGGTCCCCAGGACCTCCACCCGGCCCTCGGACGTGACCCTCGCGTACACGGTGTTGAGCGAGGGAAGTGGGTACTGCGGGTCGGTGGAATGACCGTCGGGGGTGAAGGAAGCCGGGTGGCATGGGCAGTCGAGGTGGGCGCTGCCGTCGTTCCACCACAGCTGGCACGGCAGGTGCGTGCAGATCGATGACACTGCGGTCACGGTGTCGCCGTGGCGGAACACGAATGCCCCCACGCTCCCGGCCGTGACGCGTTTGCCCTGTCCTTCCACCAGGTCGCTCAGCGCCGCGACATCGATCCAGCGGCCGCTTGCGGGGTTGATAGGGCCACCATTTGACGCTGCCAGATGCGCCGGCTCGAGCACCCGCCCCACCAGGCCTCCTGCCGCCGCGCCTGCGGCCAGGCCGAAGCCCGCGACCAGGGCCGCGCGCCTGGTGATCCAGCCTTCGGTGGGCCCATCCTCCAGCAGCCGGGCCAGTCGCTTGCGGAAGGCGGGGCTCATGCGCTGCGGACCCTGCCTGGCCGCCGCCATGCGGGCCGCCGCCGTGATGGCCGCCTTCTCCTCGGCGTCTCCCCCCCGCAGCTTCAGCCGGTGGCCGTGCAGGAGGTTCGAGACGATCTTCTCGATGCGATTTTCGGGCTTGTTCATTCCATATCGACCTTGGCCGCGGCCCGCAGGGCGCGCAACTGCATCACCTTGATGGCGCCTACTGTCGAGTGCATCTCGGCGGCCACTTCTTTCAATGAATACCCGTGCAGGAAACGCAGCTCGAGCACCCGCCGGTAGTTGTCTGAAAGCTCGCCCAACACTCGCTGTACAGAAGCCACCCCCCGGTCGGGGTCGGCGCGGGGCGGAGTGACCAGCGCAAGGTCGTCGCGCAGCTCGGCCTCGGAAACCCCGAGACGAGTGCTCCAGAAGCCTCCAAGGACGGAACGGGCGGTGGCGAACAGGTAGCCCCGGATCGAGCTGGCCGACGCACCCTGGTGCAACCGCGGGATCGCCTTGAGCGCCACCTGCTGGGTCAGGTCCTCGGCATCCGCCCGGTTGCCCACCCGGGCGTAGATGAAGGCGTAGACGAGCTCGAGCTCGTCGAGCGCGATGTCCGCGGCGCTCGGCGCAGCCGGAAGTTCGAGGATGTCGCCAGCCTCGTCCCCCGCCTGTTCCCCGGGCCCCTCCGCGCTCATGGCCGCCCTAAGGCTCCGCGGCGGGGCGGGGGATCGAGATCAAGAACAAAGCCACGACTCAGGTTCACTACCGCCGTAGGTTACGGAAGGGCGCCGCAGGGGGCGGCGGGCCGGGCGTGAACCCGGCCCGCGAGCCGATCGCCGTTATGCGTGCTTGATCGCCGGGGCGGGGCGGCGGCGCCGCCAGACCAGGTAGCCGAGCCCGAGCAGGACCAGGAACGGCCCGGCCGCCCCAAGCCCGGTCACGACGTAGTTGATGGTCGTCACGAAGTTGTGAGCGGCCTCACTGAGAGCGGTGGCGAAGCCCCAGCTGTCGGATGGGGCCTGCTGCACCGGCGCCCCGGACTCGGTGAGGGTCACGGCGATGGAGCTGAACGCGGTGTTCTGGTCCAGGTACTTGATCTGTCCCTCGAGCTGCTCGATCTGCCCCGTGATCTGGCCGACCTGGGTCTGGATGTTGATGATGTCGCTGATCGAGGTCGCCCTGGCGAGGAGCGCGAGCATCGCGTCGCGCTGGGCCTGCGCATTGGCAAGGCGGGCGTTCAGGTCGACGTATTGCGCGCTGACGTCTGTCCCGGTGATGTGCTCGCTCTGGACCTTGCCCACCTTGGTGAGAAGGTCGATCGTGGCGTCGAAGTTGGCGGCGGGGACCATGAAGTTGATGACACCCGTGCGGATCTGGCTGTCGACGGGACTGCTCTGCGCGTCGGTGCCCGCGATGTAACCCTGCTCAGACTCGACCAGCGAGCGGACCGTAGCCAGCCTGGAGTCAAAAGAACCCGAGCTGACCGTGATGGCGAGCTGCGCCTGGCGGATGACGGGCGGCCCCTGCAGGACAGGCACCGTGTCGGTGCCGCCGGGGTTGGTCGTTCCGCCTCCCTGCGCCGGCTGGGCCGGTTGAGGGTTGGACTTCACCGGTTGCCCCACGGCGGACTGGGCGGTGCCGCCCGCCGAGCGCAGGGCGAGAGAGCCGCCTTGGCCAGTGCTGGCGGCGCCTCCGCAGGCGGCCGCCGCGGCAAGGATGGCGACGATGACGATGAGCTTCTTCATGGTTCGGCCTCCTAAGGAGTTGATGCCTTACCAAACGCCGGCCGTCCGTCCACGTAACATCGCGCCGTGCTCCAGGTCCGAAACCTCGCCATCGACGTCGTGGCACGACGCGTCCTGTCGGACGCCAGCTTCAACGTGGCCGCTGGGGACAAAGTCGGCCTGGTCGGCCGCAACGGCGCCGGCAAGACGAGCCTGCTCAAGGTGCTGGCGGGCGAAGACGACCCCGCCGCGGGCCTCGTCCTGAAGCAGGGCACGCTCGGTTACGTGCCCCAGAACCCGCGCCCGCGCGCCGACGCCTCGACCACCGCGCTGGCACACATCCTGTCGGGCCGCGGCCTGGATCGGGCCGCGATTCACCTTGCCGAGCTTCATGCGGAGCTTGAGCACGACCACTCCCCCGAGGTCGTCGAGCGCTTTTCGGAGGCCGAGGAGAAATACCGGCTCGACGGCGGCTACTCCTCGGAGTCGGACGCACGGCGCATCGTCACGGGCCTGGGCCTGCGGCCCGACCGCGTCGACCTTCCCGTGAGCGTGCTCTCCGGCGGTGAAGGGCGGCGGGTCGAGCTGGCCCGCGTCCTGTTCGCGGAAGCCGACCTGTTGCTCCTGGACGAGCCGACGAACCACCTGGACAGCAACGCCAAGACGTGGCTGATGGATTTTCTACGCGACTACCGCGGATCTGTGATCGTGGTGAGCCACGACCTGGTGCTGCTGGATGCCTCGATCACGCGCGTCCTTCATCTGGATGCCGGAAAGATGCGCGAGTACCGCGGCACCTATTCGCAGTACCAGAAGGCGCGCGCGCTGGAGGAGAAGCGCCTCACCTCGCTGGCTCAGCGACAGGAGTCAGAGATCCAGCGGCTGAGCGTGCTGGCGGAGGTCATGAGGCGCCAGACGCAAAAGCGGGCGAAGACGGCGAAGTCCATCTTCAAGCGCGTCGACCGAATGAAGTCGGAGCAGGTGTCGGCCCCGAAGCGCGAGCGCAAGCTGAAGGTCACTTTCCCAGAGCCTCCGCACAGCGGACGCGTGGTGCTGACGGTGCACGGACTCGCCAAGGGCTATGGCGGCCCACTCGTGTTTCGCGACGTGACCTTCGAGGTCGAGCGCGGGCAACGGATCGTCATCATGGGCCTCAACGGCGCCGGCAAGACGAGCCTGCTGCGCATCCTCGCCGGCCAGAGCGAGCCGAACTCGGGCAGCTTCAGGCTCGGGCATGGCGTCTCGCTCGGCTACTACGCGCAGGAGCACGAGGGCATCCGCAAAGGCGTGCCGGTGCTGGCCCACATGCGCGAGCAGTCGGATGCCGACGAGCGCATGCTGCGCGCCTTGCTCGGTTCGTTCAACCTCACCGGGGACATCGCGCGGCAGGACGCCGGGACGCTGTCTGGTGGCGAGAAGACCAAGCTCGCGCTCGCCCAGCTTGTCGCAGGCAAGCACAACCTGCTGCTGCTGGACGAGCCCACCAACAACCTCGATCCTCCCTCACGGACCGGCGTCGCCAAGGCGCTGGCCGCGTGGCCCGGCACCATGGTGATCGTCAGCCACGACCCGGAGTTCGTGGAGGCGCTTCAGCCGCAGCGCGTGCTGTTCATGCCGGAGGGCCGGGTCGACTACTGGGAGGAGGACCTCCTCGACGTCGTGTCCCTTGCGTGAGCACGCCGAAGCGACAATAAGCAGGTGAGCGCCGAGGGTCGCGAGGTCGTCATGCCGGAACTGCAGGGTGCCGAGGAGATCACCGTCGGGGCCTGGAGCAAAAGGCGCGGCGAGCGCATAGCAGAGGGTGAGACGCTGATGGAGGCGCACACCGACAAGGTGAACGCCGAGATCCCCTCGCCGTTCAGCGGCGTGGTCGAGGACCTGCTGCTCGAGGTCGGCGACCCGGTGAAGCCCGGCCAGGCGATCGCAAGGGTCGCGCCCGGCTAGCACACCGGCGCGTCAGTTCGTTGCGGTGCTCGGGGCCCCCGGTTCGTCCTCGCCCAGCTTGCGCCCGAACCACCAGGCGGCAGCGAGCAAAAGGATGACCAGGATCGCGATTGGAATCACGAAGGGCGAGATGGTGGTGGCGACCTGCTGGTAGTGCTGGCCGAGGTTGTACCCGGCATATGCGAGGGCGAAGTTCCAGAGGATGGCGCCGGCCAGCGTGGCGATGGTGAACCTCACATAGCCGATGTCCGAGATGCCCGCGGGGAACGAGATGTAAGTCCGCACGATGGGCAGGAGGCGCCCGGCGAACACCGCCCAGATGCCCCAGCGGTCGAAAAACCGATGCGCGAGCCGCAGGTGGCCCTGGCGCAGACCCATCCAGCGGCCCGTCCGGCTGAGCACGAAGCGGGTGCCGAAGCGCCGCGTCAGGTAGAAGGCGATCAGCGAGCCGACAAGGTTGGCGACGCTTGCCACCAGCACCACCAGGACGAAGTTGAGCTTTCCCTGCGACGCCAGCGCCCCGCCCAGCGGGACGACGATCTCGCTCGAGATGGGCAGGCCGCAGCTCTCGCCGACCATCGTGATGAAGATGGCGATGAGGCCGTAGCTGGCCACGAGGTTGGTGAGCGTGCTGGTCATAGGGTTTGACCGGGGGTCGAATTCACAACGCGGAAGGGGAGGGTTCTCACCTGCTGGTCGTCGACCATGATCTCGAAGTTGTAGAAGCCGGGGCGCGGGATGGGAACGCCGGCGAGGTTGATGACGATGCTGGCCGCGAGGTCCCAGCCGTGTGGATAGTCGGCGGGAACCTGGCGCGGCGGAAGGGTGAGCATGATCGGCTGGGGCAGCACCGCGCTGCCATCCTCGTCGGTGCAGTGGACCTCGACCTTGTGCGCGCGCTCAGTCTCCAGCCTGGTGGTGAGGAGCCGGATCACTATCGATCCACCGAACCCCGTGGGGAACTGGTCGCGCATGAGCGTGTCGATCCCGGCGCCGAGGATGTACACGAGCCCGCTGGGCGGAGCTTCAGCGGCGCTGGCCAGCAGCGCCCAATCGAGCCTCACCGACAGATTATCGAGGGAATCGTAAGCCGGCACCTGGACGAGTCCTTGTATCGCAAGGATCCTTGCGTTACCATGCCTATATGCCGATAGCCGGATTGGCAACTCAGCTGCGCAAAGGCGTCATCGAGTACTGCGTGCTGGCCATGCTCAGAGACAAGCCGTGCTATGGCGGCGAGCTCGTCCAGCTCATGAGCAACAACGACGGGCTGCTCGTCAGCGAAGGCACGATCTATCCGCTCCTCAGCCGCATGCGAGCGGAGGGACTGGTCGAGACGGAGTGGCAAGAGACCGCAGGGGGTTCGCCAAGGCGCTACTACAGCCTAACCAGGAGCGGGCGGCAGGCGGTGACGGATTTCCATGGTGAGTGGCTTCGATTCCGCGCCACGGTCGACGGCATCTTCAGGGACCAGGGAGGACGAAAACGGTGAGCACACCACTTGGAGACCAGTTGGTGTCGGACTACCTGCAGCGCCTCGACGCCGCTCTCACGGGCGTGCCGCCAGACCGCCGAGACGAGATCGTGGGCGAGATCCGCAGCCACATCGAAGAGCAGCGCGCAGCCCTGCAAGACGAGACGGACGCGGACGTCTACAACTTGCTGGAGCGCGTGGGCGAGCCCTACGCGCTCGCGACCGCGGCTCGTTCGGAATCGAGCGTGCCTGACGAGCCGCTCAACGTGCGAAGCCGAGCCGGCGCCGTGGAGGTACTCGCTCTGGTGCTGACACCGTTGATCTGGCCGGTCGGTGTGATCCTCCTGTGGACGTCGTCGGCGTGGAACACCCGAGACAAGCTCATCGCCACCTTGGTCCCCCCGGGTGGCTATCTCGGACTGCTGCTTGGATTCTCAATCCTGGAGCTCGCAGCTTTCAAATCGATGACCGTCAGCTCGTGCGGTGGCGTAATCATCGACTCGCATGGCAACGTGATCAAAGAGTCCTGCGCCGGCACCACCCCCCCGCTGGGCTGGGAGCAGGCCCTAATCACGATCGCAGCCGTCGGAATCACCGTCATATTGCTTCTACTGCCGGTGCTGGTCGGGATTTACATGGCGCGTCGGTTGGGCCGCCAGAAGACCTGATCGCACCGGAGTGGACCCAGCCATACACAACTCGAACACGGTCGAGTTCCGCGGCCGCCCGCTCGCGCTAAGTTCGGGCGCGACTGGCTACAAACTGGATGAGGCCGTCGCAGCGGTCAGGCGCTTTGTCGAGGCGCCCACGAATATGTCAGCCCCACACGCTGATAGATGTGACTAGGCCTACCGCAGCCGGGTCGTCTAGACGTCGGCCGCAGCCGCAGCGCCAACTCCAAGCTGCGCCATGAGGCCCGCCGGATCGAAATACTCCCGAATCGCCGTAATCTTGCCGTTCGAGATCTCGTAAAAGAACGCCAGCTTGATCACGACTCGCTTCCCGGTCGGAGGTAGGGTTCCTCGAGATGTGCGCATCGGCTCCGTGTGGGTTCCCTCACTGCGAAGTTCGATAGCGGCTATGTTGCCCATGGCGATCGCGCTCACGACCTGTCCCGCCATGTCAGGGAACGCTGATTTTACGCCCTGGAAGTATTGGAGGATCTGCTCCGGGCCGCGACCTTGCATAACCGGAGATTCCAGCGTCGTGTTCTCTGTAAGAACCGTGGCGAAAGTATTCCAGTCACCAGCCACGAACGACTCCGGAATCTTCATGGCCACATTGAGTACGTCCTGATCACCCATTGACTAATCCTCCAAAATTGCCGAGCTTATCTGCGGCAACTTACACCCGTCCTACTGAGGAAGACCCGGCGATCGCACTCACGTATTCTGCGCGCCGTGCGTGGCGCGTTCAAGAGGAATCAATCCATCCCGTTTTGAATGCGAGTCGATATTGCTTGCCTGCTCTCTAGGTGCGCTGGCCGGAACCGGCCCGAAACGCCGTCTCAGTCCCCTGTTGCGCTGGTCTGCATGATGCTGATCAGCGTTGCGCGGATCCGCATTATGCAAAAGCGGGCAATTGGTGGGCCCGGATGGATTCGAACCATCGACCAGACGATTATGAGTCGCCCGCTCTAACCAGCTGAGCTACGGGCCCGCGGGCTGAGTCTATCCGGCGCCCGGCGTGCTCGGTGTGCGCCCCCCGAGCCATCGATCGAACGGAATTCAATGCAATCTGCGGCGGTATGCACGTTTGATGCTTGCTCTGGGTTTGCTGGTGCTTCGGATCGTGATCGGCCTCATCGTGGCCGCTCACGGCGCGCAGAAGGTCCTCGGATGGTGGGGCGGCCCCGGCATGGCCGGCTGGACGGCAGCCATGACCCGCATGCGCATCCGGCCCGCCGCGCCATGGGCGTGGCTGTCCGCGCTTTCGGAGCTCCTCGGCGGCCTTGGCCTCGCGCTCGGGCTCCTGACGCCGCTGCCCAGCTTCGGAATCGTGGCGGCGATGCTGGTGGCGATCGTGCTGGTCCACTGGCCGAACGGGTTCTGGAACGGCAAGCGAGGTTACGAGTTCAACCTCTCACTGTTGGCGCCGGCGATTGCCATCGCTCTCACCGGACCGGGCGCCTACTCGCTCGACTCAGCGCTCGGCATCAACCTCCCCGAGCCTCTGACCTTCGTGGTCGTCGCGCTTGCGACGCTGGGCGGCGTGGGCGTTGCGGTCGGAACGCGGAGCAAGCCGGTCGCCGAGGTCAAGCCCGGAGCGGCGTGAGAGTCTAGGCCGCCGCTCGGCGCCCCCGGTTCGCCGAGCTTCCGGAGCTGAGCGCCGAACGCATCCAAACCGCCGAGCTGGAAAGCGTCGGGAGGTGAGCGCGGACGATGGCGCCCATCACCCCCGGCAGCGCCGCCGGTCCAGGGATCGCGAGGTAGCGGTCCTCCCAGCACGGGCCGAACTTGGTCTTGAAGCGCTGCAGGGTGCCGCTGCGCTGGAACCTGTCGAGTCCCCAGTACATGGCACGCATCGCGTGGTCGAGCATTCCACGCTCCTCGCCTGATGCGATGATCCGCGGCGCCACCCCCAGGCTGACCTCTTTCACGCCTCTCCTCGCCGCCTCCTCGATCGACCTCGCGATCAGCGCCTCCATCACGCCATACGTCGCGTCCGGCCGGCGGCGCATCAGGTCGAGCGTCCAGCTCTTGCGGGCAGGCACCGGCAGCCAGCTGACGAACGCCTCGATCCTGCCGTCCTTGGCGCGAGCAAGCCCCACCACGATGTCGGGGTCGGAGAGCGTGGCGAGGGTGCCCAGGCTATAGCCGAGCTCCGGAGATTTGTGACTCTGCAGCCACGTCCCGGACACCTGGCCGAGCTGGACAGAGTGCTCGGCCAGGACTTTGGGTCCCGGCGCGAACGTGAACCGGACGCCCTCGCGCTCGCAGCGATGCACCGCATAGCGCAGGTCCGCGCGCGCTTTGCCGGCCAGCCCGAAATTGGCCGGCTGCACCATCGCCTCTGCGCCGATCGGCACCAGCGTCATGCCGAGCTCGCGGTATGGACCGCCGTCGTCGACCTGGTAAAACGCAGGAGTCCAGTCTTGCCGGTCGCAGAACGCGAGGAACTCGCGCGCCGCGCGACCGACGGTCTCCGGCGGACCTATCGGATCTCCCAGCGCCAGCGCGGTCCGGCCGCGCAACGTGAATGCGACGCACGCATCGTCTTCCAGCCAGTGGTAGCTCTGCGCTCCGTGCACGGCCAGGTGCGAGATGTGGTTGCTGCCCCACGCCTTCAGCAGCACCTGCAGCCGCTCGCGGTCGGCCGCCGCCGCACGCGGCGCAAGCACTGGCCTCAGCAGCTGCGTCAGCGCAAGGATGACGAGGCCGTAGCTCACCACGGGTAGCGACGTGAGGAACCAATCGGCGCGCTGAGTTAGAGCGTGATACCGCGAGGGGTTGCCGGCCAGCGCCGCGGCCAGCGACTCGAGCGTCCGCACCAGGCCGACCTCCGGCTGCAGCTGGCTGCCGAGCACCATCGAGCCGCCCATCGCATAGAGCATCGCGAGGCCCACGCCGGACGCCAGCGCGGCCATGCCCCAGCGCACTCGAGCGGGGTCCGAGTCCGCTTCGAACTGCTGTCGAAACCACCACAGGCCGAACATGATCCATGCCGAAAGCGATGCGCCCTCGAAGTCCAGGTCCTTGACCAGGTCGAAAGCGATCGCGGCGATCAGCACCGCGAAGCTCAGTCGTAAAGCCACGCGTTTTCCACGGGCGATCCCGCCGGCGAGCAGCAGGAGCGCCAGGCCCGCGAGCACGGCACCTGTGCGGCCGCCGAGCATCACGCTCGCGGGCAGCAAAGCACCGAGGGCCTGACTGCGGGTCTCGTGCTGGATCAGCAGCGCGCCAAGAATGTCGAGCACGGCGCTGACCACCAGCAGACCCGCGAAGAACCACCTGATGCGCCGGCGCTCTATCCTCGTCACGTCAGCCCGGGTCGGGGGATATCACCTCGACCTCGTTACCGTCTGGCTCAGGTTGCCCAAGGTAGTACATCGCATAAGCCTGAACCGAAAGGCACGATTACGTGCTTTGGCTTCCCGGTCACGAATGCGCCATCGCGTTGATGGCGTCGGCGAGCTCCTTGGCCCCGGCTTGATCGCAACTGCAGTTCATGATGGCGTTCCCACTGTCGATCTCTTGGAGGGTGATGGGATCCGAGACCAACTTTGGGCACACGGTCGTCGCCGATCGGTGTGAAAGGCAACCCAGGTCGTAGAGCTGCGAAACCTTTGACGCATAGGTCGGATCATCCCAGTTGTCGATGTCCGCCGGTGTAAGGTCAAGCCAGAACGCTAAGTGCCTCTGCGGGCAACCAGAGCCTGCGCCTGTGGCAAGGTCACCGGGGCAAGCTGCGACGTTGGCGCGAGTGAGCATCGCGAATAGCGTCGTGCCGCTCGCTGTGAACAATATGTTGAGAACCCAATACGTGCCGGTGTTGTCGAGGACTGCAGTGGCGCTCTGGATGTCGTGACCCGTGAGATCTGACAACGCAGGCTTGTAGCCCGGTTCCGGGCCGTTCGTCACCTTGCTGTCCGGCACCCAGGTCGTGAGAACAAGAAGAGCGCTCACCGAAGTCGTGGGACTGGGCGTGGCAGGGTGGTTGAGGCTCGAGGCGGAACCCGAGCCACAGGCCACGAGCAAGAATGCGATGCCGATGACAACTCTGGTCACTCGCATGTCGATATCCTGATCGGCCTTGGCCGATCTCAATTACTGCGGAGAGATGATCTCAACTTCGTTGTTGTCGGGGTCGTCCACGTAGAACGTGCGCACGCCTTCGAGCACGGGATGGATCCCTGACCGAACCGAGACGCCGGCGTCTTCGAACGTCCGGATCAGCGCGTCGTAGTCAGCTGATTCAACGCGAAACGCCAGGTGGTGCAGGACCCGTTTCGCCTTCTCACGCGGGAACTCGTACGAGCGGTCTGGGTGCGGGACCAGGACGATCATCTCGGGCACGCCGCCGCCTGGATCGGCCGCGCGGAGGAACTTGTTCGGGAGCGCCGGCGGCGAGATGACCTCGAGGCCGAACAGGTCGCGGTAGAAATGCAGCGCGGCCTCCATGTCGTGCACCCAGAGCACGATCTCGGCCAGACCGGCCACGCGGGTCATGCCGCGACGGCCGTCACCATGGCCGCGAGGTTGACGTCCTTCGCGCGCGTCGGCACAGAGCATCCGGGAGCGAGCACCAGGCCTCGGCCGCCCGTCTCCGCCACCGCGCGGCGGGCTTCGGCCTCGACCTCGGGGGGCGGGCCGTAGAGGAGGCTTGCGCGCTGCCCCAGGCCACCCATCACGGCGCGCCCGACGATTTCGCGGCCCTCGGCCAGTGAAGGGTTGCCCTGGTTGTGGATCGACCAGCTCACGACCTGCACCGGGAGGTCACGCGCAAGGCCAAAGTTGAGCTTTGAACCGCAAAGATGCACCACGTTGAACCAGGCCTCTTTGGGCAGGCGCTCGAGCACGCTCAGGTCGTAGGGCAGAACGAGCTCCCGATAGGCCGCCTCGGGCATGACGTCGCGTCCGGCGTAGCCGGAGATCGCGTAGAAGATGCCGGCCGCGCCGGCCGCGACCGACCTGCGGCTGAAATCCGCCATGGCGTCCGCGATCTTGTCCAGCGCGGGCCGGACCAGCTCGGGGCTCTTGCGCAGCTCGCGCAGTACGCGCGATTGGGATTTGCCGACCAGGTAGCCGCCCACGGTGATCGGGCTGAACACGGTCTGGATCACTGGCACGTCTCGCCCCAGCTCCTTGGCCACGAGCCCGATCGATTCGACCTGGTCGTCGAGGGCCTTGGGGTTGACCAGTTCCACCTTCTTCCACGATTCGAGATCGGGCACGGCTTCGCGGACGAGCACCGGGGACCGCATCCGGTGGCCGGATGGCTTGTACTCCGAGCCGAACGCCTCAGCGAAGCAGCTCGCCCGCGGCTGGAACTTGACGAAGTCCCACCCGAACTGGCGGGCGCGCTCGACCGTGATCGCGGCCAGCGCCTCGGGCGACCACTCCTCCCGGTACGTGTGTCCCCATGCTCCGACCGGGGGCCTGTCCGCCACCCCCATCGCGATCGCCGCCTCGACGCGTTCTCTTCCAGTCATGAGTTCGAGTTTAAGCTGGACTCGATGACGGACATCGAGACCGAGGCGGTGCGGCTGCGCGCCGCGGCGGAGGCGAAGCCTTTGAAGCTCCCGGTCAACCGCCGCGTCGACGAGAGCCATCACACCATCACCGACGACGGCCTGTCGATCTGGTACACGATCCAGGTCTCGCGCCACAGCAGGATCCAGGAGGCGATCTTCGAGCGCATGGACCGGATGCCTTCGGGCGAGGAGTGCCGCCGATGGCTCGACCTGCTCATCGTCGGCCCTGAAGCAGTCGAAGCGCCCGGCCTGCCCGACGCGATGACCCGCCGCTTCGAGGCTTTCGAGCGCAGCCCGGATGGCGAGGCGCCGATCGCCTGATGGCGCTTCCCCAGGGGGCGGCCGACGAGCTGCGCCGCGTCGTCGGCCGCGAATCGGTGATCGATTCTGCCAACGACCTCCGCATCTTCGAGCGCGATGCGTCAATCGAGGGCGCTGTGCCCGACGCGGTGGTCCTCGCGTCGACCACCCAGCACGTCGGCGACGTGATCAAGGTCGCGGCCAGGCACGGGATCCCGGTCGTCCCGCGCGGCGCCGGAACCGGGCTGTCCGGCGGCGCCGTCACCATCCGTGGCGGCATCGCGCTGCAGTTGTCGCGCATGCGCGGGATCGAGATCGATCCCGTCGCCCAGACGGCCGTGGTCGAGCCCGGGGTGGTCAACAAGGAGCTCACCCTGGCCGCGGCTCGGCACGGCCTGTTCTACGCTCCGGACCCTTCGAGCCAGAATGCGTGCACCATCGGCGGCAACGCCGCCGAGAACTCGGGCGGCCCTCACTGCCTTTACTACGGCGTGACGACCAACCACGTCCTGGGCATGGAGGTCGTCTTCGCCGACGGCGGCGCCCACTGGGTCAGTGGAGACTCGCCGGAGCGGGTCGGCCTCGACCTGTGCGGCGTTCTGGTCGGCTCCGAGGGGACGCTGTGCGCCATCACCAAGATCAAGGTGCGGCTCCTGCGCATCCCCCCCACCGTCGCCACCCTGCTCGCGGCGTTTCCCACCATCGAGGCCGCGAGCCACGCCGTCTCGGCGGTCATCGCGCGCGGCATCGTCCCCGCCGCGCTGGAGATGATGGACCAGGTCACGGTCGGGGCCGTCGAGGCCCACTACCACGCGGGTTATCCGACCGACGCGGGCGCAGTGCTCCTGGTCGAGGTTGACGGCATCGCTGAGTCGACTCGCGAGCTGATGGCCGCGATCCGCGACGTGCTCGCCAACAACGACGGCTACGCGATGCGCGAGGCGCAGACGGCGGCGGAGCGCGACCTGCTCTGGGCTGGACGCAAGGGGGCGATCGGCGCGCTCGGCCGCATCAGGCCCAACTACTACCTCCACGACGGGGTCGTGCCGCGCTCGCGCCTGCCGCAGGTCCTGTCGGCGGTCGGCGAGATCGGCGAGAACTACGGGTTACCTGTGGCCAACGTGTTTCACGCCGGCGACGGGAACCTCCACCCCAACATCCTTTTCGACCTGCGGGAGAGCGGCATCATGCACCAGGTCGAAGACGCGGGCGAGGAGATGCTGCGGGCCGTGGTGGAGCTCGGCGGAGCACTGTCCGGGGAGCACGGCATCGGTCTCGAGAAATCCGCCTATATGCCATGGGTCTTCAGTCCCGACGATCTCGACGCGATGCATCGCGTGAAGGACGTGCTCGACCCTAACGGCATATTGAACCCGGGCAAGATCTTCCCGGACCCATCTCGAAAGTCGATCCGCCTGGCCGGCCGCACCGGGGTCGCGATCGAGGCGAAATGGTGGTGAGCGCGAGCCCGGCGATCGAGAAGCCCACGTCCGCGGAAGAGCTGGCGAGCCGCCTGGTAGAGGCGGCCACCTCGCACGCGGCGGTCCTGCCTGTGGGCGGCGGCCGAGCTCGTGGCATGGGCGACCCCGCGACGAGATGCGACATCGAGCTGCACACGTCCCGGCTGGATCGGGTCCTCGAGCACTCGCAGGCGGACATGGTGGTCAGCGTCGAGGCCGGCGTCACCCTCGAGGCGTTGCATGAGGAGCTTGGCAAAGCCGGCCAGTACCTGCCCCTCGACCCGTTCAACTCGCCGGGACACACGATCGGCGGCCTTCTGGCCACCGGGTGGACCGGTCCGCTCCGCATGCGCTACGGCTCACCGCGCGACTTCCTCATCGGCATCCGCGTGGCGCTGCCCGACGGCAAGCTCGCCAGTGCCGGCGGGCGGGTGGTCAAGAACGTCAGCGGCTACGACCTCATGAAGCTGCATTACGGCGCCCTCGGCACGCTGGGCGTGATCGTGGCGGCGTCTTTCAAGGTTTTCCCTCGACCCCTGCGCGACGTCACGCTGGAGCTGACGCTCGACTCCCGCGACGAGGCCTGGAGCGCGGCGACCCGCGCCCTCGCGATGCCGCTCGAGCCCTCGGCGCTGGAGCTCTTCTCGGACGGTCGCGTGCTGGCCCGCTTCACCGGGAGTCCCGACGCCGTCGAGCGCACCACCACCGACCTGGGTTGGAAGCAGGCTGCGGCCTCGGTCTGGGTCGAGCATTCGCGACAGGCACCGAAGCGGTGGGCGCGCATCGTGGTACCGCCCCAGGATCTGAGGCGCGTGCTCGACTCGCTGCCCGGCGACGCCAAGTGGTGGGCGTCGCCTGGAGTGGGCGTGGCCCACTGGTCGATCGAGACGGACGCCGGCGGCGTGCGTGCAGTCCGGGCCGTGGCCGAAGCGTCGCGCGGGACGCTGGTCTTGATGGCCGCGCCGGTCGAGTTCGTGCGTGAGGTCGGTGCGTGGGGCACGCCGCCGGCGACGCTGGACGTCATGCGCCGGCTCAAGCGGGCCTTCGATCCGGATGACATCCTCAATCCCGGCAGGTTCGTCGTTTGACGACCCCCCCTTTCAGCCGTCTCAGCGATGACGACCTGGCGACGTGCGTTCACTGCGGCCTGTGCCTCGACGCATGCCCCACGTTTCGCGCCACGGGACTCGAGACGGAATCGCCCCGCGGACGCATCTACCTGATGACGCAGTGGAAACGTGGCACGATGCCTTTTGACCAAGGCCAGGTCCGCCACATCGACCTCTGCTTGGGCTGCCGAACCTGTGAGGCCGTGTGCCCGTCGGGCGTGCCATACGGCCGGATCATCGAGGCAGGGCGGGCCGACGTCGAAGATGTGCGCCGGCCGTCGTTCAAACGGAAGGCCAGCCGATTCGCGCTGCGGCAGCTGTTGGCTCACCCTGGACGCCTTCGGGCCGTGGGGTCGGCGACGCGGGCGGCGCAGGCCTTGCGGCTCACGTCCGCGGTGCGGTCGGGGCGCCAGCTGCCACCTCTGCAAGCGCAGTTCCGGCCACCTTTCGGAAACGTCGCCCCCGCCATCGGCGAGCGCAAGCACCGCGTGGCATTCCTGGTCGGATGCGTGATGCCGATCATCTATCCGCAATCGCACCGCGCGGCCGTGAGGCTGCTGCAGCTCGCCGGATGCGAGGTGTGGTTTCCTCCCGGCGAGCGATGCTGCGGGGCGCTGTTCGCGCACAACGGAGACCTCGAAGGCGCCGAGAGATTGCGCGACGCCAACACCCGCATGTACGCGGCGGGAACGTTCGATGCGCTGGTCGTCGACTCGGCAGGATGCGGGGCTCACCTCAAGGACTTCTACCCGGAGCTCAAGGGCAAGGTGAAAGACCTCACCGAATGGCTGGCCGAGGCCGGTCTGCCCGAACCCAGGCGCGAGGTGAAGATGCGCGTGAGCTACCAGGACGCCTGCCATCTCGCCCACGCGCAGCGCATTCGCAAGCAGCCGCGAGACCTCATCCGTTCGATACCCGGGCTGGAGCTGGTGGAGATGCGCCATCCGGAGATCTGCTGCGGGGCGGCGGGCCTTTACAGCACGCTCGAACCCGACATGTCCAGCCGCATCCTCGCCGAAAAGCTGGACGACCTGCTCGGCACCGGGGCCGGCACCGTGGTCGCCGCCAACCCCGGCTGCCAGATGCAGCTCGAGTCAGGCCTGCGCGCGCGAGGCTCCGCCATGAAGGTCGAGCACGTGGCCGACCTGCTGGCGCACGCTTACTGAGAGAAGGTCTTTCCCACCGGCGCTTCGGGCCACCTCCCCACCAGTGGCGAGGCTAGAGCTGCAGCTTGGGGAGGACTGCGGTCTTGGTCACGTCGACCTCGACGCGCGCCACCGCCAGGGTCACGTTGTCCGGCGCGCCCAGCTCGCGGCACCGCTCGATGACGCGCTCGGCGCCCCGGTCCAGGTTTCCGTCCTTGAGCAGCAGGCGACCCATCTCCTCCACCGACACGCCCGCCGTCTCCACGCCGTCGCTGCACAGCACGATCGCGTCGCCCTCCTCCAACCGCATCTTGTCGGTGAAAGACTGGATCTGCTCCCAGACGCCGATCGCGCGTGTGAGTCGGTGCTTGAGCGGATGCGTGGCGGCCTCCTCGGGCTTGATGACACCGAGCCGCACCTGCTCCGCCGGCCACGAATGGTCCTGCGAGATCAGCGTTGCGTCCCCGTCGCGGAACAAGTAGGCGGGGCTGTCGCCGACGTTCAGCAGGGCGAGCTCGCCATTGCGGATTGCGACGACCACCATCGTGCTGCCCATCCCAGCCCAGTCCGGGTTGTCGCGCGCGGCCTCGAACACGGCTCGATTCGCCTCCCTGCACGCGCGCTTCAAGCGCTCGACGTCCGGCCCTTCCTGGCCGTCCTCGGCAAGGATCTTGGTCAACGTCTTGACCGCGATCGAGCTCGCCTGCTGCCCCGCGGCATGGCCGCCCATCCCGTCGCACACCACCAGGAGCGTGTCGAGGCCGGCCTTGTTGCGCCACACAGCGACCGAGTCCTCGTTCTCCTCACGCTCGAGACCGGGGTCCGTGGCCCACGCGATCCGTAGCCGCATCAGTAATGAACGGACGGCTCGTGCCGGCGGGTCACCACCTTCCGAGAATCGAGAGTCACTAGGCCCCGAGAAGCGAGAACTGGACCGCGTTCTGGCCGATGGTGATGCGGTCGCCGTGGTTGAGCTGCTTTTCCTGCACTGGCTCGCCGTTGACGAGCGTGCCGTTGGTGCTGCCGAGGTCGACGATCCAGAACTGGTCGCCGCGGCGCTCGACACGGGCATGATGGCCGCTCGTCGCCGGGTCGCGAAGGATGACGTCGTTGTCGGGAGACCGACCCATCCGGAGCGCGTGGTCGCCCGCGCGGTGGCTGTGGCCCGCGTCGGGCCCTGACTCGATCGTCAGCTCTCCCTGCGCCCCTGCGCCCGGGCTCACCTCGGCCGCGGCTGCCTGCTGGCCGATCGCCATGGTCTCGGCCACTACCGCCGGTGCCGCCGGGGGCGGCTGCCATGCCGGCATCAGGGTGGTGGACTCGCGCTGAGCCGCGGTTTCGGGGCCCATCATCATCGTGGCCGCGACGTCGGGTTGGGCCGGCGCCGACGCTTCAGCGGCAGGCTCTGCGGACTGTGCTCCCGCGGCCAGGTCGGCATCGGTGGCAGATGGCTCCTGCGGCGGGGCCGCCGGAGCGGCTGGTTCGGCCGGCGGCGCGGGCGGGGCTTCGGGGGCGGACCATGCCGCCGCAGCGGGCGGGCCCCATGCGGGTGCCGGCGCAGGCGCGTCGGCAGGCGGAGCAACGGGGGCCGGGGCGGACCACGAGGGAGCCGGAGGAGCTGCAGGCTCCTCGGTCTTGGGAACGTCCCACGATGGAGCAGCCGGCTCGTTCCAGGCCGGCGCCGGAGGACTCGAGGTCGACGAAGCCGGCGCCGCGTCCCACGCGGGGGCGACGGTCGGCGGTGCAGGCTGACCGGCAGCGGCGGGGGCTCCCCAATCGCCCGAGGCCGGCGCCGACGCCGACGCCGGCGCCGCGGGGGCGGGAGCGTCGGGCTTCGGCCCTTCCCACCCGGGGGCGGCCGGCGGGTTCCACGACGGAGCTGAAGGCGTGAGGATTTGCGACTCGGGCGCCGGTGCGCCCCAGGCGGGCACCGCCGGCGTGCCGGGACGCGATGGTTCGACGGGTGGCGCGGACGGCGGCGCGGGAGGCGCGGCCCAACCGGCGGCGGGCGCGACCGGAGCTCCCCATGCAGGCGCAGGCGCGGCGGGGGCGGGTGCCTCCCAGGCCGGTGCGGAAGGCATCGGCGACGAGGGAGACGCGGGCGCGGCGGGCTGAGCCGGCGCGCCCCACGCGGGCGCCGGGGCGCCGGTCGGTGGCGCCGCCGGTGACGAGGCCGGCACGGCGGGCTCGTCGGGAGTGGCCGCGGGGGCGGGCGCGCCCCAGGTCGGGCCGCCGGGACCCGGCGGCGGAGGCGGCGCCCCCGGCGCTCCCCAGGTCGGGGCGGCAGCGGGGGCTCCAGGCGGTGCAGGCGGCGAGCCGGCCGGCGCGCCCCAGGTCGGGGCGGCCGAAGGCGCTCCAGGCGGTGCAGGCGGCGGACCAGCAGGCGCGCCCCAAGAGGGTGAAGCCGCAGGGGTGGCGCCGGCAGGCGAAGGCGGAGTGCCCCACGCGCCCTGGGCGGGGCGCGCCGCAGGCTGCTCCCACGCCGAGCCGGGAGGAGCGGGCGGCTGGACGACGATGGTCGGCGCGACGGGGCTGGGCGGCCGGGACGCGGGCGTCGGGGGCGCCCAGGTGGCCGCAACCCCCGCCGTCTGCTTGGCCGGGGCCGATGGGCGGACGGGGGGCGCTCCCTTCTTCTTGCGCTTGCGCCGGGTCCTCAGGTAGAGCACGGCGGCCAGCAAGGCCACCACCGCCAGGACGATGTCTGCAACTTCAACGGGCATGCGGTGGAGAGCCTCCCTTTCGCCTAATCAGGCAGTTGACCTATGAGCAAAATGTCCGACTGCGTAGAGCTGAAGTATGCCATCCGGTCAAGCGAACTTCAGCCTAACTCGCGCGATCTCGAGCCTTTCACGCGCCGGCCGGGCCCTCGATCACGAGCCGCCCAGAGGCCACGCCGGGGACGGTGATGTCGGCCTCGAGCGAATGTCCCCCGATCGCCAGCGGCTCGCCGGTGACCACATGGACGACGAGCCGGCGGCCCAGGGGCAGGTCCAGCCGTTTGGGCAGCGGCGCCAGGCCGGCACTCGTCTCGATGCTCAGCTCGTGCTTGGCCAGGACGACGCCGTCGAGCCGCAGGCCGGTCACTCCGATCAGCACCGCGGGGCGGGTGCGGTTTTCGAGGACGAAGCTCAAGCCTTCTCTTTCGGACCGCAAGCTCGCCAGGTCCGCGAGTCTCTCCGCCAGGTACCCGGGAATTTCCGGGCGCGGGCGCGGCCCTGGAAGGTTCGATGTGACGGTGAACTCGAGCTCCGAGCGGTCGACCACGTGACCGGCAATCGTGAGCGTGGCCTCGAGCAGGTAGTCCCCCTCCGCCGCCAACGGCAGGCTCAGGGTCGTGGCGTTGACGGCGGGCTCGAACGCCGTGGGAACCTCCAGCTCGGCTGTGCCCGTGTACGACTTGCGGGTCACCACGTCGCGAATGCGGCTTACGCCTCGCGCCCCTGCGCTGCGCTCGCGGGCGACGGACCAGCGGACGGTGCCGCGCCCGTTGACCGCCGGGTCGTCGTTGACGACGACAAGTCGCGCCGCGAACGGGACGCCGGGTTTCTGCAGGACCCCAAAGGGACGGTCGGGCTCGAAGGCGAGAGGCTCGATGATCAGGCGCGTCGCCGTGAACGCCCGCGCCAGCGCCGCGAGAGCGGGCTTCGGCCGGCGCGCTCCGTCGAGCAACCCGAATCCGATCGCAGGGAACGGGTCGACCAGGTGAAACACGAACGCGCCCCAGCAAGACTCGAACTTGCGGGTGCGCAGGTGCTCGGCCGCGTATCGCACCAGGTCGGCCTGGTAGGACTGCGACGCCTCGACGTACGACTCGAGGCTCTGGTGCGCCGACGGGAGCCCGGCCCCGCGCTCCGCCCAGTTCACGGGTTGGAATCCCGCATGTCGCCACGACGGCTCTTCGTCCGCCACGGGCCAGCTCCGGCCGATCACGTCCCACACCGGCGAATCGGCCGATGGCAGGGCCTGGGCACCGAATGCGCCTGCGATCAGCGGCTCCACCTGGCCGAGATCTCGCCACGAGCCGGACGACCACCCCAGCATTAGCGCAAGGTCAACGTCGCCGGATGCGGCAAGCGCCGGCCGGCTCGAGTCGAGGCGCTCGAACGAGGCTTTGAGCTCCTGGTCGACCGAGTGGTTCTGGCGCACCGCGTGCACGTCGCCCAGGTCGAAGTTGGTCGCAAGCCAAGGCGGATCGTCGTGCGCGATCCACAGGGCGACCGACGGCCGGTTGTGCAGCATCGCAACCATCTCGGACTGCTGCTCGCGCGCCGAGCTCTCGAAAAAGCGCGCCTCGTCGAGCCTGGCGTGGTGGACATACGTCCCGGTCAGCGGGAGCTCCTGGAAGACGAGCATCCCGGCGGCGTCCGCCTCGCGGTAGAACTCCTGCGGGAGGACGTTGGCGACCACCCGCAGCGCGTCGATGTTGGCCTCCTTCGCGATGGCGAGATCGCTTTCGAAGCGCGCGCCGCCGAGCTCGTCCAGCCGCCATGAGGGCGCGTAGCACGCGCCGCGCAGGAACATCGGGCGCCCGTTGACGGAAAGGTTCCAGCGCCGCGGACCGACGTCCCAGGTGAGGTCTCGGAACGCGAAGGTGTCGTCGACGCGAGATGATTCGATCCCGTCGGCGGTGCGGGCGGCGAGCTCGGCGCGATACACCGGTTGCTCCCCGAACCGCCAGGGCTCCCAGCGACGCGCGCCGTGAAACGCGAGGCGCATCGCCATCGTCTCCTCCTCGCCGCCCGCCAGCCGGATCTCGCGGCGAAGGCGCAGCGGTTCGCGGCCGGGGCCGGGGACCACGAGCTCGACCTCGCCTTCCATCTGCCGGCCGTCGAGGTTGCGCAGCCGCGCTTCGACCTCGAGGCGTCCGTCGCCTCCTTCAAAGTGCGGCTTGAGGCGCAGCCAGTCGATCGTGATCGGCCCCACGTACTCGAGCTCTACGGGGCGCCACAACCCAAGCGGCACCTCGATGCGATAAGGGTCCGGCAGGCTCGCGTATGCGGACGCGGGATAGGGCTTGAGATCGCCGTCGTTGAACAGTCCCATGATGTGCCGCTTTCGGTCCGGCTCCACCTCGACCGGCGACTCGCAGCAGATGACCAGCAGGTTCTCCGGCTTCAGGTACGGCGTCAGGTCGAACCCGAACGGGGCGAAATAGCCGTAGTGGGAGCCCAGGAGCCGGCCGTTGAGCCATACGTTGGTGGCGAGGAAAGCGCCGCCGATGCGCAGCACGATCCGGCCGGAATGGTCCGGCCTCGGAAACTCGGTGCGATACCAGACCGCCTGCCGCCCTTCTTGGGCGGCGAGCTGCCGCGGTACCTCGATCGGTTTCCACCCGGAGCCGCGCCCGATCGGCAACCGCTCCGCCTCGCCTTCGCCGAGCGGCATCCACAGCGCCTCCCATCCCGTGAGCTCGCGGCGACCGGCCGCGCGCTGTGCCATCGGGAGGAAGAGGCAGTCGCTCATCGCCCGCTCACGTAAGCGCCGTCCGCCGTGCTGCAGAAAAGCACCGGGCGGCCGAGCGAGTCCGCGAACGGTTGCGCCTGCTCCCGGTCGACGAGCGCGAGGACGCTGCCGCCAAAGCCCGCGCCCATGATCCGCGCGCCGCGACAGCCCGGACCACGTCGCGCCCTCTCGACCAGCGCATCGACGGTCGGCGTGGACACCTCGAAATCGTCGCGCAGGCTCTGGTGCGACTCGTTCAGCAGCACGCCGATCCGGTCGAAGTCGCGTCCGCGCAGCGCTTCGACGAATGAGTGCACGCGGGCGATCTCGGAATCCACGTGCCGGCGCCGCCTGGGGTCTCCAGACTCGGCTTCGCGGCGGCGCTGGTTGTACGGCGTGGTGGCGAGGGAGCGGTGCTCGCCCGAATCGATCACGGCGATCGCGAGCTCGTCGGGAAACGGCACCGCCTCGTAGCGCAGCGTCGTGCAATCGAGCAGCAGCGCATGGCCGCGACGGCCCAGGGCCGAGGCGAACTGGTCCATCACGCCGACCTGCACGCCGGTGGCCTTCTGCTCGGCGCGCTGGCAGGCCAGCGCCGCCTCCTTGCCGTCCATCTCCGGCCTGAGGCCGGCCGCGACCGCGACCAGGAGCGCGGCCGATGAGCTGATCCCTGCGCCGGGTGGGACCTCGGACTCCACCTCCACAGCTTGCGGCTCGGCGCCGATCTCTTCGCCGACCGCGCGCACGTACGCGAGGCCGCCGTCGACCGTGCTGTGCACGGACCACTGCGAAGCTGCGTGGCCCCTGACGTGCGTGTAGCGGTCAACCGCTGCGGGCAGCACCACGCCGCCGAGATAGTCGACGTGCTCGCCGATCAGGTTCACTCGACCCGGGGCGCGCCCCTCCCACGACCGCGAGGACACGTTCAGAGGGCGCGCAGCTCCGCGGCGGTGTCCTCTGCGCGGGCATCCAGGATGAAAGCGCCGGCGCCGATCTCCGACCCGGCCAGGTACTTCAGCTTGTCGCGGCTGCGGTTGGGCGGATAAAACTCGACGTGGAGGTGGTGATGGCGCGCGCCGCGGCCGGGTGGCCGCTGGTGCATCGCCATGACATACGGCAGCGGGCGCTCGAATAGCCGGTCGTATTTCTGCAACAGGGTCTTGAGGGTCCGCGCGAATGATTCATCGTCGCCTTCGTCCAGGTCGGTCAGGGCGCCGCGATGTTGCACGGGTGCGAGATGGACCTCGTAAGGCCAGCGCGCGAACGCCGGCACGAAGGCGAGCCATCGCTCATCGCGGATCACCGTGCGCTCGCCGTCCTGCTCTCCTTCGATGACGTCGCAGTAAAGGCAGCGACCCGTCTTTCGCATGTGTCGCGCGCCGGCGGCCAGCTCGCGCTGGAGTACCGGCGGGACGAACGGGTACGCATAGATCTGACCGTGCGGATGGCTGAGCGTGACCCCGATCTCCTCGCCTCGATTCTCGAAGATGTACACGTATCGAACCTTGGGCAGACGGCCCAGCTCGCGGGTCCGATCGCGCCAGACCTCGATTAGGTCCCTGATGTGGTCAACGGTCTGCTCGCCGAGCGATGAGTCGTGGTCAGGGGTGTAGCAGACGACCTCGCAGCGACCCTGGTCGGCGGTGTACGACGGGAAGCGGTTCTCGAAAACCGCGATGTGGTAGTCAGGCTCGGGGATCTCCGTCTCCTCCATGCCAGGCCGGGTCGGGCACAGAGGACAGTGCTCCGCCGTTGGGTGATAGGTCCGGTCCTGGCGCCACGGCGCGACAGTGACCCATTCCTCGAGCAGGGGATTCCACCGGAGCTCGCTCACGCTTTCTCGAAATAGATCAAGTAGCGGCCGTCAGGTTTCACGACCACTCGTTTCTTGAGACGGCGGGGCATTCGAGCCCAAAGTCTAGGGCTGACAGGACGCCGACCCTTGATACACTGCGGTGCGAAGTTCACTGCCCGCGGGGGCAAAGGAGGTGAGGCGGAACCTTGGATAAACCGAATCGCGGTGCCAACCGCCTCGTTTGCCAGCTGGGAGCTCGGGAGGAATCGAGCCTCTAGGGCTTCGCCAATCCGGCTCCTGGAGTCGGAGACGGTAGCACTGCGAACGTCGACATCGAGGGGCCGGGGTTGTAACCGGCCCCTCGAGCTTTTCAGGGGCCGCGGCGAACGCAAGCCGAAGCCTGCGGATTCGGGGGGATTAAGGCCCCATGTGCGGGGCCTTCGTCTTTTCACAGCTACGATTTCCCTCGTGAGCAAGGATTTCGCCGCTGTGTTGAACGAGACTCCCGAGGGCTGGCTGCAGGCCATGGGGGTAACCATCACGCTTGCGACCCGGGACGAGGTGCGCTGCGAGCTCACGGTGGGGACCGAGCACCTGCAGGGTTACGGCATCGTCCACGGGGGCGTGCACTGCGGCCTCATCGAAACCCTTGCGTCGATCGGCGCCTACCTGTTCGCGCAGGACAAGGGCCAGCACGTGGTCGGCCTCGAGAACAACACGAGCTTCATTCGAGCCGTGCGGGCGGGAACCAGGCTGCACGCGGTCGCCAAGCCCATCACGCGAGGCCGGCGCACCCAGGTTTGGGAAGCGCAGGTCCTCGACGAGCAAGAGCGAATCGTGGCCACAGGGCGCGTGCGCTTGCTCTGTCTCGAGCCGGACCAGGCGCTCGCGGGAGAGCAGGTCCAGGGAGTTCTCCACTCCGGCCAGTAGCGACGCTAGTGGCTGGTGATGTAGCTGAAGATGATCTCGTCGATCAACTGCTCGATGGGCGCCAGGTCGTCGGTGTAGACCTGTCCGTGGTACGGCGACACCCTCAGCTTGCCCTCCTGCAGCACGCTCTGCGCCGCCTCGCTCGCCAGCGGGGCGGATTCGAGCTGGAGGTTGTGCGTGACGTCGTTCACCGTGATCGGCTCGGTCGACGCGTAGACGACGGTGTTCGCGTAGTTGGGATCGTCGACCAGCAGGACGCTGGGAAAGACGGCGGCCATCGTGCTCGCCAGGGCGGCCACCAGCCGGTAATCGGTCGCTGTGCGTCCGACGTTGACCGCCACCGAACCGCCCGGGTTCAGGTGGTCTCTGACCTGCTGAAAGAACTCTTTGGTGGTCAGGTGGAATGGGATGTACGGCTGGCGATAGGCGTCGAGCACGATTACGTCGTAGTGGCCGGCCTGGGTGTCCAGCCAGTAGCGAGCATCGGCGACGACCTCGTGCGCGCGGGCGTCGCCAAGGTGGAAGTAACGATGCCCGACGGCGAGGATCTCGGGATCGATCTCTACCCCGGTGATGTCGACCTGGTTGCCGTAGGCCAACCGGTACTCGCGCGCGGCGGTCCCCGCGGCGAGGCCGAGAAAAGCTACTGACCGCGGCGTCGCCGCAGCCGCCTGCGCGGGCCGGAAAGCATCGGCGACCAGGAGGTAGTCCCAGTAGCCGTAGGTGAGATTGCTGGCCGAATCGTAGATGGAGTGAACCGCCTGGCCCTCGTTGAGGATCAGCTCGGTCTTGGTTCCCTCCTGCACGACCTGGATGTAGTTGTAGGCGGATTCCTTCTCGTAGATCAGCGTTCCGACCTCGGGCGGCTTGATCCCGGCGGGCAGGAGCACCCAGGCCAGGATCACCGCAACGGCGAACAGCGCATAAAGGCGCCGGCGAGGCCACAGGCCTGCGACCGACACCAGCACCAGCACCAGGCCGAACCCCTCCAGGGTCGGGCGCGTCCCGTAGGTCGGGATGAACCAGAAGACCGGGAGGAACGTACCCAGGATGCTGCCCGCCGTCGACAGCGCGTACACGCGGCCGGCGGTGTTGCCACCGGTCTCCACGTCCTTGAGCAGCAGCCGGATGGCAAACGGGCTGACGCAGCCCATCAGGATGACCGGCGCTGCGAACAGCAGCACCACCGCGAGCAATGTGCCCGCGACCAGGCCTGCGCTGAGGTCCCTGAAACCTTGTTGCGATGCGAGCAGGATCGGGTAGCTGACCAGCGGGATGACCCCGATCCACAGGCCGGACCACGCCGTGATCTGGTACAGAAGCTCGTCGTGCGGGTGTCGGTCGGCAAGGCGACCTCCGATCACGTAGCCCGCAGACAGGTAGATGAGGATGAGCCCGATCAGCACCCCCCACACGTAGAGGCTGGTCCCGAAGTAAGGGGCGAGCAGCCTCGAGGCGCCGAACTCGACCCCCAGCGAGGCCATGCCGGAGATGAAGACGAGCGGCAGCAGAAGGCGCTGCGAACGGGTCGCCGTCAAATTGGTTGCTCTGCCGCCCACTTGCGCGTCCCTTCGTCCATCGGGACCGGGAGCTGGACGCGAACCTCCGCGTAGAGGTCGCCTGGCGCTCCGCCCTTCGGGTCGGGCAGACCGAGGCCTTTCAGCCGGATCTTGGTCCCGTTCTGCGTCTCGGCCGCCACCTTGAACTGGACCTGACCGCCCTTGAGCGTCGGGGCCGCCACCTCGCCGCCCTGGAGGGCGACGCGAAGAAGCACCGGAACGATCACTCGGACGTCCTTACCCTCGCGCGTGAAGATCGGGTCCGGGGCGATCTGGACCCGGGCCCGAAGGCCAGGCACTCGCAGCACCGTCCCCTCCTTGACGCCGGCCGGGACCTTGACCTCCACCCGCCTGCCGCCCGGAAGCTCGACCGTTCGGCTCGCGCCGCGATAGACCTCGGCCAGGCTGACCGTCACGGGCGCTTCGACCTCTGCGGCCTGCTGGCGGGTCCGACCGCGAGCGCCGCCCAAGATCGAGCCGAAGATGTCGCCGAAGCCCTGGGCGTCCCCGAACATGTCCTCCATCTCCTCCGGCGTGACGGTGCGGTACTGGACGCCGGGTCCCCCGCCAGGCGGATATCCGCCGCCAGCGCCCGCGCCAGGCTGCGGGCGGCCGGCTGCGGCCGACGACCAGTCGGGACCGAGCTGGTCGTACAGGGCCCGCTTTTTGGCGTCCGACAGCACGTCGTGGGCCTCGGACACCTCCTTGAAGCGCGCCTCCGCCTGCTTGTCGCCGGCGTTGAGGTCCGGGTGGTGCTTGCGGGCGAGCTTGCGGAAGGCGGACGAGATCTCCTTCTGGTTCGCCGTGCGCGGCACGCCGAGCACCTCGTAGTAGTCCTTTGGCATCGTTATGTAGTTACCCGCTTGAGGTGCTGGACGAATCCCGGGCGGAGCCGGTAGCCGAGGGCCTGGTTGATGTGGAGCATCGGCGCGTTCTCCGAGTCGTTCTCGGTGTAGACGACCGGAACGCCGAGCTCGACCGCCTGCGCGAGGGTCTGCAGCTTGACCGCCCGGGCGATTCCGCGGCCGCGATAGGCGGGGTCACTGCACGTAAAGCCCGTGAAGACCCGGCCGCGCACCGGGGGGAACTTCAGGTAAGACATCGCCACGGGCCGGTCGGCGAGGAGCGCAACCCACAGTCGATCGGACCGCCTGTCGGGGGCGGAGACACGCCTCTCGAAATCCTCGAGGGGCTCGTCGAGGATGGGGACTGTGTGGGGCACGTCCTGAACCGTGCGCTGGTTGAGCTCGTGGAGCTTTCTCATCGCCTCGGGATCCTTCCACGTGGCTAGCGTGACCAGCTCGACCGACTCCGCCCGCATTCTTTTCCGCGCCTGCACGGCCTCGTCGACCAGGCGCTTTCCGTGGACCGCGAGGTCCAGCTCCCACCCCCTGTCGAGGCGGTCGCGCCCATGGCCCAACGCGGCGAGGGCTTCGAGCATCTCGGGCTCGTCCTCGCCGGCATAGGCGATGAGGACGCGCGAACCCTCGGCCACGGCCCTGGCCTCGATCCACGCCCACATCGGCTCGAGGAGCTGCCGGCCCGGCACCGATCGATCGAGCCAAACTTCGATTTCGCAGTGGCGCTCCGGAAGCTCTGACCAAGGACCGTGCATCCAGGCGAGGTACGCGATCGGGCGACCCTCAAGCTCGGCGATGAAGCGCCCGGTCTCATAGCCGTGTCGCGGCTGCTCCCAGCGATACCGCGTGACCACAGGGTCCAAGGCCAGCGCCGGGTAGGCGGCGGTCATGATGTCCGCCGCCAGCTCCGCATCGTCCAGTGTCGCTTCTCGGTAGGTGATCCCGGCCACGCCCACCAGACTCTAACGATCAGAGTGGGACGACCTGCGGAGTCACGCCGCCCTCGCCGACCTCGAGGATGCCCACCGAGGGCTGGGGAAAGCTCCTGAGGTGGCGGGCTGCCCGCAGCCAGCACCACTCGAACCAGCCCGGGCGCTGCCCGAGGCGGCGGACGGCGGTGGCCGGGTTCCACTGGTGGACGCCACCGGGATTGAAGAGCAGCGTTCCGTCGATCACCTCCGCATGGGCGCGGTGGGTGTGACCGAAGACGATCACGTCGGCGCTCGGAAAGCGGCGGCGGAGCGAGCGGGCCAACCCACCATGAGGATGAAAGTAGCCGAGGCTGAGCGTCCACAGGAGCGTCTCGGGCTCTTCGAGCCAGCGGCTGCGATCACCATGGACGACGACGATCTTCTTGCCCCCCACCTCGACCTCGCGACTTCGCGGCAGCGAAGCGAGCGAGGTGTCGTGGTCGCCTCGGACCGCCGCGACGGGGGCGATGCGCTCGAGCTCGGTCAGGGTCGAGGCTTCGTTGATGTCGCCCGCGTGGAGGATGAGGTCGACCCCGGCGAGCACTTCACCCAATCGTGGCGGCAGCCGGTCGGCGAACTCGGGGCAGTGCGTGTCCGCGACGACACCGATGCGGGACCTCACGCCGGCGCCGTCCGCCCTGCATCAGGCCGCAACGTCAGCAACACGACCAGGGGCGCAAGGCTGAGGAAGGCCGCGATGCCGTAGACGTAGGGCTGGCCGGCGGCGAAAGCGACGCCCCCTATCAAGGGGCCCGCGACTCCACCCACATAAAACGGAAACAGGATCTGGCCGAGGACCGCGCCACGGCGTTCGGGGCTCACGGTCGCGGCCATCACCGCCATGCTCGCCGTCAGGATCGCCGCCGCGCAAACGCCGTTGGCGAACAGGGCGGCGGCAAAGACCGGCAGCGTGTGGCTGAAACCGGCGACCGTCAGAGCCACGGCGGCGCCGACCGAAGTCACGTTCAGGATCGCCACGTGCCCGAACCTCCGCATGGCGATGCCCCACAGCGGAGAGGCCGCCGCCTGGCCGAGCCCCACCGCCGAAAGGACGATGCCGACGGCCGTGACGGTGTTGCCAGGAGCCAGCCTTGCGATGTAGATCGGGGCGTAGGGCAGCATCGTCCAGAGCCCGACCTGCGTCACGGCTGTGGCCACGAAGAGCCGCCAGACCAGCGGATGGCGGCGGATCTCGCCGAACGCCCCGCGCAAGAGGCTCAGGACGCGGAGGTCGGCGGGCCTGGTGTGCTCGCCCTCCCTCATCACGACGACAAGGAGCACCGCCATCAGGAGGGACAGACCGGCGTCGAAGAGCAGCATCCCGCGGACGTCGACGAGGTGCACGAGAAGGGCGCCGAGGATCGGGCCTATCGCCCGGCCCGCAGGCGAGCCGGCGGCGATTATCCCGACCGCCAGCCCGAGCCGCTGCCTGGTCGTGGTCGACGCCTGCACCGCGAGCATCACGCCCGTGTTGCCGAGGATCAAGCCGTTCAACGATCTGAAGACGAGCGCGGTGAACGGGTCCTTCGAGAGCGCCCAGCCCGCGAAGATGACGGCCTCCAGGACCGCGCTCCGGACGATGATGGCCTTGCGGCTGTAACGATCGGCCAGCACACCCCAGAAGGGGGCGAGCGGCAGGGCGACGATCCAGCCGAGGCTCGAGATGGCCGCGATCCAGCCGGGGACCTGCGAGGCCGGCACGTGGAGCTCGCGGAGGTACAGGGGCGTGTAAGCGGTGAGCTGCGTCCACGACATGCTTTCGACGCAGGTCGTGGCGGCAAACAGCACCGCTACGACCGCCCAGCCCGAGTTCGCCGAAGTTTTGGCCGACGTCTGCACGCTCGCTAAAGCTTATCCTGAGGCAAATCTTGACGTTTTATATTCAGACTTGACAAAGTAGCAAGGCAAGCCGTCTACTTTGCGACATGAAAGACCTCCAACGTGAAATCTTGAAACAGGTCGCCTCCGGCACGCTGTCCGCCGAGGAAGGCGCCGCCCGCCTGGAGGCGCTCGAAACCGAACCCACCACTCCTTCTGGATCGCGGCCCACGCCCAGCTCCCCCGCCGGGACCGGCGTCAAGCAGGTCCGGGTCGTCAACCGATTCGGGAACACCGAGATCATCGGCGACCCTAGCGTCAGCTTTGCCGTCGCGGAAGGGCCGCACAAGGCGCGCCAGGAAGGCGACACCATGATCATCGAGCAATCGCCGCTGAGCGACGAAGCCAGCTTCGAGTTCAGCCGGCCCCAAGCGCTAATCAGAATCCCGCGTGTCGACATCGGCGGCAACCTGACCGTGCGCATGAACCCGGCGCTTCCGCTCGCGGCCAAGACCCAGGCCGGCAACCTTCGCATCGCTGGAGTGAAGGGCGCCGTCGCCGCCGAGGTCCAGGCCGGCAATTGCGACCTCACGGACTTTCGGGGTCCGATGAACCTCAAGGTGACGGCCGGAAACATCAGCGCCAGGGGCAGCCTCGACAGCGGCGCAAGCGCGATCCGCTGCCAGATGGGAGAGGTGCGTGTGGTGCTCGACAAGACCTCCAGCGTCCGGATCAGGGCGCGCACCACGCTGGGCGAGATCTCGTTTGAAAATGTCGAGCCCTCGGGCAACAGCGAGCTGACCATCGGGTCGGGCGCGGGAACCCTCGACTGCGACTGCACGATGGGCACCATCAGGATCGCGGTCGAATAGATGGCAAAGTCCACAACGCGAAGGCCACCGTCCAGCTGTCCCGTTTGCAATCACCGGCTTGCCACGACGCGGCTCACTTGCCCTGAATGCTCGACCGAGCTGTCGGGTGCATTCACATCGTGCGAGTTCTGCGTGCTGACGGACGAGGACCGCGACGTGCTCCGGGTCTTCCTCGCGTCGCGCGGAAACATGAAGGAGCTCGAGCGACACCTCGGGGTCAGCTACCCGACCGCGCGGGCCCGCTTCGATGCTCTGCTGGCCAAGATCGGGATCGATCGCGCCCCCACCACTCCCTCGCTGTCACGGGTCGAACTGATGGAGCAGGTCGCCCGCGGCGAGATGGACGTCGACGAGGCGCTGAACCGCCTCGAGAGCAATTGAGGAGGAGCGATGTACTCGATCCATCGTGCCGACCGCTTCCCGGAGGACTCCGCTCGCAACCTCGAGGAGCAGCGCGCTCGGATGCTCGAAGCGGATGCCCTCGTTCACTGCGCGCACTCGCGCACCGGCCTGCTTGCAGGGTTCCTGCAGCGCATGGCTGATCGGATTGACCCGACTGGCGACGCGCGCCGAGACATGCGGTGAGGTCTCAGATGGAAGAGCTGGTCACCACTCCTGCCGTCTCGATTCCCCGGCCACGCCCGTGGACGGTGTTCTCGTCGAGCCCGTTTCGCAAGCTCTGGGCAGCCACGAGCCTGTCGCTGTTCGGCGACTTCTTCAGCTACGTAGCGCTCGCCTGGTTGGTCCTCGAGCTGACCGGATCGAGCCTTGCCCTCGGCGCCGTGCTCGTCGTCCAGGCTGTGCCACGGGCGCTCCTGATGGTCGTGGGGGGCGCGCTGTCAGACCGCTTTTCGCCGCGGCTGACGATGCTCGGCTCGATGGGCCTGCGCGCAGTGTTCGTCGCACCCCTGGCCGTCCTCGTGATCACAGGACGCGTGCAGATGTGGGAGGTCTACGGGATCTCGGCGGTGCTCGGCATCGTCGGCGCGTTCTTCATGCCGGCTCGCACGTCGATCCTGCCCAAGGTCGTCGCCGACCACGAGCTCGAGCCGGGGAATGCGGCCCTCAACGTCACAGGCCAGGCCTCGCTCATCGTCGGGCCAGTCCTCGGCGGCATCATCGTCTCCGCGTTCGGGGTCGGGTGGGCTTTCGCCGGCGACGCTGCCTGTTTTGCGATCGGCTTCCTGTTCGTCCTGTGGCTGCCGGCCGCTTCACGAGCGACGTCCGGCGCGGCCCACCCCGACGGAGGGCTCGGTGGACAGATCGCTGCTGGGTTTCGCTACGCCTGGGGCAACATCGGCATCCGCGTGACGCTGATAGTCATCGCGATCATCGATTTCGGCGCCAACGGCGCGATCGGCGTCGGGCTTCCCACGCTGGCCCACGGGCGATTCGCGGCGGGCGCCGGTGGCCTCGGCATCCTTCTCGGCGCGTGGGGAGTCGGCGCGACTGCGGGAGCCCTGGGCGCAGGCTTTGTGCCTCCGCCCAGGCGGTTTGGGTGGCTGATCGTGCTCCTTTGCGCCTGGCTCGGGATCGGCATGACCGCCGTCGGCCTCGTACCGTCGCTCGTCCCGGCGGCGCTGCTGATGGCCTACTCCGGGGTCGGTACCGGCGTCGTCAACACTTATGGCATCAGCTGGCTGCAGCGCCGTACCGAGTCCGCAATGCAGGGACGCGTGATGTCGCTGGTGATGCTCGCGTCGATGGGCTTGACACCGGTGGCTTACGCCGCGGCGGGCGCGATCGCCAACGTGAACCCCTCCCTCCTGTTCCTGCTCGCCGGGGGTTTGACCCTTGCGTGCGGCGCCGGCGCCGCGGCCAGCCGGCAGGTGCGCGCCCTCCGTTAGCCGGCGCTCGCGGCGTCTAGCGGATGCCCGCTGCAGCCAGTCCGGCGGCGTGAGCGGCGGCGGCATTTGCCCCGCCGTCGAGAGCCTTTACAGCGCCCGCCGCGAAGGCGTGAGCGCGGTGCTGGTCGAAGTTCAGGTCGATGTTGGCGAGCGAGAACCAGGCGCAGTAGGTCTGGCGCGAGGCCGAGACGGCGGCCGGCGGCCGGCTCATTGCTGCCGTGGCCCACTGCACGGCCGTCGCCACGTCCTTGCCACCGGCCAGCGCCTGGAACGCGCCCTGGGCAGCCGCATGACACGCGCTCGCTGGCGCTCCGCCGCGCTTGGCCCACGCGAACCATTCCGCGTACGAGCGGTCTTCAGGGGTAGGCATCTCCTTGGCCGGCTCGGCCTTAGCCTGCTGTTGGACCACCTCCCAGGTGGACTTCGGCGACCCGGGCGCGGCGGGAACCTGCGCCGGCCGATGAGGCGCAGCGGGCGCGGGCGGCGCCGGAGGCTGCCCTGGGGCAGGGGCTGGCGCAGCGGGAGGGGTGGCCGGCGGTACGGCTTGCGCCGGGGCAGGCTGCGCAGAGGCCGGCGGCGCGGGCGACCTCGGCGGCGGAGCGCCAGGGTCCGACCCGATGTGAACGCGAGGGGCCCACGAGGGGATTGCCACCGGTGCCGGCCAATCCACGTTGCCGCCCGGCTCGGTGCCTGTCGGTTCCGCAGGGGCGGGGGCCCACGAGGGGCTCGAAGACATGGGTTGGGCGGGAGCCACCGGCTCGGACGGAGCGGCAGCGGCCAACGGGGCCGTCACCGGCTGGGCTGGCGGTGCCGGGGCGGGCGGGTTCGAGGCGGCGACCGGAGGCGCCGTGGGCGGCTTCGAGGCAGCGACCGGAGGCGCCGTGGGCGGCTTCGAGGCAGCGACCGGAGGCGCCGTGGGCGGCTTCGAGGCAGCGACCGGAGGCGCCGTGGGCGGCTTCGAGGCGGCGACCGGAGGCGCCGTGGGCCCTGAGGCGGAAGCGGGCGGGATCGTCGTCGGCTGAGCCGGAGCCGGAGGCGCCGTGGGCGGCTTCGAGGCGGCGACCGGAGGCGCCGGGGGCCCAGAGGCGGAAGCGGGTGGGATCGTCGCCGGCTGAGCCGGAGCCGGAGGCGCCGTGGGCGGCTTCGAGGCGGCGACCGCCGGCGGCGACGAGTCGGAAGCCGGCGGGATCGTCGCCTGCTGAGCCGGCGCCACCTCGGCGGCGGTCGGGGTCGTGGCCGGCGCTGCGTCGAACGAAACGGGCCAGCTCGGGATCACCGTCTCGGGAATGTCGGATGGGATCCCGGGGTCGGTGATGCTCGACGACGGCGGCCACGCGGGCATCGCCTTCTCGGTCGGAGGCTCGGGCGGCCAGATGTCGGTCTCGGCGGGCGGCGCAGTCGCGTTCTCCTCGGCGGGAGGCCAGGTCTTGCCCGCTGCGTCGCTCGCGACGGCTTTCGGAGTCTCGGTGATCGCTGCGGTCGTGGGAGTCGCCTCGGCCGCCTGCTCCAGCGGTTGGGGCACGGTCTGCGCCCACACCGGTGGCTCCTTGGGGAGGGGAACCGCGGTGCTGGGTTCGGTCGAAGCCACGGTCGTGCCAGGCGGGTCGGTCTGAGTCCAGGCCGGATCGCCTTTCTGCATCGGTTTGGCCCGCAGCGGCTCGCCCTCCGCTGCAGTGGTCATGCTGTCGGCTGCGTCGGGGGGAACGACCGGGACGGTTCGCGCCCACACGGGCACGGTCTCCCGCGTCGTGACGGCTGGAACCGGCTCCTCGGACGCGTCGTGGGCGGCCGGGGGCGTCGAGTCCTGCGGGGTCTCGGGGGTCGACTCCAAAACGAGGTCAGTCTAGCTTTGCGATCCTGCCCTTGTATCCAGGTTCAGGCGAATACGTGCTTCAGGGCGTCCTCGGCGAGCGGGTCGGGCTGCGTCTCGGCCCAGTCGGCGGCATCGGAGGCATCCTTGTCGCACTCCGTCTGAACACGCTTTGCATCGCCGGCTGAGATCCAGCCTTTCTCGATCAGCCACGTCGTGAATCGCGCGATCGGATCGTGGCGGGCCGCCTCCTCGAGCTCCTCTTTGGTGCGGTACTTCATGTGGTTGTCCTCGGATGTGTGCGAGTTGATGCGCCACACCTTCGCGTCAATCAGCGTCGGACCGTCACCGCGGCGGGCCCTCTCCACCGCCTCGTGGCAGACCGCGTAGCAAGCCGGAACATCGCCGCCGTCGACGGTCACGCCCGGGATGCCGTAGCCGGCCGCCCTGTCCGCCACGTTCGGGTTTGCCATCTGCAGCCGGATCGGCACCGAGATCGCGTAGCTGTTGTTCTCGCACACGAAGACCACCGGCAGGCGGTGCACCGCGGCGAAGTTGACCCCCTCGTGGAAATCGCCCTGGCTGGTGGCCCCGTCGCCAAACGTGCACAACGTCACCGAACGCTCGCCCCTCAGCTTGGCGGCGTATGCGACCCCTGAAGCCTTGGGGATCCAGCTGGCCACCACCTGCGACACCGAGACGATCTTCAAGGCCCGGTAGCTGTAGCAGCCGCCCGGGATGTTGCGGCCGGCCGACAGCGGGTCGGCGGCCTTCGCGAAGACGGCCAGCATCCACTCCTTCATGGTCAGTCCGCGCACGATCGAGTTGGCGAGACCTCGGTAGTGAGGCACCAGCCAGTCGTCGGGTCCGAGGGCCGCGGTGGAGGCGACCTGGATGCCTTCATGGCCGCGGCTGGAACCGACGAAAGGCGCCCGTCCCTGCTTGACCAGGATGTGCATGCGGTCGTCGAGCGCCTTCGCCATGCACATCCAGCGGTGCAGCTGGAGGTACTTCTCCTTGGCGACGGTGTCAGCCCGGGTCGTGGTCGCCATCAGTTCGACTTCGGCGTCAGCGCACGGGCGATGTCGACCACCTCTTCCGCAGTCAGTCCCATTCGGTTCAGGTGATCGTAATACCGGCGGTGGAAATCGGAGAAGTCGCTCCGCTCGGCACGCTCCTCGCGGACGCGCTTGACCTCGGCCAGCACCTGGCCCACCAGCTCGTGCTCGGGAGCGATGCCCGCGTGCCGCAGCGCTTGCTCGATCACGAGCGCGCCGGAGTGCTTGCCGTAGACGTAGGTGATCTCGGCGCCGAAATCCTGCGGCGGCAGGAACTGGTAGATGGCCGGGTGGATGAGCATGCCCGCGGTGTGGATTCCCGACTCGTGACTGAAGACGTCAAGTCCGATGCCGGGCTCGGTCGGCTGCACGGGAATCCCGCTCACTCTTTCGAGATGCCGCGCGAGCGAGCGCAGCTGATCGTATTTGAAACCCGGGATCTCGATCCCGAACAGGTATCGAAGCTGCATGAGCACCTGGTGCATGGGCGCGTTGCCAGTCCGCTCGCCGATGCCGTTGACGCTGGTGGTAAACACTTCCGCGCCCGAGCCCAGCGCCATCACGGTGTTCCACGCGCCGAGCCCGAGGTCGTTGTGGAAGTGAACCACCAGCGGCGCATCCGGAGCGGCTGCTTTGATCGCAGGAATGTATTCGCGCACTGCGAAAGGCGAGTAGCAGCCCACGGTGTCGGGGGTCGAAGGCCGCGTCCCCCCCGCCTTCAGGCCCTCGCGGTGGATCTCGGCGATGTAGTCGACGTCGGCGCGGCTGCCGTCCTCGCCGCCGAACTCGATCGACGTCGCGCCCTGCTCACGCGCGTAACGGATCGCCTCGCACATCATCCGCAAGTTCGCCTCGCGGTAAAAGGAAACCGGGAGCTCGAGCCACTCTGATTCGGGGATTCCCTCTCGGCGCAGCAGCGTCTTGCCCAGCTTGTACTTCACGTGCAGGTCGGACGCCGAGGTGAAGATGAAGTACGTGACCTCGTCACGCCGGTAGCCGAGATCGTCGATGACGCGCATTGTCGCGTCGATGTCCGGCTTGGTCGAGCGCATCATGCACACGACCTCGAGGCCTTCCCGCAGCTCGCCGCGCTTCCTACCTTCGAGGATGAGGCGGAGGGTTTCGCGCTCCCCCTCCGATACCGACGGAAAACCCACATCCATGATGTGGACACCGATATCGGAGAGCATGCGGGCGAGCTCGTACTTGTCTTTGGGGGTGATCGCCACGCCGGGCATCTGCTCGCCGTCGCGCAGGGTGTCGTCGTAGACGCGGATCTTGTCCGCAGGCGGGAACTTCAGGTCGTGGGAGAAAGCTGTGGGGTCGCGCGCCAGCGCATGGAGCGGCTCCTGGAGCTCAACGGGCTCTAGGTCATCCACGCGCTGGTGCTGCGCGCCGGCGCTCTTCGAGGCGCTTGCGGACCCACGGCACCAGCCCGCCCATGGCCAGGAGCTCGTTCATGAACTTCGGGAAAGCCTCGGTCGGGTACTGGTCGCTCTTGCTGAAGTTGCGGATGATGCCCTGCTCGAGGTCGACCTCGAGCTCGTCGCCGTCCTCGACCGCCTCCGCGGCCTGGGGCGACTGGAGGATGGGGTAGCCCATGTTGATCGCGTTACGGAAAAAGATCCGCGCGTAAGAGTCCGCGATCACCAGCGAGATGCCGGCCCCGCGGATCGCGACGGGCGCGATCTCGCGCGACGAGCCGCAGCCGAAGTTGGACCCGCCGACCAGGATGTCGCCCTCGGTCACTCCCGCGGCCCAGGTCTCGCGCCCGGGCACGCCTTCCATGGCGTGCTTGCCCAGCTCTTTCTCGTCCAGCGAGTAGATGGCGTACTTGGCCGGGATGATCTGATCGGTGTCGATGTTGTTGCCGAACTTCCAGGCTCTTCCGCGGATTACCTTGGGAAGGGTCATGCGATCCCGGCCGGCATGTGCTTCAGCACCTCGTTGGGGTGCGTGATCACCCCCGTCACCGCGCTCGCCGCGGCGACGGCGGGGTTGGAGAGATAGACCTGGGCCTTGGGGTGACCCATGCGGCCGGGAAAGTTGCGGTTGGTCGTGCTGAGGCACACCTCGCCTTCGCCGAGCACGCCCATGTGGCCACCCAGGCAGGCCCCGCACGTGGCCGTGGTCCAGGCGGCGCCGGCGGCGAGGAAGGTGCGGATCAATCCTTCCTTTTCGGCCTGGATCGCCACCTGGTGTGAGGAGGGCGTGATGATCAAACGCACGCCCGGCGCGACCTTGTGGCCCTCCAGCACGGCGGCCGCGCGCCGGAGGTCGGTGATGCGCGAGTTGGTGCAGGAGCCGATGAACACCTGGTCGAGCCGTGTTCCGGCCACCTCGGACAGGGGCGCGTAGTTGTCCGGCGACATCGGCTTGGCGACGCCCAGCTCGACCTTCTCGGCGTCGAACTCGAACACCTTCTCGTATTCGGCGTCGGGGTCGGAGGAGACCGGCGTGTAAGCGCGCTTCGCCCGCCCGTCGAGGTACTCCCTGGTGACCTCGTCGAACTCCATGATCCCGTTCTTGGCGCCGGCCTCGATGGCCATGTTGGTCATCGTCAGCCGCGCTTCCATGTCGATGTGCCGCAGCGCCTCGCCCGTATGCTCCATCGCCTTCGAGCGCGCCCCGTCGACTCCGATCTGGCCGATCACGTACAGGATCAGGTCCTTCGCCTCGACCCATTCCTTGAGCCGGTTGCGGTAGACGAACTTCAACGTCTCGGGGACGCGGAACCACAGCTCCCCGAGCGCGAGCACGCAGGCGAGGTCGGTCGAGCCGATACCCGTCGCGAAGTTGTTCAACGCTCCGTAGGTGCAGCTGTGCGAATCGGCGCCGACCACGAGCTCGCCCGGCAGCACGAGGCCGTTTTCGGGCAGCACGGTGTGGCAGATGCCCCCCTGCCCGACCTCGAAATACCACTTGATGCCCATGTCACGCGAGAACTCGCGCGTCAGGCGGCCGAGGGTCGCGCTTGCCGCATCCTTGGCGGGCTGGAAGTGGTCTTGCGTCACGGCGACGCGCTCGGGGTCCCAGATCTTCTCGGCGCCCATCTGCTCACGCATGATCCGGCCCGCGGGCGGGATGGTGAGGTCGTGGCCCATCGCGAAGTCGACCTTGGCCAGCACCAGGTCGCCGGGCCGGACGCTCTCCCGCCCTGCCCCGCGGGCCAGGATCTTCTCGGTCATCGTCATGCCCATATGAGTTGTCTTAATCCCTCAGCCTCTTCGCGATTGCGTCGCCGACCTCGCCGGTCGACAGGTTGCCGCCGACGTCGCGAGTGCATTCCCCGGCCTGGATGGCCGATTCGACCGCACCGTCGATCGCCTTCGCCATATCCGCGTGACCCAGGTGTCTCGCCATCATAGAAGCGCTCAAGATCGCCCCGATCGGGTTGACGAGGCCCTTGCCGGCGATGTCCGGCGCGGTCCCGTGCACCGGCTCGAAGAGGCCCCGGCCGGTCTGCGGGTTGATGTTGCCCGATGGCGCTATGCCCATCCCGCCGACGAGCTCGGCGGTGAGGTCGGACAGGATGTCGCCGAACAAGTTGCCGGTGACGATGATGTCGAACTGGCTCGGGTCGCGCACGAGCTGCATCGCCGCCGCGTCCACATATAGATGTCGCGTCTTGATGTGCGGATGCTGGGCGGCCACCGCCTTCCAGCGTTCTTGCCACAGCGCGCCCGCGAACGCCATCGCGTTCGATTTGTCCACCATCACCACCTCGCGCCTTGCGACCTGGAACGCGTATTCGATGATCCTCGTCACACCGAGGTGGGTGTTGAGGTCTTCCTGGATCGCGACCTCTTGCTCGGTGCCTTTCTTGAAGCGGCCGCCCATACCGACGTACAGCCCCTCGGTGTTCTCGCGCACGACTAGGAGGTCGACCTTGCGCCTGTCCTCGCGGCGCAGCGGCGACAGGCGGTCGTCGTACAGGCGAGCCGGGCGAAGGTTCACGTAGAGGTCGAGCTCGAAGCGAAGGCGGAGCAGGACCCCGGCGAGGTAGCTCGCGTCGTCGACACGTGGATCGCCGACCGCGCCGAACAGGATCGAATCGGCCTGCTCCAGCCTGGCCCAGACGCGGGCAGGAATCGGCTCCCCGGTCCGCATGAACTGGTCTGCGTTGACGTCGAACTCCTCGAACTCGAAATCCGCGCCTGCCGCGCGCAGCACCTTGACCGCTTCGGGCACGACCTCCTTTCCCGCGCCGTCGCAGGGGAGGACCGCTATGTAAGTCATGCTTGCGCCGTCTCGCGAGCGGGTTCGCGCAGCTTGTAGCGCTGGATCTTCCCCGTCACGGTCTTGGGAAGCTCGTCTACGAACTCCACCACATGCGGGTACTGAAAACGCTGCAGCCGGGTCTTGCAGTGCTCCTGCAGCTCCACCACGAGCGCATCATCCTTCGAAGTATCGCCCTTGATGATCACGAACGCCTTGATTCTCGTGAATCCGTCGACCGAGATGCCGACGACCGCGCTCTCGGCCACCGCATGGTACTCGAGCAGGACCGACTCGATCTCGATTGGCGACACCCACAGACCACCCACCTTCATCATGTCGTCGGAGCGGCCCTCGTACCAGAAGAAGCCATCCTCATCGACACGATACCTGTCACCGGTGAAGAACCACTCGCCGAGGATCGAGCGTTTCGATTTCTCGTGCTGCGCCCAGTAAAGAGCCAGCGCGCTGTCGCCCCTGACGTAGAGGTCCCCCGCCTCGCCTCCCGGCACCGGCTGGCCGTCCGGGTCGAGGATCTTCAGCTCGTAGCCCGGCACCGGCTTGCCGCTCGACCCGGGCCGTAGGTCGTCCAGGCGGTTGGAGCAGTAGATGTGCAGCATCTCGGTCGATCCGACGCCGTCGAGGATCGTGAGATTGAAAGCATCCTTCCAGCGCCGCCACACCTCGGCCGGGAGGGCTTCGGCCGCAGCGACGCAGTGGCGAATCGACGAAAGGTCACGCTGCCGGGAGCCGTCGAAATTGAGGATGGCGTTGTACAGGGTCGGCGCGGAGAAGAACAGCGTCGGCCGGCGCTTCTCGATCGTGTCGAGGACGGTCGCCGGGGTGTGGCGACCGGCGTGCAGGACGGTCGAAGCGCCCACCCAGTAGGGGAATGTCAGGTTGTTGCCAAAGCCGTACGCATGGAAGAGGCCCGTGGTGGAGAAAGTGACGTCGCGTTCGGTGATGCCCAGGACCTGCTCGGCGTAGGTGAGGCAGGTGTACGGGATGTCGTGCTGGAGGTGGACGACCGCCTTCGGCTTCCCGGTCGAACCCGAGCTGTAGAGCCAGAACGCCATGTCGTCCTTTCGGGTGGACGCCGCCGTCATCGCAGGTCCAGGCGTGATCTGGTCGCAGCGCAGGAGTCGGGGTCGGTGGGGGGCGCGGTCGGCGGCAGGACGGAGACGCTCCTCAGTCGCCGCGTCCACGACCACGACCCGCGCTTGCGAATCGTCGATGTAGTGGTCGTAGTCCTCGCTGCGCTGGAGGACGGGGATCACAGGGACCGGGATGGCTCCGATGCGGATCGCGCCGAGGAACGACGCGACCCAGCCGGGGCTGTCGAATCCGGCGATGAGAACGCGCTCCTCACGTCGCACGCCGAGGTCGAGCAGGCCCTGAGCGGCCCCGCAGCTCAGGTTGAAGAGGTCGCCGTAGGTGACATCTTTGGCCGCGGAGTAGATCGCGGTCTTGCCGGCCCGACCCGCGTTGAGATTGCGTTCGAGCAGGTCGGCGGCGACGTTGTACCGCTCCGGAACATCCACCTTCGTCATATAAGCACGGTGGGAGGCACGGCGGCTCAAAAGGCCTTCCCCGCTTCCCCGCTCGCCGGGAAGGTGGCGCGCAGCGCCGGATGGGGAGTGATGTACTCGCGATCCTGCTCGGACTACTGCCTGACGACCGCCGCCGCCCCTTTCCTCAGCACGTACTTCTGGATCTTGCCCGTGGCCGTCTTGGGCAGCTCCTGCACGAACGTGACGCTGTGGGGAGCCTTGAAATGGGCCAGCCGATCCCTGCACAACTGGATGAGCTCCCGCTCCGTTGCGGTGGCGCCGGACTTCAGGACGACGTAGGCGTGAGGCGCCTCGCCCCACTTCTCGTGTGGCAGCCCGACGATCGCCGCCTCCTGAACCGCCGGGTGGCGCAGCAAGACACCCTCCACCTCGAGGCTCGAGATGTTCTCTCCCCCGCTGATGATCACGTCCTTGATGCGATCCCGGATTTCCACGTAGCCGTCGGGATGCAGAACCGCCGCATCGCCGGTGTGGAACCAGCCGTCGCCAATGACCTTCTCGGTTGCTTCGGGGTCGTTGTAGTAGCCCTGCATGATCACATTGCCGCGAGCGATGATCTCGCCGAGCGACTGGCCGTCCGCCGGCACGTCCTTTCCGTCGCCGTCGACGACGCGGATCTCGCCCGAGGTGATCAGCTCCACGCCAGTGCGCGCCTTGATGATCCCAAGGTCGGTGGTGTCAAGGCCCTTGTGCTCGGGCCGCGGCTCGCAGATCGTGATGAAGGGTGCCGTCTCGGTGAGCCCGTAGACCTGGGTCACCTCCCAACCGAGGTCGCCCTCCATGCGCTCGATCGTGGCGGCGGCAGGCGCCGCCCCGGCCGTGATGACGTGCACGCCTTTGGGCACGTCTCCACGCATGTCCGCAGGAGAGTTGGCGAGCGCGATCAGGATCGTCGGCGCGGCGCAGAGCCAGCCGACCTTCTCCTGCCTCACCAGCTCGAAGACCCGCGCGGGCTCGACCTTGGGTAGGCAGATGTGCCTCCCCCCGACGGCCGTGATGATCCAGACGAAGGTCCAGCCGTTGGCATGAAACATGGGGAGCGTCCACAGGTAGCCGTCGCCGACGGTGATGTGGAAATGGACCAGCGTGCCGACGGCGTTGGCCCACGCGTTCCGGTGAGTGATCATCACGCCCTTGGGCTTGGCGGTCGTGCCGCTGGTGTAGTTGATGGTGAGGAGATCGCTCTCGCCGATCTCGGGTCGCTTGAAGTCGGGCTTTGCCGATTCGATCGCAGCCTCGTACTCGATCCAGCCTTTGCGGCCGCCGGCGCTCCCCAGGCTCACGAACTGTTCCACCCCCCGTAGCTGGTCGCGGACGCCGTCGACCGCATCCAGGTAGTCCGGATGCACGCAAAGGACCTTCGAGCCGGAGTGCAAGGTGATGTAGACGAAGTCCTCCGCGGTCAGACGGTAGTTGATGGGCACGAGCACGGCGCCGATCTGCGGCACCGCATAGAAGGACTCGAGCTGCTCGTGCGTGTTAGGCGCTATGTACGCAACGCGGTCGCCCTTCTTCACGCCCATGGCCTGCAGGGCCGACGACCAGCGGTCGCATCGCTGGAAGAACTGCTCGTAGGTCATCCGCAGGGCGCCGTCGACCACGCCCTCACGGTCTCCATAAAGCTTGCGGGTCCGTCGCGCGAACTCCAGAGGCGTCAGCGGCGTTTCCATCCCCAACCTCCCTTCATGAATTGAGCATCAATGCAAAGTCGGCGTTCTTGATCCCGCCCACGAATGCGCTGTGTGCCTTCGGCTCCAGCTCCACTGCACGTTCATAGACGAAGGCGTACACGTTGTCCAGGGTCCAATCGCCGTAACCCTGGATGCGCAGGCCGTACCGGAGGTTCTCGTCGGCGCGGCCGCGCTGGAACAGGTCGGTCGCGCGCGAGTACATGGCCTTGAGGATCTCGAGCTGCATGCTCAGCTCCGCGATCGTCCGCGCGTCGCCCTCTTCCTCCACCAGCCGCTCGACCTGGGCTTCGAGGTCGGCGATCTCCTTCTGGTAGTCGTCCACCCCATGGACGAGTCTACTAGCGGCTTAGTGGATCAGGTAGTTGGACGCCACCGACGCGGCGATCAGGATGGCGATGATGTTGACCACCTTGATCATGGGGTTGATGGCGGGGCCGGCGGTGTCCTTGTTGGGGTCGCCGACGGTGTCGCCGGTGACCGCAGCCTTGTGTGCCTCCGAGCCCTTGCCGCCGAGGTTTCCCTCCTCGATGTACTTCTTGGCGTTGTCCCACGCCGCACCGCCGCTGGTCATCTGAATCGCGAGGAACAGCCCGGTCACGATGGCGCCCAGCAGCATCCCGCCCAGGGCGCGGGGGCCGAGGATGTAGCCGACGGCCAGGGGGGCGATGACGGGGATGATGCCCGGCAGGATCATCTCGCGCTGTGCCGCGGCGGTCACGATGCGGACGGCCGTACCGTAGTCGGGCTTGCCGGTCCCTTCCATGATCCCCTTGATGTCACGGAACTGGCGTCGGACCTCTTCCACCACGAGGCCGCCCGCGCGCCCGACGGCGAGCATGGCAAGAGAGCCGAACAGGAAGGGCAGGATGCCGCCGAGGAACAGGCCCACGATGACGCGCGGATCGGACAGCTCGAACGTGGTCGGGTGCCCTGCGCGGGCGAGCTCCTGCGTGTACGAGGCAAAGAGGACGAGCGCGGCGAGGCCGGCCGAGCCGATCGCGTAGCCCTTGGTCACCGCCTTGGTGGTGTTGCCGACGGCGTCCAGCCGGTCGGTCACCCCACGGACCTCCTCGGGCAGGTCGGCCATCTCCGCGATGCCGCCCGCGTTGTCGGTGATCGGGCCGTATGAGTCGATCGCGACGATGATCCCGGTCATCGAGAGCATCGCGGTGGCAGCGATGGCGATCCCGTACAGGCCGCCGAGGCCGTAGCTGAACAGGATCCCGACGCCGATCACGACCACGGGCAGCGCGGTGGACATCATCCCGATCGCCTGGCCGGCGATGATGTTGGTCGCGTGCCCGGTGACCGAAGCCTTGGCGATCAGGTGCACCGGCCAGTAGGCGGTCTCGGTGAAGTACTCCGTGATGGCGACGATCAGGACCGTGATGATCACGCCGGTGAGCGCCGCGAAGAACAGGTTGGACGGGTTGCTCACGCCCCCTCCAGCCGCCAGGTAGTTGTTCGAGGTCATGTACTGGGTCACGAAGTAGAAGCCGGCGATCGCGATCGCGACGGCGACCAGGAGCCCGGCGTACAGCGCGCCCATGATCCATTTCGAGTTGAAGACGCGGACGAAGAAGGAGCCCACGATGGACCCCACCACGCTCACCGCGCCGAGCAGCAGCGGATAGATCACCCAGCCGATCTGGTTCTTGAACAGCAGCGAGCCGAGCAGCATGGCCGCGATCATGGTCACCGCGTACGTCTCGAACAGGTCGGCGGCCATGCCGGCGCAGTCGCCGACGTTGTCGCCGACGTTGTCTGCGATCACGGCCGGGTTGCGCGGATCGTCTTCGGGGATTCCAGCCTCGACCTTGCCCACGAGGTCGGCACCAACGTCAGCAGCCTTGGTGTAGATGCCGCCGCCCAGACGGGCGAACACCGATACGAGGCTGGCGCCGAAAGCGAGGCCGACCAGAGCGTCGGGGTTCTTGAACACCAGGTAGGCTGCGGACACTCCGAGGAGGCCGAGGCCCACGACCATGAAGCCCGTGACGGCGCCGCCGCGGAAGGCCACCTGCAGCGCTTTGTTGAGGCCGCCCCGAGCCGCCTCGGCGGTGCGAAGATTCGACCGGACCGCGATGTTCATGCCGACGTAGCCGGCAGACGCCGATAGGGCCGCTCCGACCACGTACAGGACTGCGGTCGACCAATTGATGAAGAAGCCGATGACGATCGCGATGACCACGCCGATGATCGCGATCACCGTGTACTGGCGGTTCAGGTAGGCGGAGGCGCCCTCCTGGATGGCGGCGGCGATCTCCTTCATGCGGTCGTTGCCGGCAGGCATGCGCAGGACGAGGCCGATCAGGGCGACTGCAAAAACGACCGCGGCCAAGCCGCCGGCCACGCCAAACCACGCTGTGTTGGGATCCATGAGTCGCCCGAATACCTCCCCTCGTGACGCGGAAACTGCAGACGGCCGCGGAGCGTTAGGTTAAACGAACCGGAAAGCCGGGGTCGTCAGGCCGTCAGGTCAAACGGGCCCAGGCCGCCTCCGGCTGCCGACCACCAGGCGGCCACGCGCTCGACGCGGGCGAGGCTCGGCCCTTTTTCGGCCGCTCGCTTGAGCTCCTCGAGGTCGGCCCTTTCGCCCTCGGCGACCAGCTCGACAGTCCCGTCGTCGTTGTTGCGAACCCAGCCGCGGAGAAGGAGCTCGCGGCCCCGCCGCAGCAGGAAGTATCGGAACCCGACCTCCTGCACGTCGCCGTGGATGACGGCGTGCAGACGCTCCATGCCCGGAGGTTATATCGTCGGGGCATGCCCACCTCGAGCATCGTGGCCGTCGGTGACGAGCTGGTCGGAGGATTCACCCTCGACACCAACTCCCACTGGCTCGCCGAGCGGCTCCGCCTGCTCGGGTACCCGCTCAAGAGGGTGACCCAGATCCGCGACCGGCCCGACGAGATCGTCGAGCAGGTGCGGCGCGAGCTGGCAGACTCCGAGGTGAGCAACATCTTCATGAGTGGCGGGCTCGGGCCGACGCCGGACGACCGGACCTTCGCCTCCCTGGCCGGCGCGCTGGACCGCGAGCTCGTGATCTGGGAGGAGACGCGGGCCCGGATCGAGCGCCGCGTGCAGCGCATGCACGAGGCGGGCCTTCTGGAATCCCCGGAGCTGACGGAGGGCAACCTGCGCATGGCGCGCATCCCGGCCCACCCCGCCCACGTGTTCAAGAACCGCCGCGGCATGGCGCCCGGCGTGCTCTACGAGTCGGACGGCAAACGGATCTTCGTCCTGCCTGGCGTCCCGCTCGAGATGAAAGGCATCTTCACCGAGGAGATCGAGCCCGAGTTCCTGGCCGGCGGGTCGGGGGCCACCGTGCGCGAGCTGAGGTTCACGTTCGCCGTGGAGGCTCGCTTTTACCCGCTGATGAGCGAGCTCGAAGCAAGCTTTCCGGACGTCTCGGTCGGTTCCTATCCCAACTTCGAGACCAAGGAGCTCGTGATCCGCTGCCTCGGCGCCGACCCCAAGCGCGTCGAGGAGGTGGTCGAGGTCGTCCGCAAGCGCTCCGCGGAGCTCGGCATGACGGGCGAGCGCCGCTGAGCTAGGCCCGAAGCTTCCACTCCAGCAGCTCGGCTTTAGGAGCCGGTGAACTCGGGCTCCTGGCGATTGAGAAAGCTCATGATCCCGATGGCAGCGTCGGTGGTGAGCGAGGCGCGGGCGAAATTCTCGGACTCGATCTTGAGCGCCTGCTCCAGCGGCAGGTCATAGCCCCGCGCCACCGCGTCCTTGATCATCGCGATGGCGAAGGTGGCCGCCTTGGCCAGCCTGCCGGCGAGCGCGTCGATGGCGCCATCGAACTCATCGGGGCCGGCCGAGATGTCGACCCAGCCGACGGCTTCCGCTTCCCTCGCCGACAACCGAGTCGACTCGATGAGGAACCGTACCGCCCGGGCCTTCCCGATCAGCCGCGGCAGCCTCTGGGTTCCGCCGGCCCCGGGGATGATGCCAAGTGAAGATTCGGTCTGACCGATCTTCGAACGGCCGTCCTCGACCATGACCCGGTAATCGCAGCACAGCGCCAGCTCGCTGCCCCCTCCGAGCGCGTGGCCGTTGATGGCCGCGATGACCGGCTTGGGGCATGCCTCGATGGCGGCGAAATGCCCGTTCATGCGCTTCATGAAACCGGCGATCTGGTCGGCCGCGTCCGGCGCGCTGCGATCGATGGCGGCCATGGCCGCCAGGTCTGCGCCCACGCTGAAGTATTTCTCGTATTCGGAGGCTAGGACGATCACCCGCACGGTCGGGTCTTTACCCAGCGCTCCGAACTCGGCGGCGAGCTCCGCCATCAGATCCTCGGCGATCGAGTTGTTGCCCTTGCGGTGCATCACCACGCGGGCGACGCCGCCTTCGCGCTTCACATCCACCAGCTCTCCCACGGTTAAGCCGTGAACAAGGGAATACCGCCGGCGACCTCGATCACCGCGCCGGTGATGTAGCCCGCCTCGTCGGAGCACAGGAAAGCGATCGTGTTGGCGATGTCGTCGGGCTGGCCGAACCGCTTGAACACCGTGCGCGCCCGGAAGCGCTCGTAGAGCGGGTTCGTTTCGGCCGCGGCCTTGCCGGCCTCCGACTCGATGATGCCGGGTGCGATGGCATTCGACGTGATGTTGTGGCGGCCGCCCTCGAGGGCCGCCGTCTTGGCCAGACCGATCAGCGCCGCCTTGGTCGAGGAGTAGCTCGCCTGCCCGAAGCCGCCGAGCGTGCCCGCGATAGAAGACATGAAGATCAGCCGGCCGAACTTGTTCTCGACCATGTAAGGCCAGACCTCTTTGGTGCAGTTGAAGGCACCGGTCAGGTTCACCCGCACATCGCGGTCCCACAGCTCGTAGGACTGGTTGGGGATCTGCGCGGCGTGGTCGAGCGTTGCCGCGTTGTTGACCAGGATGTCAATCTTCCCGAACTCCTGGCGAACTTTCTTGAACACGTCGCGGACCTGTTCGCGGTTGGTGACGTCCATCTTGATGGCCAGCGATTTGCGGCCCATCTTGCGGATCTCTTCGGCGGTCTGGTTGGAGTGCACCCAGCCTTGCGACACCGCCACCTGCGCAAGCATGCTGCCCTGCGCCTCGGCGGTCTTCTGGAGGTCCGGATCGTCCTCCACCAGGACGTCGGTGATCACCACGTCGGCGCCCTGGCGCGCGAGGGTGAGGGCGTCCTGGCGGCCAAGGCCGCGCGAGGCGCCCGTTATGACTGCAACCCTTCCTTTCAAATCGAACATTTCAACCCCTCAATCTGACGGTGCCGCGCGAGCCGGTGATGGCCCGCGAAATCACGAGTCTTTGGATCTCGGCGGTGCCTTCCCAGATCTGGTAGATCTTGGCGTCCCGAAACCACTTCTCGACCGGGTACTCCTTGATGTAGCCATAGCCCCCGAGGACCTGGATGGCGTCGGTCGTGACCTCCATCGCAACGTCCGCGGCGAAGACTTTGGCCATGGATCCCTCGGCCCTTTCAAACGGCTTGCCCTGCGTCGCCATCCAGCCGGCGCGCCAGATGAGCAGGCGCGCGGCGTCGATCTTCACCGCCATGTCCGCAAGCTTGAAACCGACGCCTTCGTGCTGCCACAGCGGTTTGCCGAACTGCTTGCGGTCCTGCGCGTACTCGAGCGCGAACTCGTAAGCCGCGCGAGCGATGCCCAGAGCGCCGGCGGCCACGCCGGGGCGCGTCGCCTCGAGGGTCATCAGCGCGCCCATGGCCCCAGGCCCAGCGTTGTCCGCGTCGGGCTCGCCACCCAACCGGTGGTCCAGCGGAACGTGGCAATCCTCGAGGATGACCTGCGCCGTATGGCTGGCACGCACTCCGAGCTTCTGCTCCTTGCGGCCCATGCGGAGGCCTGGCGTGTCTTTCGGCACCAGGAACGACGCGATCCCGGCCGGGCCCTTCGACGGGTCGGTGTTGGCGTAGATGACGTGGTAGTCGGCGATGCCGCCGTTGGTGCAGAACTGCTTGGTGCCGTTGAGCACGTAGCCGTCGCTCACGCGCGTGGCGCGCGTCTTCATCGAAAGCGCGTCCGATCCGGAGTCGGGTTCGGTGAGACCCAGGCCGCCCAGCACCAGTCTGTCGGGGTTCGTAAACTCCGGTAGCCAGCGCCTCTTCTGCTCTTCGGTGCCGCTGGCGCGTATCCCTGCCATGGCCAGAGCCATCGACTGGATGCACACTGCGATGCCGGCGCAGCCCCAGCTCAGCTCCTCGTTCAAGATGAGCTCGGTCAGGAAGTCGAGGCCCTGGCCGCCGTACTCCTCCGGGATGAATGCCGCCGGGCTGAGTCCCAGTCGATGCGCTTTCTTAACGACCTCGTACGGAAACTCCTCCGTCTCGTCGAAATGCGCAGCGACCGGCCTGATCTCTTTCTCCGCGAACTCGTGCGCCAGGTCGCGGATCGCCTCCTGTTCCTGCGACAGCGAGAAATCGAGCGGCATTTAAGCGAACTCGGCGATGGATTTGGTCAACATTGCCTCTCCTCTCTGGTTGGTGGCGCTCAACACGAGCCGACCCGGCGCCGTGGTCTCGGCGGCGAACCTCACCGTGTCGCCGGGCTCGACCATGCCGGCGAAACGGCAGTACAGGCGGCGCAGGCGCTCCGGTCCCCCGGCCGCTGCTGCCGCGACCGTTGCCATCAGGCCCATCTGCAGCATGCCGTGGGCGATGACGCCGGGCAGGCCGACCGACTTCGCGAACTCGCCGTCCAGGTGGATCGGGTTGCGATCGCCGGAAGCCTCGGCGTACGCCGCGATCTGGTCCGTCGTGAAGGTGACTCGCTTTTCGGTCATGAGCGGATTACGAACAACGCGCGCGAGCGGCACAACGGCGCGCCGTCCGAGCCGGCCGTCTCGGTCTCGAAGGTCAAGAAACGCATGCCGCGCCGGCTGGTGTCGGACACGACCCGGCCGCGCGAGGTGACCGTCTCCCCCACCCGAGGATGGCGCTCCCAGGCGAACTCCTGGTCCGCGTGCAGAAGCTTTGCGAAATCGACCGCCGCCTCCTCGTCTGCGAAGAGCTGCGGAGCCGTGGCGCCCAGCGAGTAGACGGCGGCAAAAGTGGGCGGCACCCCGTCGGCCACGTCGGCTCCAATCGAGCGTGCGAAGGCGGCCACGCGCTCTGCTTTGATCTCGAACGTGACGGGCGGATACGTCCGCCCTGCGACCCCGTCGGCACCCGCCTCTGACACGCGTTTCAGGTTAGAGAGTCCGGGTCAGCCCCTGTTGGGTCGGAAGCGGACGAACACTCGACGGACCATCAGCGGACGCAACTCGGACCACGCCTCCATCACCGAGGCGCGCGTGGTCGACGCTTCCTCCGGAGGGGCGTAGGCGGCGACCACAAAGCCCGACGCGACGGCGCCGACCGGTGCGGCGGCTTCAGGGAACGTTCGCTGCAACCGCCGGCCGAGCTCCAGCGGAGTCTCGCCTGGACGGCGTTCCGCGCCGGCCAGGGTCGCCAGGGACAGGGTGCGTTTCCACACCGCCATCACAGTGCGCGGGCGCAGGTATCGCGTGACCGCGGCGAGCAGGAGGAGCACCATGGCGAGCAGGACCGCGACCACCTTGGTCAGGGTGCTCGCGTCCGGGAAGCGAAGCGCGAAGCTTGTGCCACCGCCGGGCAGGGAGCCGGCGTTCTGGTTGCCTCCCTGGCGTCCGGCGCCGACCAGGCCGACACCGCCCCCGGCGCCCCCTCCGACCGAGATGTCGCAGCCGTTGTCGCGCACGCACAGGTTCTCGCCGCTGGTGCCGCGCGTGATCTGCGCGTAACCGCCCGAGGCGGGGGTTGGCTCGAAGGGGATCCATCCGTAGGTCGGGAAGTAGGACTCGACCCAGGTGTGGGCGTCCTCGCCGCGGACGACGTAGCTCTGCGACGCCTGGTCGAACTGTCCTGGCCCGAAACCGTTGACCAGCCGGGTCGGGATGCCGAGCGAACGCAGCATGTCGCCCATGGCCGACGCAAAGAACTCGCAGTAGCCCTGCTTCGAGTCGAAGAGGAAGTAGTCGATCGGGTCGCGGCCGGTCGGGGTGCGGGCGGGCGTCAGCGTGTACGTGAAGTTGTCACGCAGGTAAGTCTCGATGGCGGTCGCCTGGTCATATGGGGTCACCGCGCCCGCCTGCTCGACGATTGACTGCGCCAGGGCGTGGATCCGGGCCAGCACGGCCGGACTGCGATAGCTCGTAGCGGGAAGGGCCGAAAACTGCTGCACCCAGTCCGGGTAGGACGTACCCGCCGCCTGAAGCTGCGGCACGGTGGCGGTGGAGTACTGCACCGCAAGCTTGTAAGCCCCGCTCGACGTCGGCGGCGACAGCGTGGATAGGCGGTCGATCGACATGAGCTGGCCGGACGTATCGACCCTGAGTGGGACCTGCGACGCCGAGGATTCGCGATCGACCCACAGCAGCTCGTCCGGATAGAACAGGATGTTCGCGTTTCCGATCGGTGGGCGCAGCATCTGGATGTCGAAGCCGGCCTCGGCGAGCGCCTGATAGTCCTCTCCAAAGACCGGGACCTGGTTCTTGTGGACTGGAACGTTGAGTCCACCGAGCCCCGCGTAGCGCCACTCGCCCGCCTGCGTCACCGTCTCGTCGACGCCGCGAAAGTACCTCGGGCCTGCATAGTTGCCCACGACCTTGTATGTGAAGACGACATCGCGCGTGCGGAGCAGCGCGCCGTCCAGAGGGACGTCCGTCGAAAAGCCGGTCGTCCCTGTGATGCCGGAACCGTTGCTGGTGAAGATGCCCGGATGACTCAAGCGTTGCTGGAGCACAGCCCAGTTCGTGAACAGGCTGGATTCCGCGTTGACCGTGCGATCGACGGTCGACAGTGGCGGCAGCATGATCCCGAGCACGATGAGTGCGGCCATCGCGACCAGGCCGCTCTCCCAGAAATCCCAGCGCGCGTCGCCCGTGAGCTTCACGTGGGCACGATCGGCGCTGACAACCGAGCCCGAGTAGTTGCTCCAGAGCAGGAGCGCCAGCGTCAGAACCAGCACGGAGAGCGTGTAGCCGTTCTGGTCGCCGGGCACGATGTCGTTGAGCAGGTTGGTGGCGAAAGCCGCCGCGCCCGGAATCAACCCCAGCATTGGCTTGCGCCAACGAAGCACGCACCAGCTGAGCCACGCACCGGTTACCCACATCAGGAAGCAGATCAAGAACAGGTAGAAAGAGGGATCCGTGCTCGCCGAGCCGTCGGCGATTCGCGACAACCAGACCGCCAGCGGGTGAAGCGAAACCCCGGCCGGGCCGACGATCGTGCCGTCGAGAGGATGGGCCTGGTGGATCGCGGCGGCCGCGCCGTTCCATGCGACGATCGGGGCCAGGACGAGTCCGGCGCCGAGGCCGGCCGGCCACGGGACAGGCAGCAGCGCCAGCACGCCGACCGAAATCGCCCCGGCAAGCGCGATCGGGGTGATCACGTCGATCCCGACGACCCAACCGGCGGCGGCGGTCGAGCGGGCGATGGCGAGGGTCAGCAGCAGAACGAGGATCGCCGACCAGAACAAACCGCCGCCCAGCGACTCGCGGGCCCGGTCCATGACCAGCTCGCCGCCGAGCTGGAGCCGCGCCCTAGGCGAGACGGATTGCATCGCGGGTCCTCATGAGTCGCGCGAAGTCGTCGCCCTGGCGCACGACGTAGAGGTCGACGTCCTGGCCGAGGTCGAAGCTCGGGTTCTGGTCCGGGCCGCCAAAGCTCGCCACGTCGAGGTAGAACACGATCATCGTCGAACGCCGTCCGCGAACCGCCTGCAGCAGGCGCACCCATCCGGGGTCGGCGCTAGGGGTGATGACTGCGATCGCGCGGCGAGGTAGCCGGCGGATCTTGTCCCAGGCAAGGGTCTGGGTCAGTGGCGTCCGGCCGTCCGCCTGCGCGACCGCCAGGTAGTCGAGGATCAGGCGGTCCTGGCGGACGGCGCGGTGCGGCTCGAGAACGGTGCCCTTGGCGTCGTTGGCGATCAAGCCCACCTGCCGGCCGCGAGCGTGGATCTGGGAGGCCATCGACGCGGCGAGGCTGACGGCGTACTCGACCGTCGACTCCTCGCCCTCACCGTGGTGGACGTTGCGGTCCAGGTCGAGAAGAATCCACAGGTCGGTGGTGAGCGGTTGCTCGAAGGTCTTGGACATCAGACGCTGGTGTCGTGCCGAGAGGGCCCAGTGGATGCGTCCGAAGCTGTCGCCGGTCGTGTAGTCGCGCACGCCACCGGTTTCCGGCGGATAGTCGGCCCAGGCGCCCAGGCTCTGGGAGCTGCCCACCTGCTGCGCACTCGGCGTGAGAAGGTCAGGGATGGGCCGGACGCGCGGATACACGAGCACCGATGTCTTCTGGCTGAGCTTCCAGTCCCGCTCGAAAAGGCCGAACGGCTCGCGCACCCGCAACAGGGTGGGCCCGAATGCCATCCAGCCGCGCCTGCGGTACACACCGCGGGCCTTCCACTTCACGGTTTCGTTCCCGATCGAGACCACGCGCCCCGGCTGGTAGTCGGGAATCTGGCTGAGGTCGCGAATCTCGACCCAAGGCGCCGGGACCCAGCCCTTACGCCGCACCTCGAAGACCTCTTCGAACGCCTCTCCGACGGTCGGGGTGCCCGGATCGAGGCGCCGGGTCACGCTCATGCCGCGGATCGCCAGGCGGGGCCACGCCCAGGCGACCAGGAAGAGAAGGCACAGCGCGTAAGCAAACGCATAAGCGGGGCGAACCGCCGTCAGGTACGTGAAGAAGAGGAGCAGGCCCAGCGCGACGGCCAGAGCAACCTTGCTCATGCTGGTTCCCTGCCGCTGCTATCCGTCGTACGCCATCTGGGGCACATGCTCGCGCTCGAGCAGGCCGCTGATTAGCTTGCCCGCGCTCTGCCCCTGCATCTCGGCGTTGGGGCGAAGGATGATGCGGTGCGCGAGCACCGGCTCGGCCAGGGCTTTGATGTCGTCAGGCAGCACGTAGCTGCGGCCCAGCACCGCGGCCAACGCCTGGCTTGCGTGGAAGAGGTTAAGTGTGCCGCGCGTGCTCGCCCCCAGGGCCACCTCCGGGTTGCCGCGCGTGCGGCCGACCAGTCTGGCGATGTACTCGCGGAGCTCGGGCTTGACGAAGACCTCGCGGACCGCAAGCTGGGCTGCATGGAGCTCGTTGGGCGACACCACCGGCTGGAGCTCCAGCATGGGCGATTCGACCTTGTGCTGCTTCAGGAGGTTGGCCTCCTCCTTCTCCGAGAGGTAACCGAGCCTGACCTTCATCAAGAAGCGGTCGAGCTGCGCCTCCGGGAGCGGAAACGTGCCCGAGTACTCGACCGGGTTCTGCGTGGCCATGACCATGAAGGGCTGGGGGAGGGGGTGCGTCTCGCCGTCGATCGTGACCTGGCGCTCCTCCATCGCCTCAAGCAGCGCCGCCTGGGTCTTCGGGCTCGCGCGGTTGATCTCGTCGGCGAGCAGGATCTGCGCGAAGACCGGCCCCGGCCGGAACTCGAAATCGTTGAGCTTCTGGTTGAAAGCACGCACGCCTGTCACGTCGGAGGGCAGGAGGTCGGGGGTGAACTGGATGCGCCGGAACGAGCAGTCCAGCGATCGCGCGAGGGACTTGGCGAGCATCGTCTTGCCGACCCCCGGGACGTCCTCGATCAGGAGGTGCCCCTGGCACAGCAGCGTGACCAGGCACAGCCGGATCTCGCCTTCCTTGTTCACGATCGCCCGGCTGACGTTGGCCATGAAGGCGTCGGCAACCCGCGTTATGACGTCGGCTCCCCTCACTGGGGCGATTATAGGTTCGCCATGTTGCCCTTCCATGTCAGTTGAATACGCGTGAGGGTGACATTTGGTTTCGCGTCCGCGTTACCTGGCGTCGCGCGCCGGCGTGTCGATTGGTGAGATGAAGACGGCACTGGCGCTGCTCGTCCTGGTCTGCGCAGCTTGCGGCGCGATCACCCCTAACCCGGCGCCCGTCGCCGGAAGCCCCCTGACCACCAGCCAGCTCGAGTTCAAGGTCATGGACGCGGCCGGCAAACCGGTGTACTGCGACCCAGATTTCTATCCCATCGCTCGCGAGGGCGGCGAGCAGGCGAACGCGATCGCTCAGTACCCGGCGATCAAAGCAGACGCCGAGGCGTACACGGCGATCGTCGCCCACGAAGGCCTGCCGCAGGGTGAGCTCACCGACGCGCAGAAGCTGGTGCTCTACCGCGCGTGGAAGCTGCTGCGCGCTCTGACGCTGACGACCGCCGGCGCGGACGACTCTTTCCAGTACCGCGTCCAGGCGACCGGCGCCACGGCCGGCTACCAGATGGTCGGGGGGATCGTGCGGGTCGACGGCCTCGTCACCGTGAGCTCGCGGACGCCCACCGGGCCTCCGATGTGCCCGATCTGCCTTGCCGCCTCCACGATGATCTCGACCCCCAATGGCGCGGTTCGGGTGACCGATGTGAGGCCCGGCATGGTGGTCTGGACCCAGACAGCCGCCGGCGCCCGCATGGCCGCCCCGGTGGTCCAGATCGGCAGCATGGCTGTGCCGCCCGGCCATCTCATGGTCCATCTCAAGCTGGCCGACGGCCGCGAGCTGCTGGTTTCGCCCGGCCACCCGACGGCTGACGGGCGCGAGGCCGGCGAGCTCCAGGCCGGCGACCAGCTGGACGGCTCGACCATCACGCTCTGGGAGCTCTTGCCGTATTCCGGTGACCGCACGTACGACCTGCTGCCGGCCGGTCCGACCGGCCATTACTGGGCGAACGGAATCCTGATGGGAAGCACCCTGGCGCGATAGCCGGCTCAGACGGGCGCGACCCCCTAGGAAACTTCTTCCTCTTCCACCAGTCGGAGATGGCCGCTGACGTCCAGGCCGAGGTGGCGGGCAAAAAAGCCCGCGACACGTTCGACGTAAAGGGGTCGGTCGGCGAAGTAGGCGCCGGTGTGTGGCGCGCCCTGCACGATCCAGATCTCGCGCGGCCCGCGGTAGGCGTCGTAAAGGCGGCGGCTGTGGTTGACGGAGGTGATGGCGTCCGCCCCCCCGTGGATGAAGAAGAGCGGCCGCGGCTCGAGTGAGCTGAGCACGTCGATGGGGCGGCATTCCGAGATGCGGCAGCGGGTCCGCATCCAGAGCATCACGCCCGCGAGCCAGACGAACGGCGCGCCCGGCAGCTTGCTCGCGTTGCCGACGTTCTCGACCAGGAGGCGTCGAAGATCGCTGAATGGGCTGTCCAGGACGAGCGCCTGCACGCCCGGCTCGCCCGCCGCTCCGAGCAAGGACACGACGGCGCCCATCGAGTATCCGAGCAGGCCGATGCGGGCGTTCGGGATGCGCTTGCGCGCGAAAGCGATCACCGCCTGCAGCTCGAGGACCTCTTTGATCCCAAAGGTGACCGGCGCCGTGTCGCTGCCGGGCATGCCGCGATAGGAATAGGTGATCACGTTGAAGCCCTTGCGCCACAGGGCGACCGTGACCCCGAGCGTGCCCTGGCGCTGTCCTTTATGTCCGCCGGACACGATCACCGTCTGCGGCGAACCCGGCTGGCGGAAATGCCAGGCGCCAAAGGCCACGCCGTCGGCGGTCACGAGCTCGACCTCCTCGTAGTCGGCCTGGAACTCGAACGGCGTGAAGGCGAAATCGTCCATCACCTGTGGCCGCGCGGGCACGAAAGCGCGCCGGTAGAGCTGGTACGAAAGACCGACGTACACCAGCAGCAGAACAAGGAGGGCCACCACCACCTCGACCACAGGAGCCACCCTTTCCGAAGCTTAGCCGGAGCGTGCCCGAGTCGTCTTCGCGGGCTTGGCGGGCCGGCCGCTGAGACCTTCCTCGTAGCGGCCGACGACGAAAAGCAGGAGGCTCAAGCGGTTCAGCCAGCGCCGGACCTCGGGGTTGGCCAGCCCGCGCGCCCTTTCCAGGGAGACGCAGCGGCGCTCTGCGCGGCGCACGATCGCACGCGCCAGGTCGAGCGCGCCGGAAGCCGGCGTCGCACCTGGGAGGATGAAGCCGTCCGGCATGGCGACCACTGACTCCAGCTCGGTGATCAGCTCGTCGAGCCGGGTGACGTCGGCTTGCTTGGTCGTGACGAAGGCGACTTCGGCGGCGGGGTTCGTGCCGAGCTCGGCGCCAACCGAGTAAAGGCCCCGCTGCAACTCCTCGCAGATCGCGCGGACCCGCGGTTGGGCCGTGAGCGCCTTGGCCAGCCCGAGGGCGCTCGAAGCCTCATCGACGGTACCGAACGCCTCGATCCGCGCATCGTCCTTCGAGGCCCGTCCGCCGCCGAGCAGCCCGGTGCTCCCATCGTCGCCTGTGCCCGCGAGGTCGAGCATCTTCTTCTTGCGAGAGGGGGCCATCGCCGCTGGCTACTCGAAGACTCGGCTGAGGTCGTAAAGCTCCCTGGGTACGCGGCGAGTCTCCTTGACCACATCCGCCAGCGGAACGACCTCGACGTCGCCGTTGCGGCGGATCGGGATCACCCCGCTCTTGCCGGCCGCGATGAGCTCGACCGCCGCGACGCCAAGGCGCGTCGCCCACAGCCGGTCGGTCGGGGACGGTGACCCGCCTCGCTGCAGGTGGCCAAGCACCGTGACCCTGGTCTCGAAACCTGTCTCAGCTTCGACGCTCCCGGCAAGGAGATCGCCGATGCCGCGCTTGGACAGCCTGACGTGGCCGAACGCGTCCTTCTCCGACTGGCTGTCCTGTTCCTGGTCCAGGTCCGCGAACTTTGCGCCCTCGGCGACCACGATGATGCTGAAGAGCTTGCCGTCGCCCCGCCGCCGATAGAGGTGGGCGACGACCTCGGCGAGGGTGGAGGGGAACTCGGGGATGATTATGAGGTCTGCGCCGCCGGCAAGGCCGCCGGTCAGGCCGACCCAGCCGGTGTCGCGTCCCATGACCTCGACCACCATCACGCGGTGGTGGGCGGAGGCGGTCGTATGGAGCCGGTCAAGCGCTTCGGTGACCACGCCGACAGCGGTGTCGAACCCGATGCAGAACTCGGTCAACGAGAGGTCGTTGTCGATCGTCTTCGGGACCCCGACGGTCTGGAAACCGGCAGCGTGCAGAGCGGCCGCGACGCTGAGCGTGTCGTCGCCGCCGATGGGCACCAGGGCGTCGATGCCGTTGTGCTTCAGGGCGGCGATGACTCGCGCGATCCCGTTCTTTTCCTTGAGCGGGTTGGTGCGCGACGTGCCGAGAATGGTGCCGCCGAGCGGAAGGATGCCGCGCACGTCCGCCGGCGTCAGCTCTTCGATCAGGCCTTCTTCGAGGCATCCCGCCCACCCGTTCTTGACTCCGCTGAGCTGGTGTCCCAGCTGGAAAGACCGTCGGGCCACCGCCCGGATCGCCGCGTTCAGGCCGGGCGCGTCGCCACCGCCGGTAAGCACTCCAATGCGCATCTGCAGATAGGTTAACCGGCCTTCTGCGGGTTGAGCCCCTGGACCAGCCCCGCCAGCGCGAGATCGGCCAGCGACGCCACCACGAGGTCTGCCTGCGACAGGTCCAGCCCTGAGGTGATCGAGTTGGGGATGGCGACGCACCGCAGCCCGGCACTTTTGGCGGCCGCGATCCCGTTGGGGGAGTCCTCGATCGCAAACGCATCAGCAGCAGCCACGCCGAGGCAGTCGAGGACCGCCAGGTAGAGGTCAGGCTCCGGTTTCGCGTGCGCTACGTCGTCCCGGCAACGGAGGCAGTCGAACCGATTTAGGATTCCAAGCCGGGCCAGGTGGCCCTTGACCCAATCGCTCGTTGAGCTGGACGCTACGCCGAGCTTGATGCCGGTGGCACGGGCCTCGTCGATCAGCTCGACCACCCCTGGCAGCACCTTCTCCGCGAGGACGAGCTCGGTGCGGCGGCCGACGCGACGGTCGAGCACCTCTTGGGGCAACGGCCTGCCCAATCGCTCCTCGAGGTGGTGCTGGGGGTGGAACTCGAGCGTAGTCGAGCCCACGATCTGGACCCAGCGCTCGAAAGGAAGCTCTTCCCCATGGGCCTGGTAGACCTCGACCCACGAAAGGTAAACCGGGCCCTCCGTGTCGAGGATCAGACCGTCGAAATCGAAGACGATCGCCTTGAACATTGCCGCAACTCTAGCTATCCGCGTGCCGATTGCTTAGGATCGCCGTGGCCGTGTTCCCGGGTCGATCCTGATGTCTGAAGAGAAGTCCTATCGAGGGCCTGCCCATTCCGATCGAATGATGTCGGTCGGCTGGGCCGGCGCCGCGCTCTCCGGCCTTGCGCTGGTATCCGTCGCCTTGATGATGTTCATCCTCTTCGGCGTCCTCGACGCTCACTACCGCACTCTCACGGATGTCTTCAACCCAGACGCCTCCGCCGCGGCCGGCACGCTGGCGCTCGCGGGCGGCGCGGAGGGTGTAACGCTGAGCATCGTCATCGTCGCGGTCATGTTCGGGATCCAGGGGACGTCCTCGCGGTATTCGCCCCGGATCATCGGGATCTTCACACGCAACGCCTTGAACGCGCTCGTGCTGGGCTTTGCGCTGGCGTCGATCCTTTATACCTTCTTGGTCCGCTCGGAGGTGACGCTCACGTACTTTCCCAAGCTGAGCGTGGCCGTCGCCGTGGTGCTGGCACTCCTCAACTTCGCGACCCTCTTCCCCTATGTCGGCTACATCTTCGAGGTGATGCGCGCTGAGACGCTGGTGGCCGGGATCATGCGCCGCGCCGCGCGCCAGCTTCGCAGCGCGGCGAAGAGGCCTAAAGACCTGCGCGAGCGCGACGCCCTGATGACCTCTATCGCGCAGGTGACGGACATCGCCTTCGGCTCCATCCAGCTCGGCGACATGCCCGTGTGCGTGATGAGCATCGAGGTGCTAGGACAGTTCATCGCCAGGGATTACATGACCGGGAAGAAGAAGTTCAGCCCCGAATGGTTCAAGGTCGGCCACGCCGACCTGCCGGGGGCGTCCGACCAGATCATCGCCGAGGTCAACCGCGCCGGGACCTGGTTCCCGTACTCGATCATGTCGATCTTCGTTGACATGGTCGGCCTCACCCCGCTTCACCGCAAGGAGGCGGTGCATGCGATCGCGGTGGCCACCCGCCATGTCGGTCTGGCCGCCATCGACGTGGGCGACTCGGAGGCGGCCGAGCTCTCCATGCGATTCTTCAACACCTATTTGCGGGCGGCGATCAACCGCTCGGCACCGACCTTTGCGTCGGGGATCATGAACGAGTACCGGCGATTTGCGATCGGTGCGCTCGAGTGGCGGCCGGACCTGGCCGTGGAGGCCGCCGCACATCTCCTCCGATACGGGCGGCACTTCGACGAGGCCGGCATGCCCGCGATCTTCGGCGCCGCCGCAGAGGATGTCGCGGACCTGGCCATCGAGGCGCAGGCCCGGGACGCCGAGGTCTCGAGACGTCTGGCGCGCCTGCTCGTCGGCAACCTGCTCGACCTGATCCCCAACGCCAAACCGATCGGTCTGAACGGCCTGTTCAAAGGTGTGGCCAAGCTCACCTTCTGGGCCATGGCCGCCGGCGATCCTGACGTGGCGCGCGTCCTGATCGAAGGCATTGTGGCGGCGCCGCCGGATTTCGTCGACGCCGCGCTGGACCGCATGGAGTCGCTGCATCATGGCCTCTTCTGGGAGGTCAACGAGAGGGTCATCGCCTTCGACTGGGTCGAGCAGCCGCTGCGCGAGCAGATCCCCAGGCTGCGCGCCGCGCTGCGTCGGGCCAAGGCCGCCGGCCACGGCCCGGCGATAGAGCTGGAGGAGGCGCCAGTGGTGGCGAAAGACCTCGTCCAGCCCGACGTCACCGCCCGGCCCGGGGTCGCTGCGGCCCAGTCCAGGCCTACTCCTAGCGGCTCGAAGCAGGCCGATTGATCATCGCGGTCGACGCGGTCTCGAAGTAGTCGAGCAAAGCCTTCCGCGCCTGCGGCGCCAGCGAGAGCGAGTCGACCGCAGCGGTCATGTGACGCAACCATGCCTCGCGCTCGGCGGCCCCTATCGCGAAAGGTTGATGGCGCAGCCGCAACCGTGGATGGCCCCGCTGCGCGCTGTAGGTATCGGGGCCGCCCCAATACTGCATGAGGAAAAGCGTGAGGCGCTCCGTGGCGCCTGCCAGGTCCTCCTCCGGGTAGAGGGGGCGGAGCAACGGATCCGACGCGATGCCTTCGTAGAAACGACGGACCAGTTGGCGGAACACCGGCTCACCACCGACCAGCTCGTACATGGTCACGCTCAACGTGACCTGATGCTATCCAGGGAGCTCAGGCGCCCTGACCCATGACCGCGAATGATGATGCGCCTTGCGTCAGCGCGCATCCGTCGCCGCGCGCAGAGGCTCGGACCTGATGCTGTACCGCTCCATCTCGTCTTCGCGCGGCAAGAACCATGCGATGCCGAGGGTCGCAATGACGAGGATCACGTGCATCATCAGCGATTTCTGCAAGCCGATCGCATCGGCGATCGCGCCGTTGACAGGGATCCCGATCGCTCCGGTGACGAAGCCGAGACCCATGACCAGACCCGAGGCGAGACCGGCACGTGCAGACATCAGCTGCTGCGCCATCAAGAGCATCAGCGGCGCGGTGGAAGCGGCAAGCAGGCCGATGAGGATCGCGCTCGCGAAGGCCCACGGCCCGGGATACATCGTGTACAGAAGGATCGCGGGGATGCTCAGGACCAGGGTCACCAGGATCACGGTGCGCCGGCCGAACCGATCCGCCAGCGTGCCGCATCCGACCGTGCCGACCGCGCTCGCGAGGACCAGGGTCGTGGCGAGCGGCCCATAGAAAGCCGGCCCATAGCCGAGCTCCTTGTACCAGGTGGGCGTGAAGGCCTGGAAGACGTTGACGGTCCAGCTGCGCGACATCATCACGCCGATGACCATCGCCAGCGCGAAGACCGGAACGCTTGACGATGTTGAGGCGGCCGTGCGCACGCCTGCGGCGGCGCCGCGCACCTGGCCGCGCATCCGCCACAGGAGGTACCCCCCGGTGGCCAGGCCGGGGACGACCAGGAGGCCCGTGCCGTGGATTCCGAACGCCCCGAAAACGATAATCCCGATCAGCGGTCCCAGGGCGACGCCGACCGTCCCCGCGGTGACGTAGATGGACATGCCGGCGCTGCGGCGCCACGCGGGCAGCAGCGCGCGCACGTCCAGCGCGCCCAGCGGATGAAACACGCCTGAGCCCAGTCCGGAAAGGAACGCGAGGCCAAGCAGCAGCGGGAAGCTGTTGACGAAGCCGACCAACGCAAAAGTCATCGCGGTCCAGCCCAGCGCCAGGCCGGTCAGACGGGTGCCGAATCGGTCCGCCAGCCAGCCGAACAACGGTTGCGACACCGCCGCCATCCCGCTGTACGCGAGGCTGACCAGGCCGACCGTCGCCAGGCTCAGGCTGAAGCGCCCTATGAGCAAGGGGAAAAGGACGGGGATGATCCCGGCGTAGCTGTCGACCGTGAGGTGACCCAGCATCAGGGTCAGCAGCTTGCCGTTGCGGAGGAACTCCTTCACTTACCTCTATGATCGCCGCCGTGGGCGGACTCCTGTACCTAAGCCGTGCAGAGGTCGAACGGATGCTGGATATCGACGCGATGCTCGAAGCCCTGGGCAAGGCCCTCGTGCTGTTCTCCTCCGGTGTCACCTCGGTGCCACCGCGGGCCGGCGCTCGCGTCGGCGAGCGCGGAATCCTCGGAGCCATGCCCGGCTATGTGCCTGGTATCGCGCTGGAGGTGAAGCTCGTCTCGGTCTTCCCGGCCAACCACGATGTGGGGCTCCCATCTCATCAGGGCCTGATCGCGATCTTCGACGAGGCGACGGGCGCCCCGCTGGCGGTGATGGACGGGACCTACATCACGGCCATCCGCACGGGCGGGACGGCGGCGGTCGCCGCACGGGCGCTGGCGCGCGAGGATTCTTCGGTGCTCGCGATTCTCGGAGCAGGCGTTCAGGGGTGGTCCCACCTCGAGACCTTCCCGAGAGTCCGGGACTTCAAGGAGATCCGCATCGCTTCGCGCAACGCGGATCACGCGGGGGCGCTGGCCGCGCGGTACCCACGCGCTCATGTGTCCAGCTCCTTCGAAGAGGCGACCCGCGGCGCCGACGTGGTGGCCTGCTGCACCGATGCGCGCACGCCGGTCATCCGGCGCGAATGGTTAAAAAAGGGCGCCCACGTCAGCTCGGTGGGCGGCACGTGGGGGCCGGAGGTCGACGCGGAGACCGTCGCCGCGAGCAGCGTGTTCGTGGAATGGCGCGGATCCTCGAGCACCCCGCCGCCGGCGGGCGCGGTCGAGCTGCAGGGCGTCGACCCCGGGTCGATCACGGAGGTCGGCGAGGTCCTGGCCGGAACGCGGCCCGGAAGGCGCAACAAGGACGAGATCACCCTCTACAAATCGACCGGGCACGCAGTGGAGGATGCCGCCACCGCACGCCTCGTGTACGACCGGGCGGTCGCCGAAGGCGCCGGAGTCTCGCTCGCGCTTTAGACCTCGATCAGACGGGACGGCACCGCGTTGAGGATCCGGGTTGAGCCAATCGAACGCTCGGGCTGGCTTCGCCCGTATGGATGGATGTGCCCGTGGACCGCGAGCAGCGGTTCGAAGTTCCGAATCACGCGTTCGAACGCCACGAAACCGGCGTGCGCGGCATCCTGGGCCGAGGCGATTCCGAATGGCGGCGCATGTGTCACGAAGACGTCCAGCCGGCGGCGGCCCTGCGCGGCCCGCTTCAAGCGAATCCGCAGCTCGAGATTGAGCGCGCGCCTGCGCATCTCACCCTGCGTGTACTGGTTGACACCGCGCCGGTAGCGGACGCAGCCGCCCAACCCCGCAACGCGCAGGCCCGCTGTCTCGATCACCCGCCCGTCCACGCTCTCGCAGCCTCGCGGCCCCGCCATGGGCTCCTCGGCCTGGAGCGGGACCCAGGTCGGGTCGGCCGAGCTCAAGCTCGGGTCGTGGTTGCCCGGCACATAAAGAAGGGGCACGTTCAGCACGCTGACGAGATACTCCAGGTAGTCGTACGGGAGGTCGCCGCACGAAATGACGATGTCGGGCCTGAGCGCCGCCAGCTTCTCGCCCTCGAGCGTCTCATCGACCTCGTCGGCGACCGCCAGGATTCGGGTCAAACGCCGACCGGACCGTGCGCTTCGACGCAGCGCGCCTGGATCGTCAGGTGCGCTTGAACCGCAGGGCCGTCCAGTGGTCGTCTATCGCCACGAACGCAACGGGTTTGAATCCGGTCTCCGAGGTGACCTCGCCGAGCACGTCACGCTGCATCCACCAGGGTGTCGTGGGGAGATCGGCGGCGCCCCCGCTCGCGCCGTCCTTCGGGTAGGTGATCCACAGGAGCCGGTTGGGCTTGAGAGCTGTCACTGCTACGCGCCCGAACCTGCGCAGCTCTTCGACGTCGCTCACAAACAGCTGCACCACGTCATAGATTTCCGATGGCTCGACGGCAGTGGCCCGGGCTTCGGCCGGGCCAAGTACCCTTCGGGCGCGTTCAAGACGACGACTTTGTGCTCAGGCGCCAGGCGCAGCTTCTTCGCCACCGGGCTGAAGCCGGATGGCTCGGAGCCGAGGACAGGCAGGGATCGCTGCGAGTCCAGGTGACCCATCGGCGCTCACAATAGCGCGGCGCACTCGCGCCTTCGACAGGCGATGCTCAACGCGATCAGCTTCCGGTCAGCGTGGGCTTGCCGCCGGACGTCACCTCGAGGTCGGCCCACATGCCGCTGGCCTCGTTGCCGCCGACCAGTGAGGCGATGCGGAAGCTGCCCGTTTGGGTGGGCTGGAACTCGAAGCTGGCGGACTGCCCCGGGCCCAGCCCAAGTGTCGGATCGGGCGTCGACCACTGCGGATCCACGGGCGCGGTGTCCTGCCGCCCCCTGACCACCGAGCACGAGTTCGGCACCGTGCCATGGTTCTCGCACTGGATCGTCACGCTCCACCCGACCGGGACCGTGAGCACGAGCGCGCCGCTGCCGTATCCGTCGTAGTTGAACTGGTAATCGCTCGCCGGATATCCCGCGACGAGGATCACGACCACCGACTGGTCGCCGGAGTTGACCTGGATGTAATGGGAAAGGTCCGGCGGGTTGCCGGAACCGGTCCCCATCACGGGGTCGCAGGCAGCCACACATAGAAGGAATGCGGCCAGCGCGATGAGGCGGACGGCCGGTCCCAGGTTCACGGCATATCATCCGGATCGATGCGGACCCCGCGCGCAGGCCAAAAGGGAAACGACAGGCCCCCACCGCAGCTCGTGCTCTGGTGGGAGAGGCTGGAGACCTGGAGGCAGCTCGCGCTGTCGTTCCCGGTGTTCGCGGCGCTCATGCTGTTGATCAATATCGGCCCATTCAACCAGCCCCTGCTGCGCTCGATCTTCTACGGCCTGTTCGAGGGCGCGGTGTTCAGCGGCCTGCTCGCTGTCGCAACCGCCACCGAACGAGGTCGGCGCGCCCCATGAGGAGAGCAACCGGTTTCCCGCTGGCGGCGCTCGCCGCTTGCGCGCTCACTGCTGGTTGCTCGTCCTCGCCGGCCAGGTTCAGCCTGGACAACGAAACGGTCGATGCCACGTTCGCCTGCCCGTCCGGATCCAACAACACGCCCTACCCGCTGCACGCAAGCGTGGACGCGCACAACCCGACATCTGCCCCGGTCACGATCCAATCGGTCACGGCCCAGTTGAAGCTCCAGGCGATCAAGGGGCCCTGGCTCGAGAAGATCGGCGCAACGTACGACGCAGGGAGCGCCACCTTCGCGCCGACCAGCGTGCCGGCTGGTGCGAGCGCGTCGATCAAGCTCACCATCACGAGCGCATGCACGAGCGATAAATCGATCATCGCGCCGCTGAGCTATGGGGAGTACGTGGTGGACCTGCGGGTTACCACGTCCTCGGGCACCTACACCGTGACGAGCAAGAACCGCCACCGCATCGTCGCCACCTGACGGGGCTACGCCGGTCACCGGCTGCGCAGGATCGCCATCGCCTTGGTCGCGGCGGCCATCCAGGCGGGATGCTCCAGCCAGGTCTCAACACCCCACATCAAGACCACCTTCACGTGCTCCCGGCGGTAGTCGGCCGCGCTGGTGAGGAGGTCGTTCTCGTTGAACTGCCCAGACACGTCCGCCCATGGTTGGGCCTGCATCTCCGAGACCCAGACGTCCTTGCCCATGGAGTTGGCGCGGGCGATCCAGAAGGCCAGCGACTGCTCTTTCCAGGCCTCGCGCAAATCCGTGCTCGTGAAGCGCAGCGGCGTGGAAGGGCCGTCGATGTACATGTCGAGGCCGAGCGCGTCGCCGGCCTCCAGCGCCTCTTCGGGGTGGCCGCTCGGGTAACCGCCAAGGAGCTGCAAGGCGGGCTTGGCGTAGAGCTGTATCTCGTCGATGGCGACGTTCCATCCGTCGAAGGTCGTCGTCATGGCCTCGTGGCTCGGGTCGAGGCGGTGGACCTCGCCGATCTCCCACGAGAGCTGCGCCGTCTTGATCTGGTCGTCGCCGGTCGAAACGTTCCCGACGTAGTCGAGCGGCTCGTTCTCCACCTGCCACGCGTACACCAGCCGCGAATCTCGATACCTGGTGATGCTCGCATCGAAGTAAGCCCGGTACGCCGGGGCCGCCTGCATGTTGTTCAGGAACGGCTGCCAGCGAGGGCCGGCCCAGCCCGGCTCGTGGAGCTCTGGGTACAGAAAGTTGCGCGCGCCGATCGTCAGCACGACGCGGGTTGGGTTGGGGGCAGTCTCGTTGTGCCGAGCCACGACGGCCAGCAGACCGTCGATCTCGGAGAAATCGAGCTGGTCGGGCGTGGGCTCGACCGATTCCCAGTAGATAGGGAGGCGCACCAGGTCCGGGTTGGTCTCGTCGAGCAGCAACCCGAGGTCGGCGTGCGGGTCGCGATGAGCCCACTCTGAGATCAGCGGGCTGAAGCTGAACCCCGCGAGCGGAGCCGGCGGCTTCGGCTGCTGCCAGGCCACGCTGCCGAGCAGCAGCGCGGCGCCCACGAGCACCATGAGCTTTTTCACCGCGGAGACAACGCTCCCACCTTGCCGGCTACTGGCGCTGGGTCATCGTTCGACGGGGCCTTACCCACGCTCAAGCGTTGCTCCCGTGGAGGGTCCACCCATGTTCATGCCGCGTGCCTCGATCGTCGCCGCCGGGTTCCTGCTCGCGGGCCTGGCCGGTCTCGGGGCTTACTTTCTCCCCGTCTTCCAGACTGCCGCCAGCTCGACGGCGGTGAGCTCCGGCGCGCTTGCTGGCACCCTCCCCGCTCTCAACCCGATCCAGGCGCCCACCCAGCCGTTCACGGTGCTCCTGCTCGGGTCCGACGACGATTCCAAGTTTCCGCCGGACCGCGTGAACACGCAGTCGATGATCCTCGTGCGGGTCGACCCAGCGTCCAGGCAGGCGACCATGCTGTCGATCCCGCGAGACCTCTGGGTGCCGATCCCGAATGCAGGCATGGGCAAGATCAGCACGGCGTACCAGCTCGGAGGCGCTCAGGGGGCCATCGATGCCGTGGAGTCGAACTTCCAGGTGCACGTCGACGACTATGTCTGGATCGGCCTGAACGGGCTGGTCAAGCTGATCGACCAGCTTGGCGGCGTCGACGTGATGGTGACCAATCCTGTCATGGACGACTTCTATCCCTCCGATCTGAGCAGCACGGGCAATCCTTATGCGTACTATCGAGTCGCCGTCCTGCCCGGAGCAACTCATATGGACGGCGTACAGGCATTACAGTACGTCCGATCGCGCCATGGCGACCTGAGGGGCGACTTCGCCCGCTCCGAACGCCAGCAGCAGGTGCTCCTGGCACTCAAAGCCCAAGCGTCGCATCTGAACATCGCGGACCTGCCCGCGCTGGCCGGCGCTTTCAACGGCGAGATCAAGACGAGCATCGGGCTCGACCGGCTTCGACAGCTGCTCTCGATATCGAGCAGCTTTGACGGGGCGAACCTCCGCCAGGTAGTCCTTCTCCCTCCCTACACGTCCGAGGGATACGCGGCAGGCCAGGACGTGGTCTTCCCCGACTGGTCGACGATCCTGCCGCTGGTGCACCAGAGCTTCCCCTGATGGAGCGGCAGCTGCCCGCCGGCATCGGCTTGAGCGGTCATTCGCGGTGGCTCACCGCGGCGACCCTGGCGGTGGCGATGTTCGCGTTCGGGTTCGGCTCATACCACGCGGCGGGCTACCTTAAAGCACGCAAGCCGGTCGTCCAGCGCCCCAGCCAGACATCCGCGCCGGCTCTGCCAGGCGTGATGTACCTGGCCCAGGCCGGCGCGCTTTACAGGCTCCAGGGCGGCTCATTCACGCAGATGACCTCTCAATCAGGTTGGACGCAGCCCTCGATATCTCCCGAAGGCAGCCGGCTCGTGGTGGTCAGGCGGCAGGGCGACTGGTCCGACCTGTACCTGATGACGACCACGGGAAGGACGATCGCGCAGCTGACGCACAACCACTCCGCGCAGATCGAGTCCAACCACTGGGCTTTCTATCCGCGCTTCGGCCCGGATGGCTCGGAGCTCTTCTACGACTACGACCCCAAGGATCCCTACAACTCCTACCGTGTCGACCTCGCGATCTTCGCGAGCCCCTCGGATCCTGCCTCGCAGAGCTCGCTCCGATGGACGTACCCCAACCCGTATACGGGCGGCGACGTCATCCCGCTTCCGCTGGCCGACGGCGGCCTCATCTACACCAAGTACTCCATCGACGATCAGTCGAAGCTGCACTCGCAGGTCTGGGTGCAGGATCGGGCCGGCAGCCAGGGCGTCGCGCTCACCGATCCCGCTCTCGACTGCGGGCAGGCCGCGATCTCGTCCGACCAGAAGCAGATCGCCATGGTGTGCACCGGCGGGCAGGTCCAGTCCGCTCAGCTGGATGTGGCCTCTTTCGACGAGGCGACCCTCACGCTGGGCGCGCCGGAAATCCTTACGACAGGGCTGGTGGCGTCGCCCGCGTTCTCCCCGGACGCGCACTCCATCGCCTACCTCGCACCGGTGGTCGCAGGCGGGCCCTTCCAGCTCTGGGCGGTATCCACGTCCGGGACGCCCACGCCCCGTGCGCTCACGTCAACCCTCGACCTCGACTCGACGTCGGCTCCTGCCTGGACCGCAGCGTGACCGTTCAACGGTGGAATCCGAAATCCGTCCAATGGTGGTAGTCGACAAATGGTTGGGCGCGCGTTTTGGTGGTAGGAGACGAAAGATGAGATTCAAATCGCGACCCGACGAACCCGACCTCCAGTCACAGCTCGAATCCCTCTTCGACCAGGTCTGGCGCTCCGAGTCGGACTGGCGCCTGTGGGATCGCGTCGACCAGGCGGTGATGCTCGACGACCTGCGCACGAAGCGGGCCGAGCAGCGCGACCTCGACCAGGCGGCCTGATGTCGAAGCGCCTCCGAGCGCTGTGATGGACCGCTCGCCCGCGCGCCGCCGAGGCGCACGGGCAAAGGCGCCCGTGGCGTTCGTGCTCTCAGGCGGAGGAAGCCTGGGCGCCGTCCAGGTAGGCATGCTGCAGGCGCTGACCGAAACCGGAGTCCGCCCCGACATGCTGATCGGCACCTCGGTCGGCGCGGTCAATGCCGCCTGGATGGCCGCACACCCGGACCACGACGGCGCCGTCGAGCTGGGAGAGATCTGGCTGGGCATGCGCCGGCAGAACGTCTTCCCACTCAGCCCGTGGGCCGGCGCCCGCGGACTGCTCGGCCGCAGCAACCACTTCATCTCCAACGCGAGCCTGCGCACCCTGCTCGAGCGGCACATCCCCTACGCGCGCCTCGAGGACGCCGCGGTCCCGGTCCACATCATCACCACGGAGCTGAAGACCGGGCGCGGGGTTGTGCTTTCGTCGGGTCCGACCATCCCGGCGCTCCTCGCCAGCACGGCCATCCCCGGAGTCTTTCCTCCTGTGACGGTGGGGCGGCGTGACCTAATCGACGGCGGCATCGCCAACCACACGCCGATCACCACTGCGATCGAGCTCGGCGCCTCGGAGATCTACGTGCTCCCGGTGGGCTACCCATGGATGCGCCAGGAGCCGACCAACGCGCTGAGCATGGCCCTCTACGCGCTGGCGCGCTTCGTCGAGCAGAAGCTCGACGCGGAGGTCGCGATGCACCGCCACCTGGCCGATATCCACGTCATGCCGACGCTCGACCTACCCGCCGTTTCGCCGGCCGATTTCAGCCAGACCAGCGAGCTCATCGCACGCGGCCAGAAGTGGGCGCGCCGTTATCTCGGGTCCGCCGCCCCCCCACCGCAGCCGGAAAGGGCTCGGGCGAGCCGGCCGGCGCCGATCTTCGAATCGAGCCCGGCCCGCGCCGCCTGAGTTTGCGCCCTCGGGTTTAGAGCGCCTGGACTGCTCGCTGGAGCGGCCGCTTCAACTGGTCCCTCAGTGTCTCGGGAAGCGCGCGCTGCAGGCGCTCGGCGAGCGTGCGGCGGCGCCGCCGGTAAAGGATCACGCCGACTCCAACTGCCGCCGCGGCGATCGCCGCGCCTGCCACCATCAATCGCACGCGCGAGGCGTCCAGCCCTTCGACCCCGTCTGATATCTCGCCCAACGAGCGGACGATGGTCTTCTTTCCTTCTTTCACCTGGTTGTTGATCTCATCCACCAGCGAGCTCATCGGTCCTCCTTGACATTGAACATTCGAAAACAGCGTCCAAGAGGGACAACGCGCGAGTGCTGCGCGCAACTCATGGCCGGTAATCTCGCGCGCGCCCGCGTTCTCTGAATGGAAGCGCCTGGGCCGCAGGGTCGGGCGCTTCACACCTCGCGTGGGAGGCAAAAGCCGATGAAGTGCGATCAACGCGGCCTGGAGTTTGCGAACTCCGAAGAGTTGATGAGTCAACAGGAGCGCGTGCACCCGATAGGTGATGGTGAGGACGAGACGCCGGACATGATGCCCGAATCAGAGGACGTGCCGGAAGCCGCCGAGCGCCGCAGCGGGTAGCCCTTCTACCCCATGGCCGGTGGTAACGCCCCACCGGTTCTTCTTGCCCAACGAGACGGCGGCGCACGAATCGGCCGAAAGCGCAGCTCGCGAAGCCCAGGAGAACGCCAGGTCCCCACCGTCCCCTAGCGCGGGGCCACGAATCGAACTCCTCTCCCGCCGGGAAAGGGGCTTTCCGGCTTTACGGAAGCATCTGACGGGCCACGAAGAGCACGTTGGCGGGTCGCTCCGCGAGGCGGCGCAGGTACCACGCGTACCAGGCGTCGCCGTAAGCGATCAGGTCCCTGACGGCAAAGCCCTCATGAGCAAGCCTGACCAGCTCCCCGGTCCGGATCCCGTAGAGCATGTTCACCTCGAGCTGAGACCTATCCATACCGAGGGCCTTGGCGAAACGCCAGGCGCGGGCGACCAGGTCGACGTCGTGCGTGCCGAGGACGAGGCGGAGCTTCTTGCGCTTGAGCTCAGGAAGTAGCATCACGCACAGCCCCAGGTAGTTCGCGTCGACGTCGCGCTTGGCCGTGAACGCGATGGACCCCGGCTCCGCGTATGCGCCCTTGACGAGCCTGATGGCCGGCTTGTGCGCAAGTAGCCTCGCGATGTCACCGACGGTCCGGTGCAGGTACGCCTGCAAGCAAATGCCGGTGTTCGGATGCTCCGCGTGGACGCGCGAGTACAGGTCGAGGGTCACATCGGTGTACGAGCTGCCCTCCATGTCGATCCACAGGAATGACCTCGCCTTGGCGGCAGCTGCGGCAAGTCGACTCAAGTTTGCGAAGGCCTGCTTGGCGTCGATGTCCAGGCCGAGCTGGGTCGGCTTGACCGATATCTCCGCGCCGACCCCGGTCGATGCGGCGAGCACCTCCTCGTAATGCTCGACCACTGCGCTGGCTTCTTCGAGGTCCTTCACGTTCTCGCCCAGCCGCGTGAAGAGCGACCCGACGCCCTGGGCCTTCAGGTCGACCGCCGCCTGGAGGGCGCTCTCGAATCCTTCGCCGGGCAGGAATCGCCTCACGGCGCGGCGCGCAAAGCCCCAGTGGGGCGCATGCGCTGCCAGCCATTGGTTCTGCGCGCACCAGAGCAGGATCGCTCGCATCGGCCCAACCATAAGACACGCCGGGAACGAAGGGCCGCTCCTCTGCAAGCCATGGGAGCGCGTCAGGCCGGGCGATCACCCCGGAGCGAGCACTCGATGCTGCAGAACGACTGGCCTGCACGAATCCTTTGACCGAACTCGATCGGGGCGGGGCAGCCGGCACAGAACGCCACGCGCGGCTGGCCTGTGCTGATCAAGTGAAACGCGGCACGCGGGGCGGCGCCCGCGATGCCCAGGCGCAGCGCCGCCCTTTCCGGTCCGCCCCCACCGCGACCCAGCTGGATCACCCCCATGTTCTGGCCAAGCTCGAAGGCTTGCGGACAAGTATCGCCAGGCGGCAAGGCGTGTCTTCGTACAGTTGTAGGAGCGGGGTCTACCTCATTCCCCGAGACAAGAGAAACGGCGCCCGCAGGAGCAGGCGCCGTCTTCTATTCAGCCGCCCGGCTCTACCAGCCGTACCAGCGGCCTCCGCCCTCGGCCGAGCGAATGAAGAAGCCGAGCACCCAGAGGATCAGCCCGATCACGAGCAGGATCCAAAGGATGTGAAGCGCTGGTGCCAACAGGCCGCCCCCACCGAGGAGCAGCAGCAGCAGGATCAGGACGATCAACGCAACCACTCTTGACTACCTCCTTTCGAGCTGGTCTTTGCGGCCAGCCGTGATTTGATTGGTTCTATTGAAAAAACGCTCGCGGGAGGGTCGTTTACCCGGACCTTCGATCTCTCAGGAACGCCCTTTCGAGGTTGACCTGCGGCCGGCTGAGCCGCCCTTCATGAGGGATCTCCATCCTGTCGCCGACACCTCGACGCCGTACTTGCGCGCGGCGGTCCGAATACGCCGCCAGGCGGCGTCTCTCTCCGCGTCGCTGACACCCTCCACCTGGTCGAACCGCGCTATCGCGTTGCGCACGTGACGCGCGTCGTTGAGGGGCTCCTTGCGCTCCTTGGGAAACGCAAACGTGCCTGCCGGCATGCGGTCCTTCTGGCGCGTGCTCAAGCCGCGCGAACCTAGCTTCGTAGTTGCCATCTCATGGCCTCCCTTTCATCACGATTTCCCCCGCCAACCCCTCTGTTTCCGGCAACGCGCCTGGATGGCGCGCCACCCGTAGAACAAAAGAGGGCCGGCCACCAGGACCGGCCCTCTTTCCCTGAGGAGGTTAGGGAGACGAGGATGGGGACGCCATCGGCGAGGCGCTCGTGCCCCCGCTGACGCCCGTGCCCGAGTTGCTCGTGGGAGCAGGAGACGTGACGGTCGTGCCCTGTGCCGGGGGCACGTTCGAGCGGGTGCCGAACCAGTTCCACGTCGTGAATCCGAAGAACAGGACGATCAGCACCAGGAGGGCGAGGATCGCCGCCACGATGCCCGCGCCGGCGCCGCCGGTCGTTTCACCCGTCTCGACGACCTCGGAGCCGGCCGGGCTCCAGTACCGTCGAACGCTGTACCCGCCGGCTCCAAGGAGCACCGCGAGCACAAGGATGACGAGCAGGATGAAGAGCAAAGTACCCAAACGAGAAACCTCCTTTCAGAATTAAAGTCGACCCCAGCCTTGGGGCGCTCGTAGAGGTAACGCCCACACCCCGCCGGTCTACTGACCGCAGGCGCGGTTGGTCAGGAGGCGGTCTTCGGGCGCGCCCTTCTCCGCACGATGCCCGCCGCCACAGCGACCGCCACAGCCAAGCTCAGAGCGAGACGTTGAAATGCGGAACGCCGCCGTTTTGCGGGCGAGGAAGCCTCGGTCGCGGATATCTGCTTCGGCGTCGGACCGTCCTTGGCCTTGTTCTCCTTGATCGCCTCGACGGGCCTCTTGTTCTGGCGGGAGTCTCCCAGCGGGCTTGCGATGAGGCCTCTCTTGACGGGCTCCCCCATCCTGAACCGGTTGTACACCGCACCGAGGAGGAGTAGCTCGCTGAGCAGGTAGAACCAGGTCGCCAGCAAGAAGAAGAGCCCGAACTGCGCGCCGTACGTGTTGAAGCTGCCGGCGTACCGGGCGTACAGGGGGAACGCGAGCGACAGGACCTCGATGAGGACGCCCGCCAGCACGGCGCCGGGCAGGACCTCCTGGAGCGTGAAGGTGCGGTTGGGCACGAAGCGGTAGAGCAGGACCAGCAGGCCGACCATGACCAGGGCGCCGAGCAGGAGGCTGACGATCCACGCGTAAGGTAGGAACCCGGAGATCGAGTTCACTCCGACCGTGAAGACGACTGCGACGACCAGCAGCAGCATCATCACGAAGCCCATCAGCTTCTGCCGCACCATGTCGCGCTGCTTCGTGCCGAAGATTTCAGTCAGCGCGAACTCCATGGTCGCGAAGATGCTGCTTGCGCTCCAGACAAGGCCGCCGATCGAAACGAGCCCCATCCAGCCGGCGGACTGCTTGACACCCTGAATGGCGCTCCTCAGCTCAGGCTGGGCGTTGCCGGGGAAGACCTGCAGGATGAGAGCCTGGAAGTGCGCCTCGGTCCCGGGGTTCCGGATCATCAAGCCGATGATGGACAGCGCCCCGAGCATCATCGGGAACATCGCCAGGAAGCCGGCAAACGCGAGCGCAGACGCGTAGTTGCTTGCCTGGCTTTCGCCGAACGCCGTCAGGACCCGAACGGGGACTGTCTTCTGGGCGCGGCGGACCGCCTGCATGATGCGATTCCGCATACCGCCCCTCAGTCGGGTGCCGGCGCGGAGCGTCGAGTCGGGCCGGCTGTCTCATCTCCGCCGTCAGATGGCCGCGTCACCCTTTCGATAAGCGCGGTCGAAGCCGTCCCGACGATCGCAGGTGCCATCTTGCGCACGATGGACTGGAGCATGCCGGGGTCCCCTGCGCCGCGGTCGTTGACCGTGAGCGTCACCGAGGGAAGGGGTTTCTTCAAGCGGGCCGCCATCTCATCAGCGAGGTCCCGGAGCGATTCCATCGACATGCCCTGGAGCCTGTCCTTCAAAGTCGGTTTGCGAAAGCGCCGGTAGAGAAGGAATGCGATCCCTCCCGCCACGACCACGCCGATCGCCACGGCGGCCACCTTCCCGTAGCGCATGGCATTGGACGTGGCGCGGTCCTCGAGCTCGCCGAGATTTTCGTCCATGCGGTCGCGGGTCTCTTTTATCTGACGGTCGATCTCATTCGCCGAAGCGCCCATTCTTTGCTCTCCTTCAAGCTGGCGATTGTTTTCGCCGGCAGACTCATCCGCAGCCGAGACTTGCCGACGAGCACCAGCGCAATCCCGATTACGGCGTAAGCGACCGTCCAGGTCAGCGCTGCCTGCCAGTGCCACGGTACGAGGGTGACGACCGCCACCGGCAGCGTTACGAAGATCGCCAGCATCAGCACCAGGCCCCCGCCGGCCATCATGCCCGCCGCGATTGCGTTGACCATGACCAGCTCTTTGACCTCTTGCTTGGCCAGGGCGACCTCGAGCGTCATGAGCCGCTGAGCGTCCTGCACGACCTCAGACGCCAGCTCACCCGACCCTGCGCTGGGCCGAGCCGCTTTTTTTCCGCCAACGGACGATTGCACCAACTGCCTCGCTAGTGCAACGCCTCGCATCAGAGGGCTACGCACGATCCTTGATGTCTCTGCAAGGTGGCGCACATCGCTCGAGCGCGAGACGCGCTAGGAGGGGAGTCCCTGCGTCACGACCTGGTAGACGAGCGCCCCGTCCGCCAGCACCATGACCAGCGCCGACGCCCAGCCGATGAGATTGGTCCAGGGGCCGTTGACGAAGTCCCCCATGAGCTTGCGGCTCGAGGTCACCAGGAGAATCAGGACGATCAGGATCGGCGCGATCAGTCCATCCAACACTTGCGAGTAAAACAGGGCCTTGATGGGATTGATGGACGAAATGGCCAGCTCGATCGCAATGAGGAACGCGAGCCCGATCACGACGTAGAACTGGGGCGCGTTGCGGGGATTGCGACCTAGACCGCGGCGCCAACCTGCAAGCCCGGCCACTCCGAAGGCCGCCGACGCGCCCAGCACAGGGATCGCCAGCAACCCGGCGCCGATGATCCCGATCCCGAACAGCAAGGACGCGTAGCGACCGGCGAAGGGCGCCAGCGCGTGGGCCGCGTCGGCCGCGGTTCGGATGGCGGCGTGGTGAGAGAACAGGACGGCTCCTGTCGCCACGATGATGAAGAACGCGCTGACGTTGGACCAGATCATTCCGGCCACCACGTCAAGGTTGGTGCGCCGCATGTGCTGCACGCCGCGTCTCTCCTCCACCTCGCCGCTGGCCTGCCAGAAGAAGAGGTAAGGCGTGATCGTCGTGCCGAGCATGCCCACCGCGCCCAACATGAACGAGGGCGACAGGCTGACGTGGGGCACGACAGTGCTGCGCAGAACCTGCCCCCAATCGGGGCGCGCCAGGATGGCCGCGACGATGTACGTCGCGAAGACTCCCGCCAACCACAGCAAATATTTGCTGACGATCTTGTAGTCGAGGAAGATCGTGAAACCTGCCATCACCGCTGCCAGCGGGACGACCCAGTAGATGTACCTCACCCCGGTGAGCAGCTGGATGGCCGCGCCCATGGCCAACAGGTCCGCGCCCATCGTGATCACGTTGGCAATCACCATGAGCAGGACTGCCGGCGTCGCGATCCGCGCTCCGAAGGTCGTCCGGAGGACCGTGGCCAGGTCGGCCTTGGTGACGTCGGCCACCTTGGCCGACATCTGCTGGACGACGATCAGCATGGGGGTCGATAGGAAAAGCAGCCAGTTCTGGGTGAAACCCGCAGTGGCGCCGATGATCGAATAGGTCGCGATGCCGGCCGGGTCGTTGTCGGCGCCGCCCGTGACCAGGCCAGGGCCGATCGACCGGAGAACGTCGCCGGCAGTGAGCTGGTCGGTGCTGACGTCCCGAGCCGACGGGCTCGGCTTGGGGCGCGCGATCTTGCGCCTGATCTCGGACATCAGGCCCCGACCTGAGGGGGCGCCGCGACCGTCCACAGGCTTCGTGTGTCCTCTTCCAGAAGGCCGCGAACCCGGTACGCCTCGGTCTCGTCGACGCGTAGGACGAGGACCGCGCGGCCTTTGTCCAGGTAGGTGCGGACGTCGGCGTCGAAACCCTCGGGGATGGATTTCAGGCGGGGCCTCCGACCGCTCGAGGTGAGGATGACCTTCTGCCTGGGCGCGGTGCGACTGCGCTCCAGGACGAACTTGAGCGCCAGCTCCGCCGTCTCCTGGTTCGGGAAGGCGGCGACGAGAACCTGCTCGAGCACGCCGGCCTTCTCTTTCGCACCCACCACCCCGAGAGCGGACGAGTCGACCTCGTTGATGCCTCGGCCGACCCGTGCGCGAGCCTGCTTGAGCAGCTCGTCGCGGTCGCGGCTGGTCTGGACCTCTCCCGAGACCTTGAGAGTTCCATCGTCGAGCCGGACGATGAGACGGTCGCCGTGGATCGGATGGGGCTCATCGGCCTCACCTGCCAGCACGGTCGTCCACCACGCCTCCACGAGCGTGGCGATGCCGGCCGGCGCGCGCGCCGGCTTCTTTCGTGCCCGCGTAGCCGTTCGCGTCATGCACAAGCACAACGCCGAATTGCGTGTCTTTACCGGCGGCTGCGTTGATTGGCTGATGGCCACACAAAGGCCGGCTCCAGCGCCGAGCCTGCCTGAATCGGTCGACCGGCGCCTCTATCACATGATCCACGGGCTCCCCCACTCCACGGTGGGTGACAGGTACGTGAGCATCCTGTCGGACCTGGGGGAAGGGCTGGGATGGGTGGAGGCAGGCCTCGCCGTGGCCTGGATGGGCGGGCAGAAGGGCCGCCGGGCCGGTCTTGCCACGGCCGTGGCGTCCGTGGGCACGACGTACCTGGTCCAGAAGATGATCAAGCCCGTATTCCGGCGCAAGCGGCCTTTTGTCGACCGCGACGTCCTGGTGGTCGGTATCAAGACCGCCGACGCGTCGTTCCCCTCCGGGCACACGGCGTCGTCTTTTGCCGCGGCCACAGCGCTCTCGACCTTCTATCCCAAGGCATCGCCGTTGGTTTTCGGCCTGGCCGCGGGCGTCGGGGTCTCGCGAGTCCATCTCGGCCACCACTTCCCCAGCGATGTGGCGGTGGGATCGCTGATCGGCATCGCCACCGGGACGCTGGTCTCGTGGCTGATCAAGCTGCCTGACAGGCTTTAAAGGGGCCGAAGCGGCTGGCGAAGGCTTGGTGGAGGGCTCGGCCATTGCTGGCCAAGCACCCCCGGCCAGATAACGTCGGATCAGGGCCGTCTACTCGTCTCGGCCACGTGCTCCGAGCGCATGGAAACCTCTTATCGTGTTCCGAGCATGGGCATCAGCTCCGAGCTGGCCGGCTTCACCTCCGCCGACGCCCGCCGGGCGCTGGAAGGCCTGCCTCGCTGCGACTACGACGTGGTGGTCAAGCCACTGCGTTACCGCTCGGCCCCCCATCTCGCCGCACGTTGCGAGTTCGAGGAACGCCGGATCGTGCTCCAGGTCCCGATCCCGTTCAAGGCGTTCAAGGAGCCGGTCGTGTTCGCAGCGCGGCGAATGCGCGGCGCGGGGATGCGGTTTGCCTGGGCTTCGGAGACCGTGTGCTTTCGAGGGCGGCGAGACGTGCTGCGGTTCCTGTACTGCCACGAATGGCTGCACTGGTACCTCCACGAGGTGCTGCACAGGGGCTCGTCGGCGGAGACGGCGTGCGATCGCTTCGCGCTCCGAAACTTTCGCAGCCGCTACGTGACGACCGACGACGCGGACGCCGCGCTCAAGCGGCGGCCTTTGAAGGCACACGCGTCGGGCTGAGGGCTGCGATCTCGGCCAGCTCTGCATACGTGATCGCATCATTGGCCGCGTGGCCGGCGGCGTCGTTGTTGAAATAGATCTGGGCGCGGGCTGGAGCCGGGACTCCGGCCCAGCTCATTCCAGGTCGGTCAGCGTCACCTGCTTGCGGGTGCTAAGCCTGCCCTGGGCAGACGAGCAATAGCTGCCGGAGGTCGGCGCGACATCCGAGTAGTCCGCTCCGACCGCGATGGTCAGGTAACCCAGGCCGCCCCGGCTCGCGTGGGTCGGGTCGAAGGCCGACGCCACGGCGTCGCCGGTGCCATCCCCGGTCGGGAGCACGACCTCCACCCAGGCGTGGGTTCCGCCCTGGCCGAGCAGGTGACCTGAGACATATCGCGCCGGCAGGCCGCAGACGCGGCAAAGGGCGAGCATGACGTGGGCGTAGTCCTGGCACACGCCCGCCCCAAGGGCGAGCGCCTCGGCCGCCGTGGTGCGAACCCCGGTGATTCCGTAGCGGTACGTCATCGCCTGGTAGACCCAATCGTTGATGCGGTCCGCAAGAGGCAGGCCCCACTCGGCCGACGAGGATAGCTCCTCGGCGGTGCCCCGGATACGATCGTCGGCCGCCGTGAGGCGGGAGGGCTCCAGCAGGTAGCCGTCGGCAAGCCACCCGTCAGCGAGGCGGTTCGGCTCCTCGGCGCGGCGCTCGACCGTGACCTCGGCCGTGAACTCGATCACTTGCGGCACTCGCGGCGCAAACACGTCGACGATCACGTTGCCGTACCGGTCGCGACGGTCCTCCAGACGCACGCCTTCAAGGTCGACCGACAGCTCGTGGCGGAGCCTGCGCTGGTCGCCGAAACGCTCAGGCGGGATGACCACGAGGCGGTGGTTGAGGTCGCGGATCGGTTCCGGGTACTCGTACCGGAAGGTCTGGCGCAGGAGATAGGAGGCCTTTCGCGCGCCGCCCCAGTCGACGGATGCGTGCTCGAGGGCCATCAGTCCGCCTCGGTCCGGTCGGCCCACACGGTCATGGAGCGGAACGCCGCGGGCCCGAAGGTCGTCAGCATGGCGACATCCAGCGCGTCGCGGCCACGCCCGATCAGCACCCGCCCGACGCGGCGCTGGTTGTTGCGCGGGTCGAACGTCCACCAGCGATCTCCGAGCCAGACCTCCATCCAGGCCGCGAAGTCCATCGCCTCGGGGACGGCGGGCACGTACAGGTCGGGCAGGTAGCCGAACACGTACCGGGCCGGGATGTTGAGGGCCCGGCAGAAGCTGATCGCCAGGTGAGCCAGGTCTCGGCACACCCCTTTGCGGTTCTCGAGCACGTCTATGGCGGTGGTCAGCGGGTTACTCGCCCCGTACTGGAACTGGATGTGGTCGTGCACCCAGTCGCAGACGGCCTGCACGCGGGGGCCTCCGGGCTCGGTCTGCCCGAACAGCTCCCACGCCATCCCCATCAGCTGGTCCGACAGGCAGTAGCGGCTGGGCAGGGTGAAGTGCAAGAGCTCGCCGGGGATCTCCTCGATGGGCGCCTGGCCGGCGGAGGACGCGTCGAGGTCCGGTTCGTCCGGCACCGCGACGACCGCGTTGTACCTGAGCAGCAGAGGTCCGGTGGGCATGACCAGGCGCTTCACAGGGTTCCTGTATAGGTCTGCGTACTCGTCGACCGGCACGGAGGGTTGGGTCGACCACGTCTCCGTGACGAGCTGGTGACTGGCGTCCGAGCGCGGTCGAACCTGGACCGTGGCAACCGTCGGAGCGCTCACGTCGTACCTGAACTCGCAACCAACCCGCAGGTCAATCGTCATTCGTGATGTCGCGATGGCGCAGACACTATAACTGTGGCCCCCGTGAATTCCATTGACAACGGCTACGAGGTCAACGGCTTTTATGACGAGATGCTTGCGGGCGAAGGCCGCCCCCGACCCGGCTACCGCCGACTCTACGAGCACCTGCAGGCGCTCGGCTCGAAGGAGCTGCAGCGCCGCCAGGACCTGGCGATGCAGATGTTCCGCAACCACGGCATCACGTTTGCGGTCTACCCGGACGCCCACGGCACCGAGAAGGTCTTCCCGTTCGACATCATCCCGCGGGTCCTTTCCGCCCGAACCTGGAGGCACCTGGAGAAAGGCCTGGAGCAGCGTATGCGGGCGCTCAACCAGTTCCTGGACGACGTATACGGCCGCAAGCTGATCTTGAAGCAGCGCGGCGTGACGCCCGAAATCGTGCTCACGAGCTCCCTCTACCTCAGGGAGATCGAAGGCCTGCCCGTGCCGCACGGCATCCACTGCCACATCGCCGGCGTCGACCTCGTCCGCGACGACAAGGGGGATTTCTTGGTCCTCGAGGACAACCTGCGGACCCCGTCGGGAGTCTCGTACGTGCTCGCCAACCGCCACGTCATGAAGAGCGTGCTGCCCGACCTGTTCGCCGGCTACCAGGTGCGCCCCGTCGAGGGCTACGTGCACGAGCTCCTACGCCTGCTGCGCTGGCTTGCTCCCAGGGGAATCGACGATCCGACCGTGGTCCTGCTCACGCCCGGCGTCAACAACTCCGCCTACTACGAGCACCTGTACCTTGCCAAGCAGATGGGCATCGAGCTCGTCGAGGGCACCGACCTGGTGGTCGACCAGGATCACGTGTTCATGCGCACCACCCAGGGCCTGCGTCCGGTCCACGTGATCTACCGGCGCATCGACGACGCGTGGCTCGACCCGATCTTCGGGCGTCAGGAGTCCCTGGTTGGGGTGGCGGGGCTGGTGAACGCGTACCGGGCCGGCAACGTGGCGGTCGCGAACGCCCTGGGCAACGGTGTCGCCGACGACAAGGCCGTATACGCGCTGGTGCCGAAGATCATCCGCTACTACCTTGACGAGGACCCGATCCTGCCCAACGTGGAAACCTACCTGTGCGCCGACGAATCCCAGCGCGGCTACGTCCTGGCCAACCTCGACAAGCTCGTGGTCAAAACCGTCGACGGCTCGGGCGGGTACGGCATGCTGATCGGGCCGGAATCGACCAGCGCGGAGCGTGAGGATTTCAAAAGACGGATCGCGGCCAGGCCTCGCTCGTTCATCGCCCAACCCGTGGTCGCACTTTCGGTCCAGCCCGTCCTGGACGGCGGGCGGCTGCGTCGCACCCACCAGGACCTGCGGCCGTTTGTCCTGACCGGACCCGACGTGACCGTCACCTCCGGCGGCCTGACCCGCGTCGCGCTCAAGCCCGGCTCGCTGGTGGTGAACAGCTCGCAGGGCGGCGGCAGCCGGGACACCTGGGTGATGACCGAGGATCCGGTGGACGGCGATGCTTAGCCGCGCGGCCACATCTCTCGCGCTGCTCGGGCGGCACCTCGAACGGGCCGACCACCTGGCGCGGATCCTTGGCGTGCATGTTGGGCTGTCGCTCGACCGGAGGGACGAGCCAGGCCCCGAGTACTGGAGGCGGTTCATGGAGCTCGCGGGCTGGCGGCACAGCGACACCAACCGGAGAGACCAGGCGGTCGAGATGGTGGTGGGCGGCACGCTCGGGCCGTCGGTGCGAGCCAGCATCGGAGCCGCCCGCCTCGCGGCCCAGGCGGTGAGGCCATCGCTGCCCAGCGAGCTCTACGAACAGGTCAATGCGCTGCACTGGCGCGTGCAGGAGTCGAGATGGCAGCCAGACCTCTATCCGTTCCTCTACGACGTGCAGATGAGCATCCGTCTCGTCGACGGCCTGCTCGAGGACACCATGCCGCATGAAGACGCGCGCGATTTCGTGCGGCTGGGAAAGTTCGTCGAGCGCGCCGGCAACGTGGCGGCCATCGTCACCCGGAAATCGGCGGAGCTCGCGGACACGCCGGAGGACGCGCTCGAGTGGACAGCCGTCCTCAAATCGTGCTTCGCCTTCGAGTCGTACCAGGCGCGCTACTCGGGTGGGGTGACGCATGACCGCGTCATCGAGTGCCTGCTGCTCGACCGCACCCTGCCGAGGTCAGCGCGCTTTTCCGCGTCGGTCGCGCTTGAGTCGGTGGTGAGGATCGACGGCAGCGGTCGCCGCTCGAAGCCGCGACGTGTTCTGACCAGGTTGTCGTCGATGTTCGAACAGGCCGACTCGCACGCCGTGGCGGAGCACGCCGTTGAGTTCGACACTGAATGCCGTTCGCTCCTGCGGCAGCTCGAGGTGGCTCTGCGCGAGACCTACTTCCACCCGAGCAAGGTTCCCAGCACCGTCATGGGCGACGAAGGACGCGCCATGCCGCAGCAGCAGCAGCAGGACGCGCGACCGTGAAGCTCGAGATCGTGCACAGCACGCGCTACCTCTACTCGGGCCCGATCGCTGAAACCATGATGGAGGTGAGGCTGCAGCCCATGGACGGGGCGGGTCAGCGATGCCTCCGGTTCTCGCTCGAGCTGAGCTCGGGCATCGAGGCTCACGCGTACATGGACGGGTACGGCAACCACGTCCATTACTTCAACTTGGTTCGACCGCACAACCGCCTGGGCATCGTCAGCCGCTCGGTGGTCGAGACGGGGTTGGAACCGGACCCCGATCCGGGGGAAGAGCTGGTCCAGGACTTTCTGCGGTTTCGCTCGCCCGTGACGGACGTGGAAGGCGTCCGCGAGCTCGCGCGGCGCCATGCCATCTCCGACTCGTCGTCACCCGAGGCGGTGGAGCGAGCCCTCGACGAGCTGACCCTCACCATCAGCCGGGAGTTCACCTACGACCGCGCGGTGACCAACGTCTACACGGTGGTCGACGAAGTGCTCGCGTTGCGAGCCGGGGTCTGCCAGGACTTCGCCCACCTCTTCATCGCTGTGGCGCGCGCGATGGGCGTTCCCGCCCGCTACGTCAGCGGCTACATCCATTTCGCAGGCGAGAAAGGAGTCATGACCGCCTCGCATGCCTGGGCCGAGGGCTGGGTGGCGGGCAAGGGCTGGATCGGCTACGACGCCACGCGCCCTGTCCGAACCTCCGAGAATCACGTGCGGCTGGCGGTCGGCAGGGACTACACCGATGCCGCCCCCACCCGTGGGATCTACGTGGGGTCGGCGAGCGGAACGATGGCGGTCCGGGTCAGGACGCGCGAGCTCTGACGGCCACTAAAAGCGGCGTCCGCGCACGTGCTCGATGGAAAAGCTGGCCGTGTCGGCGATCAGCATCACAGCCATCACCCCGGCTTCCACGGGATCGCTGACGACCAGGTCGGCGGCATCAGGCACGGAGCCGGCCATGTTGGTGCAGACGACCAAGATTCCCGCCTCGCGGATCTCGCGCACCGCGTTGCTGATGTCGCCACCCATCAGGGCGCCTGCGAGGACAAGGGCCCGAGCCCGGTGCAGCCGTGCCACCGCGCGCACAGCGTCCGCCAGCTGCTGCTCGCCGACCAGCGGGATCGTGTCGACCGAGATGCGTTCCCCGCGGATGTTGTGCCTGTCCGCTTCCGAGACCGCCCCCTGGGCCACCATGCCGACCTGCGCGCCGCCGCCGATCACGATCACCCGCTTGCCGTAGATCGCCTGGAACGTCGGAACGACTGTGACGCGGGTCACCACCTCGAGCTCTTCGAGATCCTGGAGCAGCCGCGCGCTGTCGGCGGCACCGCTCACCTCCATCTGCAGTTGGGCTGCGCCGGCCCGATGCTCGCCGCCGGCGATGTACGTGATGTTGGCCCCATGGCGGAAGATCGTCTCCGCCACCCGGTAGAAGACGCCGGGCCGATCGGGCGATTCGACCAGCAGGCCGAGGACTTCCGGGTTCACGCGCGAAAGATAGACAGTGGGAGTCGCATCCGGGCTGTCGGCGCGCCACTAATCCCCGCTCGTGTATTTGGGGGTGAAATCCATAACGGCCCATCGCTCGATGCCTTAGCCTTACGCGCAATGCGCTGCCTGCGCCGGATTGGAATTGCGATCGAGATTAGCCGGGGAGGTCCCCCGACTTAGCGCACTCCGCTCGAGTCGTGGGACCTCCCGGCCATCCAGGTCGGGAGGTTTTTTTATGTCCAGCCGAAGAATCGTGGTGTACGACACCACCTTGCGCGATGGGGCGCAGGGTCCGGCCGTGTCCTTTTCCGCCTCGGACAAGCTGCGCATAGCGCGGCTCCTGGACGGCCTTGGGTTCGACTACGTGGAAGGGGGGTTTCCGGGTTCGAACCCCAAGGACGAGGAGCTCTTCGATCGCCTTCGAATCCAGCCCCTGGAGACCGCGAGGCTGGCGGCCTTCGGCGCGACGCGCCGTGCAGGCGGAAGCTGCGAAGACGACGCCAACCTCGCGGCGCTGGCGCAGAGCGCCGCCCCGGTGTGGACGCTGGTTGGCAAGAGCGACCCCTGGCAGGTGAGCGCCGTGCTCCAGACCACGACGACCGAGAACCTCGCGATGGTGGAGGAATCGGTCGCGTACGGGATCGCGCGGGACCGCGAGGTGATCTTCGATGCCGAGCATTTCTTCGACGGGTTCGCCAGGGATGCTGAATACGCGATCGAGGTCTGCCTGACCGCGGCGCGCGCCGGCGCGTCGTGGGTCGTGCTCTGCGACACCAACGGCGGATCGCTGCCGGCCGACATCCGGCGCGGAGTCGAGGCGGTCAGCCGGGCGCTGACCGAGGCCGGGGCCACCGCGCGCATCGGCATCCACTGCCATAACGACTGCGAGCTCGCGGTCGCCAACTCCCTCGAGGGAGTGATGGCCGGCGCCGACATGGTCCAGGGCACCATCAACGGCTACGGGGAAAGATGCGGCAACGCCAACCTCGTGTCTGTGGTGGCGGACCTCGTGTTGAAGCTCGGCCTGGAGGCGCTCCCCCGCGAATCGGTGGAGCGGTTCAGCGACCTGTCACGGACCGTCGCAGAGATCGCCAACCTGGCCCTGCCGCTGCAGCAGCCGTTCGTCGGACACGGGGCGTTCGCGCACAAGGGCGGCCAGCACGTGGCCGCGGTCTTGAAACACAAGGACGCGTACCAGCACATCGACCCGGGCCTGGTCGGTAACGAGCCTCGCGTGCTCGTGTCGGAGCTGGCAGGCCGGGGCAACGTGCTGGCGAAGGCGCGAGAGTTCGGCCTGGAGCTCGACCGCGACGACCCGCAGACCCGCTGGCTGGTCCAGCACCTCAAGGAGCTCGAGCACCGCGGCTACTCGTACGAGGCAGCGGAAGCATCGTTCGCGATGCTGGTCCGGCGACTGCAGCCCGGCTATTCGGCGCCGTGGACGGTCGTGGACTTCACGACCCAGGTCCGTAAGAACGGCTCGTCCGTGCATGCGGAGGCAACCGTGAAGGTCGAGGTCGGCGGCGCCGTGTACCACACCGCCGCGTCCGGCAACGGGCCGGTCAACGCCCTGGACGCGGCCCTCCGCAAAGCGTTGAGCCCGCAGTTCCCCGCGCTGGAAGGCGTCAGCCTCCACGATTACAAGGTGCGCATCCTCGACGGCGAGGCCGGTACGGCCGCCACCACTCGCGTGTTGATCGAATCGGGCAAGGATGCGAAACGTTGGACCACGGTCGGGTGCTCGAGCAACATCATCGAAGCCTCGCTGCTCGCCCTGGTTGACTCGCTCGAGTATGCCCACCAGGCGAACGGCGGCCAGGATTGAGGGCGCTGGGTCAGCCGGTGGCGCGCAAGAGGCGGCGAAGGTCGCCGGCGAACGTCTTCGTGTCGATCGGCTTGACCACGTAGGCGTCACAACCCGCGGCGATGGTGCGCTCCAGGTCGCCCGACATGGCGAGGGCCGTGACGGCCACGATCGGGATGGAGGCGGTCAGCGGGTCCGCCTTCAGGCGGCCGGTCAGCGACAGCCCATCCTCGCCAGGCAGCTGGACGTCCATCAGGATGAGGTCTGGCCGGTGCTCGGCGATCAGCCGGCTGGCCTGGGCCGCCGTGTTCGCCACCTCCACCTCGTAACCATCGAGCTCGAGGATCACGGTGGCGAGCAGCTGGCTGGCCAGGTCGTCCTCGACGACCAGGATCCGGCCTGGCTCGACGAGCTGATGTGCCGGTTGGCTTACTTCCATCGACGCCCATCCCATGCTGCTTCCCCTTGCCGCCTGCGTTAAGTCAGATCCGGCTCAAGCATCATAGTGTTAATTCAAGGCGCACAGGACATCGGGTCGGCCGATCCGCTCCAAACGGATGGGCCGCGCCGAGGGTCAGGCCGTGGCGGCTCGCGTGTCGGACGCGTGCGGACCCGGACGGGAAGCGGCGAGCGCGTGCCTCAATTGACGATTGGCTCCGCTCAGATCGCCCCTAGCCTCGAGGATTTCCGCGTAGATCGCGTGCGCTTGCGCCAAACGCTCGACAGCCGCCGCCGCCTCGAGTATCCCGATGGCGGTGGCGCACTCGGCATCGGCAGCCTCATCGCGCCCCTCCGAGGCGGCAATCCGGCCAAGCCAAAAGTGAGCATCCGCGATGCGGCCCACCGCGGCTTCTTCGACCGCGAGGCTCAAGGCTTGGCGGGCAAGCTCGGCGGCCTTTGCGAAGTTGGACTGCGTGAATTCGAGCTCGCTCATGCTCAAGAGGACATCACTGCGGCCGGTCAACCCAGCCTCCTCGAAAAGACGCAGCGCCCGCTCGAGGTGAGGTCGCCCCGACGCAGGCTCGCCGACTCTTACGAGCAGCAGGCCCAGGTTGTTCTCGGAGCGAGCCAGGGAGATCCGGTCGTTCAAGGTTTCGTGGATCGCCAGCGCACGCTGGCTGTAACGAGAAGCCTGGTTGATCTGACCCAGCTCCTGGTAGGCGAGGCTCAAGCCGCTGAAGGTGAGGGAAAGACGCCGCAGGTCATGGATGCTGTCGCCCGCGGCGATTGACGCCTGGTATGCCTCGATCGCGGCCGGCCAGTTGCGGTTTGTGGCATGGACGCCGGCCAGAGTTCCGAGCAACCGGAATTCAGTCGACGGCGGCAGGACCTTGAGGGAACGTGCCGTCGTCAGCGCGCCCTCGGCCAGGGAGAGCGCCGAGGGATCCTGCATCAGGTAGGCGCCCTGGGCCTCCGAGCACAGGCACTCGGCCGTCATCAGCAAGTCGCCGACCCGCTCGAAGTGGGCCCGAGCCGCGGCCGCCAGGCGGCGGCCGACCACCGGTTGACCGAGCCGCAGCTGAGCCGTGGCGACCAGGTGCCTGACCCTGGCCTCGGTGTCCGGGTCCAATCTCTGCTCGAGCACCCGCTCGCCGGTCGCGACGACCTCGGTAAGCGCACCGGACGCGATCAGGCGCTCCAGCTCAGCCGTCCCGGCGTACATCGCGGGGTTGCCCTCCGCAGGCTGGGCGAGGAAGAACTCGAGCGGGCGGCCGGTGCGCTCCGAGATCAACCGGAGCGTCTCCATCGACGGCTTCGCCTTCCCGGTCTCGACGAAATAGATCGCGGTACGGCTGATCTGGTCCCCGGCCACCTGGGCCAAGCTCAGACCGGCTTCCAGGCGTGCTTGCCTTGCGGATCCGGGCTTGATCTCGACTCCACGACGGCGTCCCCGACGGCCCGACGTCTTCGCCGACCCAGTCGGAGCACGCGGCTCTACAGGGTGCGAAGACAGGGCTGACACCTCGCCAGCTTAATCCAGCCGAACCTCACTTGACAGAAATGATTGACGAGCGCCCAGCAGCCTGGGTATTACAGGCAGCAGCCCACCGACCCCTCGGCACCGACGCCCATCGAGAGGACGAGGACCAGCAGCGTCGCCAGGATCGCGGCCAACAGCAGCTTTCGCATTCAAATCACCTCCTTATGCCGCGCAGACCACGCGGCGACGAGATCTCAAAAAGTCAGCCCAAACAGAGATCAACCGTTGGCGTGGTGGCTAATCTGGCCGAGCGTTCCGACCACCAACGGCCAACCGAAGCGAACGCCGCCAACGCCAACTTCACCCCGCCGAGGACCGCAGCCAGGTCCCCGAACCCGCCTGCCAGCTGCTCCACCTGCAGCCTGGCCACCCCGAGCACGACCACCGCCGGCATGGCGCACAGCACCACGGCGCCGCCTGCGACCAGGACCGCCGCCAACGCCCGCGCCGGCCGAAGTTCGGCCGCCTGGTCAATCCCGCCCGAGGTCTCGGCGGCACCCGGGCCACGGTTTCCTATCGTCTCCACGCAGTGCCTCCCGCTTGGCCGTGCTCACACCCTCGCGGCTGTGCTACAAGTACTGCCTCCGCATGTTAACTGACATTCCAGCTGAATTAACATAAGACCGGAGAAGTGTCCACCCCTCCTTCTCCGACCTACCCGTCCCTGCAGCGTGCATCCCACTCGGCAGGGGCAGGCCCTTACGCGCCAGGTACGCGGGTGGTGAAGGCCGGGCTCGGCTTGCGTGGTTGGCGCGCCTTCACCATCGCGGCCGTCGTCGCCGGGGCGCTCGCGGCAGCGTTCGTCGCCTGGACCGCCCTTCGGGTCGGCGGAGACCAGGCGACGATCGCCGTCGACGACATCGGCGAGGCGGTGGCTGCTTTGATCGCCGCGGCGAGCTGCGGACTGGCCGCGGCCAGGAACGAGCATCGCACCCGGGTTGCTTGGGGCCTGTTCGCCGCCTCGGCCGCCAGCTGGGGGATCGGCGAGGTCATCTGGTCGGTGTACGAGGTCGGCCTGGGCATCGCCGTCCCGTTCCCGTCAGCCGCCGATGCCGGTTACCTTCTCGCCGTCCCGCTCGCGGTGGGCGGCGTGTTCGCGTTCACCTCCGCCCCATCCCGTCTGACCACCCGCGGAGAGGCCCTGCTGGCCGGCGCGATCGTCGCCCTGTCGCTCCTCTTTATCGCATGGGCGATGGGCCTTGGCCAGGTCTACTCGAGCTCGCCTGCTTCGCCCGCGGCCAAGCTGATCGGTCTCGCGTACCCGCTGGGCGACATCGTGACGATCACCGTCCTCGTGCTGGCCATCCGCCGTGCGCGCAGGACCGAGCTCGGCCGCATGTTCCTGCTGCTCGGGGGCCTGGCCTCTGCCGCGCTGGCGGACAGCGCGTTCGCCTACCTCACCGCCAATGGGACGTTTGGGGCCATCGGCAGCGTCCTGGACGCCGGGTGGGTGGTCGGGTATTTGATGATCGCGCTCGCCCCGCTGTGGCCCACCAACGACACCGAAACCGTCAGGGCGGAGGGCCCCATCGAGCTCTGGCAGCTTGCGCTGCCCTGGGCGGCCGTCCTCGCAGCCGCGGTGGTGGCCATCCACGAGGCCACCACCGACCATGCGCTCGATCGGTTCAGCACCGTCCTGGTCGGCGGAATCGGGATTCTCCTGGTGGGCAGCCAGGTGCTGTCGCACCGCGATTCGCTGTCTTTGCTGGTCACGAGCCAGCGGACCGAAACCCAGCTCGCGCGCCGCAACAGCCTCCTCGACGAGATCGTCACCCACGCCCCGCTGGGCATTGCCCGCGTCGGCACGGACATGAAGATCATCGACATCAACCCGCGCCTGGCCGCGCTCCTGCGCGCAGACACGCGGCAGATAGTCGGCACCTCGGTGGCCGCATATCTCCACCCGGATGAGTTCAATCGTGTGTTCGAGGTTTTCCAGCCCCTCTGGAATGGCGCCGTGGACACGATCGAATCGGACAGCCGCGCCGTGCGCGCAGACCAGACCGAGGTATGGCTTCACTGGAGCGCCACGGTGGTGAGGAGCGCGTCAGGCCGGATCGACTACTTCATCGCGATGTACGAAGACACGGATGCTGACCACGCCGCCAACGAAGCCGCGGCCGCCCACCTGGCCGGCCTGGAACGGCTCAACCAGCTGAAGAGCGAGTTCGTGGCCCTGGTCAGCCACGAGTTCCGGACCGCGCTGGTCGGGATCCAGGGTTTCAGCGAGATGATCCGCGATTCCGACATCACTCTCGAAGACGCGAAGGGGTTCGCCGTCGACATCAACAAGGACGCCGAGCGCCTGAACCGGATGATCAACGACATGCTCGACCTGGACCGGATCGAGGCCGGCCGGCTGACGCTGAACCTCGAGCCCTCGAGCATCAACGTACTGCTGAACGAGGCGGTGGCGCGGGCGAGAGCCTCGTCCGCCAAGCACGTGTTCGTCTGCGACTTCGATTCGCGCGACCCCGTCGTCCAGTGCGACCCCGACCGCATCGCCCAGATCATCACCAACCTCTTGAGCAACTCCATCAAGTACTCACCCGAGGGAGGCGAGGTGGTGGTTGCCAGCCGCGCTCGAGATGGTCACGTGGACGTGAGCGTCAAAGACCACGGGGTCGGCATCGCACCCGAGTTCGTGAAGCGGCTCTTCAGCCGCTACGAGAGATACGAGAAAACGAGCGGCAAGATCATCGGCACCGGGCTTGGCCTGGCCATCACGCGCCAGATCGTCGAGCTGCACGGCGGGAAGATCTGGGCCGACAGCGAGCAGGGCAAGGGATCGGACTTCCACTTCACGCTTCCGCTCGCCGCGACCTAGTGCGCGAGACTGCCTGCTGGCCACGCTTCAGAAACTCGCTCATCAGCGACTGGAAGTGGAAGACGCCGTTCTCGCGCACCGCCGAGAACGCGACCCAGATGAACAGGAAGCCGATGACGCTTTCAGTGCCCTGGTTGCCGCTGATGCTGCTGCCCCACAGGGCGTCCGACGCGGCGATGGCCGTCGCCGTCAGCGTGCCACCCAGCCAGATCGGGTTGCTGAGCCAGTAGAGGACGCCGACGACCGCCCCGGCGAAGTGGCCATAGGCCAGGCGCACCCAGTCGTAGGTGGCGCCTTCGGTCGGGAACGCCGTGCCGAGCTCGGCTGTCAGAAGGCCGTAAGGGATGAGGAACGTGACGGCCGAGACGATCAGCCAGAAGATCGCCTGGGCTCCGTACGAAGAGGATTGCCCGATGGTGTCGATGGCCACGATCGCGCAGATCGTGAAGAAGATCATGTCGAACCGGAAGAGCGACTTCTTGAGCTTGCGCTTTTCAGCCGCAAGCTCCGCTACGGCGGCGGTATCCCCCATCCAAACCCTCCCTTCGTCTATGACGAATAGCTGAAAAGCGGACAATTAGAGGGCCAAGGCTCGGACCTGTCAAGGCGGGGCCTGGTGACGGAGGGCTTGCAGATGGCGACCACGACCACGCGAGAGCTGCCGGCCGGACGAGTCGCCGAGCTCATCGGAGGCGAAGAGGAGAAGTTCCGGCGGGCTCGACCCCGCTCGCGCCAGCTCTGGATCGAGGCTCGCGAGGTCATGCCTCGAGGCGTCCCTTCTTCATTCCAGGACGCGTCGCCCCAGCCCATCTTCATAGAGCGCGGGCACGGCAGCCGGGTCTGGGACGTGGACGGCAACGAGTACGTCGACTTCCACAACGGGTTCGGAGTGATGATCGTTGGCCACGCCCACCCGAAGATCGTGGACGCGGTGACCCGCCAGGTCGCGCTCGGCTCGCACTTCGCCCAGCCGGTCGAGAACAGCATCATCGTGGCCCGTGAGCTCTCGCGGCGCTTCAAGCAGCCCAAGTGGCGCTTCACCAACTCGGGCACCGAGTCGACGCTCGATGCCGTGAGGATCGCCCGCGGCTTCACGGGACGTGAGCGGCTGATCAAGATCGAGGCCTCCTACCACGGGCACCACGACGCGCTGATGGTCTCGGTGGAGCCGCCCCCCGACAGGATGGGACCGGCCGAGTCCCCCGCCTCGGTCCCCCAGAGCGAGGGCATCCCCGCCGCGATCGTCGAACTCACCACTGTGGTGCCGTTCAACGACCTTCCGGCGCTGGAGAAGGCGTTTGAGCATCACAAGGGCGAGGTGGCGGCGGTCATCGTCGAGCCGGCCATGATGAACGTCGGCATCGTCCTTCCCGACCAGGGATACCTGGCCGCGATCAAGGAGGTCGCGCACAACCACGGCGCCCTCCTGATCTTCGACGAGGTGAAGACCGGCGTCACCATCTCGGCCGGCGGCGCCACCGAGCGTTTCGGCGTGACGCCGGACCTGGTCGCGCTGGCCAAGGCGATCGGCGGCGGCCTGCCTTGCGGCGCCGTCGGCGGTCGCGACGACGTGATGGGCGTGATCGAGGACAAGCGCGTCGCGCAGATGGGCACCTTCAACGGCAACCCGCTGACCATGGCCGCGTCAAGGGTCACCTTGCTCGAGATCCTCGACCCGTCCGCGTATGCGCACTTCGACGCGCTCGCAGAGACGCTGCAGGGCGGACTCGACAGTGTGATCGGCGAGCACGACCTGCCGTACCACGTAACCACGCTGGCGGCGCGCGGTGGCGTCACGTATCGCGCACGGCGCGTGCGCAACTACCGTGACTACCTCGAGATTGACAAGGACCTGGCCTACCTGAGCTGGCTCTACCAGTGCAACCGCGGAGTCATCATGGCTCCGGGCGCGGAGGAGAACTGGACCCTTTCGGTCCAGCACTCGATCGATGACGTGCAACGCTACGTCGACAACTTCGCCGAGATGGCCAGGGACCTGCGCGCGTAAAGGGGTAAACGCGTGCCGCGCCTCGGAGGCATGTACGGCCCGGACGTGACCTTTTTAGGGGTCGACCGGTGCGACCTCGAGGACCGCTCGACCTTCGAGGGCGCGGACGTCGTGATCATCGGAGCGCCCTACGACGCAGGGACCTTGTACCGCGCCGGCGCGCGGTTCGGGCCCCGGCTGATCCGCACCACCGACTAGCTGCCGCACGACTCGTCGCGACCTCACCTCGCGCTGCGCGTCGACCCGCTCCGCGACATGCGGGTGGTGGACGCGGGCGACATCGAGATGCCGGGCGTCGAGGGACGTGCCGCGCTGGATGCGCTCGAGCGTGCCGTGCAGGCCGCCGCCGACGCGGGCGCGATCCCCCTGGTTCTCGGCGGCGACCACACCATCACCTGGCCAGACGTCACCGGAGTGGCACGCGCCAGGGGCTGGGGCAGGGTCTCCGTGATCCACTTCGACGCCCACGCCGACACGGGCGACATCCAGTTCGGCAGCCTCATCGGCCACGGCCTTCCCATGCGCCGCCTGATCGAGTCGGGCGCTTGTCGCGGCGACCGCTTCCTCCAGGTCGGCCTGCGGGGCTACTGGCCCGAGCCGCCGACCCTGCAGTGGATGGCCGAGCAGGGGATGCGGTCCTTCGAGATGCACGAGGTCGTCTCGCGCGGGCTCGACGCGGTACTCGAGGAGGCCTTCGCCATCGCCGTCGACGATTGCGACGGCGTCTTCGTTTCCGTGGACCTCGACGTGGTCGACCCCGGCATGGCGCCGGGGACCGGGACCCCTGAGCCGGGTGGACTCACGGGCCGCCAGCTCCTCGACGCCGTGCGGCGCATCGCGATCGAGCTGCCCGTGGTCGGCGTGGACGTGGTCGAGGTCGCCCCGGCCTACGACTCCGCCGAGATCACCTCGTTCCTCGCGAACCGGGTGGTGCTCGAGATGCTGTCCGGGATCGCCTTCAGGCGGACCGGCGGCACGTGGGATTCCATCCCGCGCACCCTGCTGGAAGGTCGCTAGCCGAGGTAGGGGCGGACCATCTCGGCCAGCTCGTCCAGCTTGGCCAGCGCCACATCGCGACCATCGGGCGGGACGTAGTAGATGAGCCTTTCGACGCCGGCCTTGGCGAGACGCTCGATCTCCGCGGCATCGGGCTTGGGGTAGTAGCTGACAGGGATGGGCGAGCGGCCGGCGGCTTTGGCCAGCTCCTGCAGCTCCGGGATTCGCTCGATGACATCGCCGCGGTTGGGCATCCATCCATCGGCGTAGCGCACCACTCGCTCGAGGATCTTGGGGCCGCTGCCCCCGAGGACGATCGGCGGGTGAGGTTTCTGGACCGGCCTGGGCCAGGCCCACATCGGGCCGAAATCGACCATCGAGCCGTGGTACTCGGCTTGGTCCTGCGTCCAGATCGCCTTCATCGCCTCGACCTTCTCGCGCAGCAGCGTCCAGCGAGTGCTGAAATCCGTGCCGTGGTCGGCCATCTCCTCGCGGTTCCAACCTGCGCCGACCCCGAAGATGAAGCGCCCGCCTGATACGAAGTCAAGGCTTGCCACCTGCTTGGCGGTCTGGATGGTGTCGCGCTGGATGACAAGGCAGATGCCGGTGGCGATCAGGAGCTTCCTGGTGGCTGCGGCGGCCACTGTCAGCGCGATGAAGGGGTCCATGGAGTGCCAGTACTGCTTGGGCAGATCGGCTCCGCCCGGCCACTTCGATTCCCGGCTGGCCGGGATGTGAGAGTGCTCCGCGACCCAAAGCGACTCGAAGCCGCGATCCTCGACGGCAGGTCCGAGCTCCGTCATCGAGATCGCGTAGTCGGTCGGAAAGATCGCGATGCCGAACTTCACCCTCTAATGGTGAGCCATCCCGCGCCGCGGGTTGGGCTAATAGGACCAGAGCCGCCAAGATGGTGCGGTTCGTCCGAGCCTCCGGCGGGTGAGCACTAGGAGGCCAGGGCTTTGCTCGTGGCGGGGCGCAACGTGGTGGTCTGGGCGTCGAGGGCGGCGCACAGGGCGGTGACCGCACTGGCGTCGAGGCGCAACCCGGCCTCCTCGTGCAAGACCCGCCGCGCCTGGTGTTGGCAGCACGCCTTGCGGTAGGGCCGGTCCGAGGTCAGGGCGTCGTACGTGTCGGCGACGGCCACGATGCGCGCCTCGAGCGGAATGGAATCCGAGGTCAGGCCGTACGGATAGCCGCTCCCGTCGAGGCGTTCGTGGTGATACAGCACCGCGAGCACTTCGCGGCTCGACTGTCCGGCACGGTCGAGCAAGTTCAGGCCCATCTCCGGGTGACATCGCATCAGGATCCACTCCGACTCGTCCAAGGCGGTGTGCTTGCCGAGCACGGCGTCGGGAATCCCGACCTTTCCGATGTCATGCAGGAGCCCGGCCCGGGCGAGGACCCTGAGCTCGGCGGCGCTCATCGACATCTGGCGGCCGATGTGCACGCAGAGCCGGGCGACGCGAAGATTGTGCTGGCGCGATTCCCGGTCCTTAACCTTGAGACCGAGAACGGCGACCGCGTCGAACCATCCCTTGATCTGCTGTACGGGGGGTTGTACTAGCAATTTGGGAATCCCTCCGATCACTGGCCGATAGATCGACCACGCGTTTTATCTGAACGCTCAGATCGAAAACGGTCGGAAGGGCGGGATTGGTCGCTGATCAATTCGCGGGCAGGCTACTCCTGGTAGCCGGGGTTTGTCTTTTGCCTCAGGTCGAAGACTGCCGCCAGTCGAGCGCCGGCCCGAGCTTCTTCTCGAACAGAGCAGCCACCTCGCCGGGTTTGGGGAAGCGCCCGGCGGTCTCCTTGCTGAACACCAGGCTGCCGTCGAGCGACACCTCGAAACGGCCCTTGCTCCCACTCTGCAGCTCGACCGCCCGCATGATGGGCGCCCAGCGGCTCAGCAGCTCGCCGGCCAGGCTCACGGCCTGGTCAAGGTAGTCTCAAGGGACGCAATATTCGATGCGCACGTCGTGTAAAGGCGAGATCACTTTTCGATCATAGCGGCGCTTCATTCGATCCCTCGAGGCGGCGCCTCAGGCGCCAATCCGGGTCAACCTCCAGAAGCGTCCTGGCGGGTAGAGCGGGCCCGCGGTAGCCAGGGGCACGTCCAGCACGTAGTCGCCGAGGACCAGATGCTCGACCCCCTCCTGCGAGCCGGCCGGCAGCGGCTGGTCCACGACGATCGATCTCGCCTGCAGGCGCTGCCGCAGGACCATGGCCGGCCATTCCACGAGGTCGACGTCCACAGTCGAGACCAGATCGGTCTGTGGGCCCCAGGGCGTGCGGTAAGTCGCGACGGTCTGGTTCCGCGCGATCACGCGGCGTACGTGAAGCGCGGCCTGCATGGCCGCCAGCAGCGTCTTCGCGGCGGAAAACGCGGTGGATAGGGTGGCCTGTCCCATCACGCAGCCGAACAGCGTGATCGTATGGCCGTCCACCGGTAGAAGGGCGGCGAAGAGAAAGTTGGCGCCCGTGCTGAGCCCGGAGCCGGTCTTCATGCCGATGATCCCCTCCTGGCCTAGGACGGCGTCCACGTTGTAGACGGTGCCTGCGACCGGCAGCTCTGTCTGGCTCATCGCGACCACCTGCGCGAACACCTCCTGCTTCATGGCGGCGATCCCGAGCGTCATGAGGTCGGTGGGCGTGCTCACGGTCTGAGGGTTGGCGCCGGACGTGTCGGCGAAATTAGTGTGTATGAGCCCAAGGGCCTTGGCTCGCGCATTCATCTTGGTCACGAAGGCCGCGACGGAGCCCACGTCCCACCGAGCCAGTGACTCGGCGAGGTTGTTGGCGGAGGGGAGCAGCAGGCCCTGGAGCGCCTGCAGCTCAGAGATCTGCTCGCCGCTCCGCACCGGGACCACCGACCCCTGGTCCGCGAGGTCGCTCAGGTAATACTCGACGTCGGTATTCGTAAGGGTGATCACGGGCCCGCTTTCCCCCAGCTTCAACGGCCTGTCCTCGAGCACGAGCAGCGCGGTCATCACCTTGGTGACGCTCTCCGCCGGAATCGGCTGCTCGTTCCCAGACGTGCCGATGAAGCCCAGGCCGGATACGGAAACCGCCGCCGAGCCGCGGCTCGGCCATGGAAGCGGCGGAGAGCTGCCGGGCACGTTGTCGGTCGCGGGCAGCGCTGCGACGGCCGCGACTGCAGGTATGGGACGGAGATAGCTCCAGGCAGCCACGCCGACGGCGGCCGCCATCAGCACGATCCCCACCCGCCACCACATCTCGCCCAACCATAGCGAAGGCAGGTCTGACGATCAGGCGCTCGCGCGTCGCAGGGCCCACGATCGCGCCGGCTCCGCGGTGCGCACGGCCAGGTAGGTCGCGAAGGCCAGCGAAGTGATGAAGAAGCTCACCGGGTGCGGTGAGTAGAAGGCGATCGACCACCGGCTGCTGTTCGGCCGGCTCTGCCCGGAGTGCGCCTCAGCGCGTAACGCTTAGCACGTCTCCCAGGACGAACCCCTGGTCGGTGATGTCGTAACGGTGGACCACGGGCCGGTGCCGCATGGCTCGGGTCTTGAGCACGGTGAGGGCGCGAGCGAGCTCAGGCCCCTCCTGCACGTACTGAAGGAGGACGACGTTGTCGGTCAGGTGTGAGATGCCATGCTCGGAGATACGGCGCAGCTGGAAGAGGTCGGGCACCTCGACGACCATCATCAGGCTGATGCCGGCGCGGGCGCATCGCTGCGACAGCGAGAACATCCACTCGCGGAAGCGGACAGGGTCGGCGGCGGTGCTGATCAGGTCCGGAAGGCTGTCGATGACGATGCGTTTGGCCCCCGAGCTTTCGATGAGGTCGAGCAGCTCGTAGACCCATTCATCTATGTACATGTCGACGACGCTGCGGCTCAGCACGTGGACATTCTTGTTGTCGAGCGACCAGCCGAAGCTTTTCACGATCCTGGCGAGCTGCGACTCGTTCTCCTGGAAGGCGGCGAGGATGCCCGGCTCGCCGCGCGCCGCCCCGTGGAACAGGAAATGGAGCCCCATGAGGGTCTTGCCGATGCCCGAGGGCCCGGCGATCAGGGTTGAGGCGCCGGCCCAGTAGCCGCCCTCGCCCAGCAGGTCGTCGAGCGCCTTGATCCCTGTCGCCACCCGAGTCTCGCTGAGGTCGTAGCGGGAGTGATCCTGCGCGTCGGCCAGCCGTGGAAAGACGTCGAAGCCGTGTCCCGAGATGCGGTATGCGTGCTCGCCCGATCGATAGCTGCTGCCCCGCAGCTTGAGCACCTGGAGGACGCGGATCTCACGCTCCGCGATCTGCTTGATGTCCAAAGCGAGGATGGCGTCGGCCACGGCGAACTCGGCCTCATTGACAGCTTCCACCCGCGAATAGGGCGCGTTCCAGATCGAGGTGGTCGCGCTGGCGGTCAGCCGGCGGGTGAGCCCGTAGAGGAAGCGCCGAAAGGCCATCGCGTCAGGGGCCAGCGCGTGGAAGGCCCGGAAGCTGTCGAACACCACGACCGCCGGGCGCACCTCTTTCAAGTACCCGCCGATCGCCTCCAGCACGTCGTCGAGCCCCTGCTCACCGAGGACCTGGCCGAGGTCCTCGTAGACGATGTGCCCGTCGCGGATGGCGGCCTTGTCGAAGAAGCTCAGCGATTCCCCGTAGCGAAGGATCTTGTCGAGCGGCTCCGACAGGGTCGAGAGGTACAGCGCCCTTTGCTTAGCGCTCGCGTTATGGAAGACGAACTGCTGGCTGAGGATGGTCTTGCCGCTCCCTGGCACGCCGACGATGAGGTTGATCGCGTTCTTGAGCAGGCCCCCGTTGAGGATCTCGTCGAGGCGCGCGTTGCCGCTCGGGAGGCGGTCGTTCAAGGGGCGGGTTGCGCCGCTCGCCGCGATTGGCGGGCAAGGGCGCTGGTGCCCAGCAGGTCGCGGACGGTCGACACGAGCTCCAGCGGCTCGAGGGGCTTGCGCAGGAACGCCGCCGCCCCGGAGCGCATCGCCTCTTCGGCGCTGTCGATGGCCGAGACCGCAATCACCCTCGCCGAGCCGGCCGCCACGAACTCGCCGAGCAGCCGGAAGCCGGCGCCACCCGAGATGAGCAGGTCGAGCAGGACCACCTGCGGAGACCGCTCCCCGAACTGAACCTTGGCCTGGGTCGCGTCGAGCGCGGTGACGACCTCATAGCCTTCTGTGCGCAGGAAGTATTCGGCCAGGTCGGCGGCGTAGGGATCGCGGTCGGCAAGGAGCACGAGGTGGCGGCCGTCGACGTTGGCGTCAGCGGCGGCGGGGGGTATGCGGCCGGCGGCCAGCTCCTGGGCCAAAAGCCGGTGCGCGTCGGCGGCGCTGGCGCCCTGCTCCAGCTGCGCCTTGATGAACCGCAGCTGCTCCACTTGGTCGCGCGAGTACAGGCGCTGCGATCCCTCGCTGCGCGCGGGGGTGATCACCCCATAGCGATCCTCCCAGGCGCGCAGCGTGGAGGCCGCCATACCGAGCATGGCCGCCACCGCTCCGATGCTGTAAACCGCTTCAGCCTGTCTTTCGCTCAATTTCTCCCCTGAGTATATAACTCTACAAAAGTCCCGCGTTAGGAAACAATATTGAATCTTGGAGAGGTATTGCACAGCTATCGAGGAAGTAGTAAGATCTCCTCACTTCAATTCGCAAAGGTGTGGCGGAGGTATCTCAGGACGGGGGGAAATGGCCGAAGTAGAGCGTCGTGATCTCTCGAGCGATGCCGATGACGGCGAGCTCAAGGACATGATCGAGCACTGGGTCGCCGTGATCGATCGATGGGTCCAGCGCATCGACTCTGGCCTGGATGGGGCGGCCGATGACGGGAGGCCGGTTGACCGGCGCCCCGCTTCGGATTCAGCGCCCGATACCGAACCTGCATCGGGGTAGTGGCAGCCGTACGAGACACCGGTCGATGGCAACCAGGGAAAGGGAGCTCGGTTTCCGAGGGAATGGAAGGAAGTCAGGTTTACAGCGACAAGCAGGTCGTCATCTCGCGGGATGCCTTCGGGAGGCTTGTGATCGCCGGGGCAGTCGACTATTTCAACGCCGGCCCGGTCGCCGCGGTGCTGGTCCGTGAGATGGAGCGGTCAGTCCCGGACGGCGTCCCGGTGGCCCTCGACGGCGCGGCCTCCACGTACGGCGACCTGCAGGTCGATCTGAGCCGACTCGAATTCTCCGATGTGAGCGGGATCCGCGCCATGGTCGGCGTCGCCGAGCACGCCGTCGGAGGCAGGCGGCTGGTGTTGCGGGGCCTGCCGCCGCAGATCTCAAGAGTCATGGCGGTGGTGGGCTGGTCCGAGCTTCCGAACCTGGTGGTCGAGGGCCCGTAGCCCTTCGTCCACCGCGCTGCCAGTATCCTGCCTTGCAGTGAAGGCGCTGGTCAAAGCCAAAGCTGGGCCTGGACTCTGGCTGCAGGAGGTGCCTGACCCGACGCCCGGCCCCGGTGAGGTCCTGATCCGGGTGCTCCGCACCGGCATATGCGGCACCGACCTCCACATCGAGAGCTGGAACGAGTGGGCGCAGCAGACGATCCGTCCCCCGCTCGTTATCGGGCACGAGTTCGTCGGCGAGGTGCTGCAGCTCGGGGAAGGCGTCGCTTCGGTCTTTGCCGGCGAGATCGTGGGAGCGGAGGGTCACATCGTCTGCGGCCGGTGCCGCAACTGCATGGCCGGACGCCGCGCCCTGTGCGCGCACACGGTCGGCATAGGTGTGCAGCGCGACGGCGCTTTCGCCGAGCTGATCGTCATGCCGGCGATCAACCTATGGCCCCACCTGGGCAAGATCGACCTCGACGTCGCATCGATCTTCGATCCGTTCGGGAACGCGGTCCACACCGCGACCCAGTTCCGCCTGGTCGCGGAGGACGTGCTCATCACCGGCGCGGGCCCCATCGGCATCATGGCCGCCCAGGTCGCGCGCCACAACGGCGCCCGCTTCGTGGTCATCACCGACGTCAGCGACTACCGGCTCGATCTTGCGCGCAAGGTCGGCGTGACGCGAGCGGTCGACGTCAGCAAGACCAGCATTGCCGAGGTACAGGAGGAGCTCGGCATGAAGGAGGGTTTTGACGTGGGCTTCGAGATGTCAGGTCAGCCGAGCGCGCTGCGCGACATGATCGCCTCCATGGCGCACGGCGGCCGAGTCGCGATCCTGGGGCTGCCCGACCACGAGTTCGCGATCGACTGGACGCAGGTCGTGTTCAAGATGCTCACGGTGAAAGGTGTGTACGGCCGGCAAATCTTCGAGACCTGGTACCAGATGTCGGTGTTCACGCAGAGCGGGCTGGACATCTCGCCAGTCATCACGCACCGTTTTCCATACCATCGGTTCGAGGAGGCGTTCTCGGTCGCCCATTCGGGCAGGTGCGGCAAGGTCGTCCTCGACTGGACGGCCAAGGAGTAGGCAGTGTTCGACCGCATGCGATCGCATCTGACCACTCAGCTCGATGAGCTTCGCGAGGCCGGGCTCGAAAAACCTGAGCGCGTGATCACGTCGCCCCAGGGCTCCGTGGTGTCGGTGATGGACCGCGAGGTGCTCAACCTGTGCGCCAACAACTACCTCGGCCTGGCCGACCACCCCGCGATCGTGACGGCGGCCAAGGAGGCCCTCGATCGCTGGGGTTACGGCATGGCGTCCGTGCGGTTCATCTGCGGCACCCAGGAGATCCACAAGGAGCTCGAGGCCGCCCTGACGGAGTTCCTCGGCACCGAGGACACAATCCTGTATTCGTCGTGCTTCGACGCCAACGGCGGCATCTTCGAAGCGCTGCTCGATGAGCAAGACGCGGTGATCTCGGACGCGCTCAACCACGCGAGCATCATCGACGGCATCCGCCTGTGCAAGGCCCGGCGTCTCCGGTACGCCAACCGCGACATGGAGGATCTAGAGAAGCAGCTGCGGGACGGCGCCGATGCAAGGTTCAGGCTGATCGTGACGGACGGGGTCTTCTCCATGGACGGTTACCTGGCGCCCCTGCCAGACATCTGCGAGCTGGCCGAACGCCATGACGCGCTGGTCATGGTCGACGACTCTCATGCTGTCGGCTTCATGGGCGCGGGCGGGCGCGGCACCCATGAGCACCACGGTGTCATGGGCAGGATCGATGCCATCACCGGGACCCTCGGTAAGGCGCTCGGCGGGGCGAGTGGAGGCTATGTTTCGGGCCGCAGGGAGATCGTGGCGATGCTGCGCCAGCGCTCGCGGCCTTACCTGTTCTCCAACTCGGTCCCCCCTCCAATTGTCGCCGCCAGCCTCAAGGTGCTCGAGCTTCTGCGTACGGCCGGCGACCTCAGGCGGCGCCTTGCGGATAACACGACCTTCTTTCGCGGAAGGATGACTGAGGCCGGCTTCGACATCCTTCCCGGGGAGCACCCGATAGTGCCCGTGATGGTCGGTGACGCCGCGCTGGCCTCGAAGATGGCCGGGATCATGCTCGAGAAAGGCGTTTACGTCGTCGGGTTCTCGTTTCCGGTCGTCCCCCAGGGCAAAGCCCGCATCCGGACCCAGGTGTCGGCCGCCCATTCGCGGGACGACCTGGAGCGCGCCGTGCAGGCGTTCATCGCGACGCGCGAGGAGCTCGGCGCCGCTCACCGGTAACGTCGCGCCCCCGCGCGTTCTCGGGGTAATGAGCGAACAAGAGCTGATGCTGATCCAGGTCGGCCAGGTCATCTCCCGGGTCGCGCGGCCTCACCGCTGCGATGAGGCGATCCCCGTCGAGGTGCAGGCCAACCTGCGGCAGCTCGGTCTTCCCTGCGATGAGGCGACCTCGCGCGAGGACCTGATCGTTCGCCTGTGGGCACGCAAACGAACGCTCCAGGTCACGCTCGAGTCGACATGGGGCGGCCCGGGAGCCACGCCGCCGGCCGCGGCCTGACGCGGCCACCTGACGGCGCAGAGGCCGCCAGGCAAGCAGGCCTCACCTATGCCTCGGACCTCGAGCCAGGCCTGAGGCGATCCCGCAAGGGCAGAGGCTTCGTCTACACCGATCCCGAAGGCAAGGTCGTGCGCGACCGCCAGACGCTCGAGCGCATCCGTTCGCTGGCCATCCCATCTGCCTGGGAGCACGTGTGGATCACCACGCGTCCGCGCGGCCACCTCCAGGCGACCGGCCGCGACGCGCGCGGCCGCAAGCAGCACCGCTACCACCCCCGCTGGCGAGAGGTTCGCGATGAGAACAAGTTCGGCCGGATGGTCGGCTTCGCCAGGGTGCTGCCGCGCATCCGCAGGCGGGTGGCCCGCGACCTGCGCCGCAGGGGCCTCCCCCGAGAGAAAGTGGTCGCGACCATCGTCAAGCTTCTGGAAACCACGTTCGTTCGCATCGGCAACGAGGAGTACGCGCAGCAGAACGGCTCCTTCGGTCTGACCACCCTTCGCAGCCGGCACGTGAAGGTCAGGGGTGCGACCATCCGCTTTGTCTTCAGGGGCAAGAGCGGGCGCCCAGTCGAGGTGGGCGTGACCAACCCGCGCGTCGCGCGCGTGGTGAAGCGATGCGACGAGCTCCCCGGACAGCATCTCTTCCAGTACATCGACGAGTCCGGCACTCGCCGTAATGTCACGTCCGACGACGTCAACCAGTATCTGCGCGAAGCGAGCGGCGAAGATTTCACGGCCAAGGATTTCCGAACGTGGGCCGCCACGGTGCTCGCCACCTGCGCGCTGCGGGAGCTGGTGGGATTCGAATCCGAGACGGACGGAAGGCGAAACGTGGTTGCGGCCGTGGACGCCGTGGCCGGCAAGCTCGGGCACACGCGCGCGATCTGCCGGCGGTCTTACGTCCACCCTGCCGTGATCGAGACATACCTGAATGGGTCTCTCGAATCGGTGCTCGTAGAGGGCAGCGCTTCGACCCCGCCGATGCTGCGCGCCGACGAGGGTGCAGCGCTGAGGCTGCTCAGACGCGCCGCGACGCGCAAGGTATCCAAGGCGGCGTCGCGGGTGAGTCACCTCCGCCGAGCCGGTTGAGTACCATCCTCCTGCTCGTCGTCCGCGCAGTGGCGGGCGGAGCGCTGGTGGTCGCGTTCGCGATGGTCAGCGACATTCTCAAACCCAAGATGTTCGCCGGCCTCTTCTCGGCCGCCCCTTCGGTGGCGGCGGCAAGCCTTCTGGTCTCCGGCCTGGCGATGGGTCCCGCCAAGGTCCATCAGTCCGCGGCCGGGATGATCGCCGGCGCGTGCGGGCTGGTCGTCTACAGCGTGGCCGCCGCCTTCCTGGTCGAGCGCGTGGGCGCGGCCGCCGGAAGCGTGCTCGCTTGGGTGGCGTGGCTGGTCCCAGCCGGCGCGTTGTTCTGGTTCTTCTTGCGATGAGCCTTGTTGGCGTGATCCCGCGGGTCCAGCCCGGCGAGGTCCGAAAGCACTCCTTCAAGGACTATGTGGTGCGCTTTGGATTCGGGGCGGCCATCTCGCTGGTGGCCGGGCTGATCGGGCTGAAATTCGGCACAAGGGCGGGCGGCGTCTTCCTGGGATTTTCCCGCCATCCTCCCCGCCTCGCTCACGCTGATCCAGAAGCGGGCCGGTAAGACCGAGGCGGCCATCGATTCGGAAGGGGCCGTTCTCGGGGCCCTGGCAATGGTGGCGTTCGCGACTTCCGTCTTCGTGCTGGTCGGGCACCTCGGCGTGGGCGCGACCCTGGTCCTGGCGCTGGCGCTCTGGCTCATCATCGCGACGGCGCTCTATGCGGCGGTGATGAAGATGCTTCACCACGAGCCGGTGCCTCGTTAGTCGGTCCGGACCTCGGTTCCGTTCTGCGCCCACCGCGTGTGATAGGCGCCCTCGCGGTCGGTGCGGTGATAAGTGTGGGCCCCGAAGTAATCACGCAACCCCTGGATGAGGTTTGCGGGGCCGCGCTCGCGCCGGTACCCGTCGTAGTAAGCGAGAGAAGAGGCGAAGGCAGGGATCGGAACGCCCTGGTCCACCGCGGTCTTGACGACCCTACGCCACGCGGGCTGTGCGGCCTCGAGAGCCTGCTGGAAGAACGGGTCGAGCATGAGGTTCTGGAGATCGGGCGTGCGCGCATATGCGTCCTTGATCCGATCGAGGAACTGGGCGCGGATGATGCAACCCCCTCGCCAGATGGTCGCCAGGGCGCCCATGTCGAGGTTCCAACCGAACTCGCGCGAGCCTGCGGCGAGATGCTCGAAGCCCTGAGCGTAAGCAACGATTTTGGCTGCATAGAGGGCCTCTTGAACGTCGTCGACGAGCCCGCCCGGCGCTTTCGATGGACCCGGGCCGGCCAGGACCCGCGCCGCCTTGACGCGCTGCTGCTTCTGACTGGACAGCGCCCGCGCGAACACCGCCTCCGTGATCCCGGTCAGGGGCACGCCGAGCTCGAGCGCCGACTCGCTGGTCCATCTCCCTGTTCCTTTCTGCTCTGCCTCGTCCACGATCGCGTCGACCAGGGCATCCTGGGTGGCGCCATCCCGCTTGGCCAGCACGTGGGAGGTGATCTCGATCAGGTAGGACTGCAGCCGTCCCCTGTTCCATTCGGCGAAGAGCGCGGCCAGCTCGCCGGCCGGGAGCCCGAGGCATTGCCGAAGGAGATCGTAGGTTTCCGCGATGAGCTGGATGTCCGCGTACTCGATCCCGTTGTGGACCATCTTCACGAAATGTCCGGCGCCGTCAGGCCCGATGTAAGTGCAGCACGGCACGCCATCGACCTTGGCCGCAATCGCCGTCAGCATCTCCTGCACGCGCGCATATGACTCGAGGGTGCCGCCGGGCATGATGCTCGGCCCGAGGAGCGCTCCCTCCTCCCCACCCGACACGCCCGCGCCGATATAGCCGAGGCCGCGTTTTTCGACTGCGGCGGCTCGGCGGCGCGTGTCGTGGAACAGCGAGTTGCCGCCATCGATGATCGTGTCGCCGGGCTTCAGCACGTTGACCAGCTCATCGATCGCATCGTCAACCGGCGCGCCGGCCTTGACCATGAGCAGGATCGCGCGCGGCGGCTGGAGCAGGGCTGCCAGCTCCTCCAGGGATCCCGCCGGCTTGAACTCTCCTTCGCCACCGTGCGAGGCCATGAACTCATCGGTCCGCTTCCGGGTCCGGTTGTAGATGGCCACCCGGACGCCGTGCGAAGCCAGGTTGCGGGCCAGGTTCTGGCCCATCGTGGCGAGGCCGATGATCCCGATCTCGTGCTCAGCCACGTGAACACCTTACCGAGTGGCGGCAGGACGGTGAGGCGCTTGAGCGCGGTTTATGATCGCGTTCGCGGTCCCGCCCACGTCCGGCCACGCCGGCGGTGGATCTCAGACCCCGCACCGGCTGATCCGCAAGCAGGCGCGCGCGCGACGGCGTTACGAGATTGTCGCGGCAGGATTACCCGCTAGCTGATCATCTTGCGGGCACAGTCGTCGCAGCCGGCGGCGAGGTCGATTGCTTCGGAGCGCAGGAGCAGTCCCACCAGCTTGCCGTCGGAGGTTGTCACCGGCGCGCTCTCGAGGTTGTGGTGGGTCATGTAATCCGCCATCTCCTTGATGGGGACGTAAGGGCGGAAGGTGCTCGGCCCCGGCCGCATCGCCTCGGCGACCCGGAGGTCATCTCCCATCGCGAGCTCTTTGGCGCGCAACAGCCCGAGCACAACGCCGATGTCGTCCACCACGACAGTGGCGGCCCATCGCGCCGCTTCGGATCGCGCGCGAACGTCCCCCAGGCGCTCATCCGGTCCGCAGGTAGGCACGTCTTTGCGCGCCGCCGTGGCGGCACGCGGCCGTTGAGAGTTGTCGCCTTCGGTCGGCAGGCCTGCCGCAAGCCAGTCGAGCTTGCCGGCCCTGTACTCGTGGATCTCCCGGAATCCCATCGCCTCGAGCCGCGCCGCGGCCCTGGGTGCCAGGTCTCAAGCAGCATCCCAGCAGTACACGATGACGGGGCGGTTGCGGTCGATCTGGGCGGACTCCTTTTCCAGCTGGCGGAGCGGATGGCTGACAGCGCCGGGCAGGTGGTCCTCGGCGTACTCCTTGGCCGGGAGCACCTCGACGAGCTGCGCGCCGGCGGCGACCATCTGCTGCAGCCGCTTGCGGTCGATCACGTTCGCCATCCGAGCCTCATCGTAGACACGTCAAGGCCGGGCGTCGTACAGCTTCGCGAGATCCGCGGGCAGGGTCAACGGTGGGTCGAGGTCAGCCGCCTGGCCGCCCTGCTGCAGCGCATGCACGACCAGCGTGGAGCAGATCTGATGGTTGCGCCGCATCAGGCGCAGGGGCCATCCGAACAGCAGGTACAGGGTGGCGCCGAAGAGGTCGAGGAACCCGAAAGCCTGGCCGACCTGTCCCTCCGCGTAGGCCACCGCCCGCGAACGGCCGGCGGCATCGAACCCAGAACCCAGCCTGACAAGATGGTATTCGTCATCTCGATACCTCGAGATCGGGCTACGCTTCACCCCCGCCGTCTCGGCTTCGACCAGCGATCCATCGGTGGCGACCACGACCGCGGCATGGGTCCAGTGCGCAAACGCTGCGTCGGAGCCGTGGAACCGTCTCTTCTCGGCCTGGCTGATCAGACCTGCGATCGGGTTGTGCCGGTGGGCCAGGATGAAATCCCCACCGGAGAAATTGCTGGCCTCCTCACCGGGGCCGTAACGCTCGACCGTCGCCATCTCGAAGTTGTAACGCCGGGTTAGGCGGCTCCGGCCTTTTCCCTGTCACGCAGCACGCGCCTCAGGATCTTGCCGGTGGGCGATTTCGGGATCTGCTCGACGATCTCCACGCGCCTGACCTTCTTGTGCGGGGCGACGCGTGAGGCCACGAACTCCATCAGCTCTTCCGGCGTCACCGGCTCTTTGAGCACCACGAAGGCTTTGGGAACCTCCTCCCCCTCCTCGTCCCGCACGCCGATGACCGCGACGTCGGCGACCTTGGGGTGAGAGAGGAGCAGCGCCTCCAGCTCGGCCGGCGCCACCTGGAAGCCCTTGTACTTGATGAGCTCTTTGAGCCGGTCGACGATGAAGTACTCGTCGCGATCGTCGATGTGGCCGATGTCACCGGTGTGAAAGAAGCCGTCCGCATCGATCGATGACTTCGTCGCGTCCGGGTTGTTGAGGTAGCCCTTCATCACCTGGGGGCCCTTGATCCAAATCTCGCCGTCCTGGTTGCGATCGAGCTCGTGTCCGGTCGCGACGTCGACGATCTTGCATTCGGTGTTGGCGACTGTGGGGCCCACCGAGCCAGGGACGACTTCGGCAAAGTCATCGGGAACGACGTGGCTTGCAGGGCTTGTCTCGGTGAGGCCGTAGCCCTGGGAGAGCCGACAGCCGATCCGCCGGCTGACAGCCATGGCCGTCTGCGCATCGAGAGGCGCCGCGCCGGAGAAAGCGCGCGTGATGGAAGACAGGTCGTAGCTGTCGACCACGGGGCTCTTGGCGAGAGCCACGACGACCGGCGGGACGAGAAAGAAACGCGTCACGCCATAGTCCTGCACCGCCTTGAGGGATGGTTCCAGCTCGAAACGCGCCATGGTGACCAGCGTGGCGCCGGCGCGCAGGCCCGCGTTCATGATCACGGTCATGCCGTAGATGTGGAAGAAAGGCAGGAATGCCATGAGCTTTTCGTCTTCTGCGATCTGGATGCATCCACTGATCTGCACCAGGTTCGCCACCAGGTTGCGATGCGTGAGCATCACGCCCTTGGAGAATCCGGTGGTGCCGCTCGAGTAGGGCAACGCGATCAGGTCCTCTGCAGGGTCGATGTCGACCTTGGGCGCCGGCCCATCAGCGAGCAGCGATTCGAAGGGAACCGCACCCTCGACCTCGCCGAACACGATGATCTCCTCCACCATCGACTTGGCCGCAGCCTCCTGGGCCTTGCCCACCAGAGGCGGAATCGTGATCAACAGGCGGGCGCGCGAGTCGTTGAGCTGAAAAGCGATCTCGTCCGCAGTGTAGGTTGGGTTGAGGGTCGTGTTGACGCCGCCCGCCGTCGCGACGCCGTGAAAGGCGATCGGGTACTCGGGCAGGTTAGGGGACATGATCGCCAGCACGTCGCCCTTGTGGAACCCGCGGGCCGCCAGACCCGCGGCGAGCCGCTGGACGCCGTCCGACAGCCGGCCGTACGTGTACGAGCGGCCACTTACCGCCTCGACGATTGCAATCTTGTCGCTCAGGCGCTGGGCCTTGTCGAACACGAACGGCGTGAGCGCCGAGTCGGGGATGGTCACATCCGGGTGAGGGCTCTTGAAGATCATGGCCCGCAGTCTATGCGGAAACGGAAGGCGCCTTGGACGCATCCGCCTCGACTTGGGGCGCATTGCGTATGCCGAACGCATTGACCAGCGCGCCCAGGACCAGGAGGCCTGCGCCGATGACCATCGCAAGGTGAAATGAGGCCGTCGAAGCGTCTCGCACGACCGCGGTCAGTTGCGGGTCGACCGGCGGGTTGAGGGGGCTCACCTGGTTGCGGAACGACGTCGACGAGACATCGACGCCGGTGAGGCGAGCCCCCAGGTAGGAATAGAAGTTGGCGGTCAAGAAGACGAAGACCAGGGCTCCCGCCAACTGTGGGCCGACCCGCGAGATCGCGTTGTTGATGGCCGAGCCGACACCCGAGTTGCGAACCGGCACCGAGGTCATGAGAGCCGTGGTCAACGGCGCCACCAGGATGCACAGGCCGGCGCCGAAGAGGATCGAACCGGGTAGGAAGTCGTAGGCCCACGACGCGCTCGGGATATAGCTCGACGCATCGCCGGGGCGGAGGCGCCACGCGACGCTGCCGGGCGGCACCCGGCTGTACCAGAGCACCCCGAGCGCCATCAAGACCGGCCCCGTCGCCATGAACCATCGCGGCCCAAGGCGCGCGGCCAGGCTGCCGAAGCGGGATGAGAACAGGATGAGGAACAGGGAGCCCGGGATGGCGCCCGCACCCGCGGCCGCCGCGCTGTAGCCGAGGGTTCCCTGCTGGAACAGGGCGAGGTAATAGAAGGTGACGTACAGCGATCCATAGATCAGCAGTGTCGACACGTTGGTGACGGTGAAGTTGCGCGAGCGGAACAGGCCGACCGGGATCAGCGGGTGGGCCGACCTGATCATGAGGATGGGCAGCGCAATCGTGGCGAGCACGCCCAGCGCAAGCGCGAGGTAGCCGATCGGGTCGCGCCAGGCCCGCTGCTGGCCGTAGATCGCGCCAAACGCCAGCCCTCCGACGGCCAGGGCGACGACCGCCGCTCCGAGCCAGTCGAAATGAGAGGAGGCCTGGTCGTCGCGGCTCTCGGGTACGTGCCTCCAGGTGAGCCACAGCGCGGCGGCGACGAGCGGAATGTTGATCAGGAAGGCGACGCGCCACGAGATCATGTCGACGAGCACACCTCCGACCAGGGGCCCGAGGATGGAGGTGAGGCCCGAGGCTCCCGCCCAAACGCCGAAGGCCCGGCCGCGCTGTTCTCCGGAGAAGTTGGCCGTGATCAGCGCGATCGAGCCTGGGACCAGCATCGCGCCCGCCGCGCCCTGCAGGATGCGGAAGAGCACCAGCGTCTCCATCGTGGGGGCGAGGCCGCACAGCACGGAAGTGACGCCGAAGCCCAGGAGACCGAGTAGGAACATCCGCCGGCGCCCGTAGTAATCGGTCAGCGCCCCGCCGAGGATGAGCAGCGAGCTCAGGGTGAGCAGGTACGAGTTGTAGACATAGGACTGGCCTTCCAGCACACCGAGAAACGCGCGTGGGAGATCGCGACCGATGCGAGGCAGCGCGACGTTGACCACCGTCGAATCCAGGAAGACGATGCCCGACCCGAGCACGGCGGCCGCGAGGATCCACCGATGGGCGCCCGAGATCGATGGCGCGGATCGGGGCTTCGACTCCTGTGCCACTCAGAAGTCCTGGCGAACCATTAATTGCTCCAGCATCCCGGGCCGCCCCCGCGATCCGGATCTCTGGGACGCCGGAGGCCGGACAGGTCGATCGTGGATGGCATTCGTACATTGTCTTCATGCTGAGCAGGTGCGCATCTGTACCTGGAACATCCAGCTGGGACTCCGCCTCGACGCCGTGCTCGACACGGTTCGCAAACACCACGATTTCCGGTCCGTCGACCTGTTCGGCATCCAGGAGGCGTCCGTCCACGGTGGACGGCAGGACGCCGCCGCCATCGCGGCGGCGATGGGTGAGGGTTACGAACACTTCCAGGCCACCGCTCAGCTCTACCGTGGCCACGAGCAGGGCAACGCCCTTGTCTGGCGGAGGGACCTCTTCCGGCCGGCGCCGCCCGAGATAGTGGTGCTGAGCAGCCCCGGCGAGGCGGCGACCAGGCGCGCCGAGCGGACGCTCCTGCGGGCGATCCAGCCGCAGCGGCGCATCGCGATCCTGGCGGAAACGCCCGAGATGCGCGTTTACGTGATGCACCTTGACGTGATCGGATTCACCCACAAGCTCCAACAGCTGCGCACCGTGATAGACGACATGGCCGCTCGACCCGCGGTCCCGCTGACGATCGTCGCGGGAGACCTCAACACGTTCGGGCCTCCCCGGCTGCAGCTGTGGCGGCGCATGCGCGCGGCCGCCCATGAGGCGGGCCTGGTCGAGCTGACCAGGGGCATCCGCCGCACCCATTGGACCGCCCAGAAGCTCGATGCGATCTACATCCATGCGGCGTCCACCCCGCCCCACCACGCCTGGACTCTGAACGTGCGGGCGTCAGACCACCTTCCGGTGTTCGCGGACATCTGAAGACATGGCAGAGCGCCTCGTCATCCTGCACATCGACGGCCTTGGCGCCGACTCGCTGGAGCAGGCGCTTCGCGAAGGGGACATGCCGTTCGTCCGGCAGCTGATGGAAAGCGAGGGCTACGAGATCCACCGCTATCGCTGCGGCCTGCCGTCGACCACGCCGTTCGTGCAGGCGGGCATCCTGTACGGGGACAACTCCGAGATCCCGAGCTTTCGCTGGTGGGACCGCGAGCGCCGAGTTCTCGTGCAGTTCGGCGCGGGCTCGACCTTCAAGAAGGTCGCCGACAAGTACTTCCAGGGCTGCCGGCCGCTGACCCAGGACGGCGCCTGCATCGCGGCCTGCTACCCGGCCGGCGCGGCGGACGACTTTGGCATCGCGTACCAGGACCGCTCGTACACGGGCGACAAGCGGTCGAGTTCGGCATGGAACGTCGTACTCCCCTACATCGCCAACCCGGCTCACGTCGCCGACTGGTTTCTCCAGGCGGTCCTCGTTCTCGGGCGCACGGTCCAGGAGTACACGATGTCTCGGGCGAGCGGTCAGCACCCGGCCAGGGCCTACCTCATCAGCGACGTGCTCGAGGAGATCTTCGTCCACCACATCACTCGCTACGCCGTGCTCAAGGCGATGCGCGAAGGGTTCTCGCCGATCTACGCAGGCTTCTACGCATTCGACGAGACGGGCCATGCCTTCGGGCCCGACGACCCCTCCTCGCTGCGTGTCCTGCGACACGTCGACCGCACGATCAAGAAGGTGGCGGCCGCGCGGGGCGACCGCTACGAGCTGGTCGTGCTCTCCGACCACGGCCAGATCGACACCGTCCACTTCAAGCAGCACGGCAAGCCCGGCTTCGGGGAGCTGATCGCGGACTGGCTCCCCGGGTTCCGCGTGCAGGAGATGAAGGGCAAGGCGTACGGGCCGCCGCCGGACCAGGCGAAGGGCCAGGTCAACGTGACCTTCTCAGGTGGCCTGGCTCACATCTATTTCGCGAGCGAGGCCAGGCGGCTCGGCTATCGCGAGGTGTTGCGGCGACATCCGGACCTCGCGGCCCGCCTCTCGACACTCGATGAGGTCGCCCTGCTCATGGCGCGAGACGATGACCGGGACGTGTTCATGAAGAACGGCGCTGAGCTGGAGGGCGATGCGCTCACGTCGCTCCTGGCGCGCTACGACGACGCGGGGATCCTGCGTTCCCAGCTCTCTCGCCTCAACTCGTTCGAGGCCGCAGGCGACCTCGTCGTCTTCGGCTCGTTCATCAATGGCAAGCAGGTCAACTTCGAGAATCAGGCCGGCGGCCACGGGTCCATCGGGGGCGAGCAGCTGCACCCGTTCGTGCTGGCCAAGAAGGACTGGGGGATCGACACGTCGCGGGTCATCGGCGCCCACGAGATTCATCCGATCCTGTCGAGCTTGCGAGACCGGCTGGCTTCGCGCTAGGCGCGGCGCTCGTCGCGCAGGATCTGGAGCATCAGCCCCACGCCGCCGACCGCCGCGAGCGAGAAGAAGATGATGGCGATCCCCGGGTAGCCGAAGATCCGGAAGCTGGTCGAGACCTGCATGAGCATCGCGGCTCCGATGATCAGCGCGGCCATCAAGAGGCCGAGCGTGATGCGGTTGGCGATCTTCTGGAAGCCGCTCATGAGCTTGTTCTCGTCGAACGCGGAGACCTTGATCTCGACCTCATTGTTGGCGACGGCGTCCAGGATCCGGTTCACGCGCCCCGGCATACGTTCCGCGAATTCTTTGACCTCGATGAGGTTCTGCAGCATTCGGCCCGGCGACACGCTCTGCGCCATGCGGCGGCGGACGATCTCCGCCGCGCTGTCGCGGATCGCCTGATTGGGGTCGAACCGAGGGTCGAGCATCGCACCTGCCTGGTCGAGATTGAGCAGCGCGCGCCCCAGCATGCCAAATTCCGGCGCCAGGATCACCCCGTAGCGGCCGGATACCGTGAGGACCTCTAGCACTACCTTGCCCACCTCGGTCTGCTCGAGCGTGCGGTTATGCTGCGTCGCGACGAGGTCGGCGATGGCCCTTGTGAACCCCGGCTCGTCGAATGACGGTGTGCGCTGCGAGACCTGCAAGGCGTAGATCACCACATCGTCGCTGCGGCCCTCGCTGATGGCCAGCACGAGCTGGGTCAGTTGCGACTGCATCTGCGGCGGGATGTACGCGACCATCCCTAGATCCAACAGCGCCAGCCGGTGGTCGCGCGTGATGAACACATTGCCGGGGTGCGGGTCGGCGTGGAAGAAGCCGTCGATGAGGATCTGCTTGAGGTACGCGCGGAACAGGTCCCCGGCCAGCTCCTTCCCAGGAAGCTCCAGGCGCGCGACCGGGCTCAGCTTGGTGATCTTCGTGCCGTCGACGTAATCCATCGTCAGCACCCGGCTCGTCGTGTAATCGTCGACCGGCTGCGGGACCAGGATTAGTTTGAACTCCTCGAGGTTGCGTGCCAGCGTGACCAGGTTCTGCGCCTCGCGCCGGTAGTCCAGCTCGCGGAGGAGGCTCTTGCGGAACTCGGCCAGGAAGTCCTTGAGGTGGTGGCCGCGGCCGAAGTCGGTGTGATCATCGATCCATTCCGCGATCTGCTCGAGCGCGTCGAGGTCGTCCGCAACCGTCTGGTGGATGCCCGGCCTCTGCACCTTCACCGCCACACGCCTGCCGTCGCGCAGCTTCGCCCGGTGGACCTGGCCGAGGCTGGCCGCGGCGATCGGCACCGGTTCGAACTCCAGGAACGCCTTCGACATCCGCAGCCCCAGCTCCGTGTTGACGATCTGCTCGACCTCGGCGAAGGGAAACGGGGCCACGTCATCCTGGAGCCGGACCAGAGCGTCCACGTACGCGTCGGGCAACATGTCGTAGCGGGTGGACAGGACCTGGCCGAGCTTGATAAACGTCGGCCCGAGCTTCTCGAGGTCTGCCGCCAGCGCCTCGGCGTCAGCCGTCGTGACGTGCCCGTTCGAAGACTCGCCGGCCAGCGCTTGCTCGAGCCCGGCGTCTTTGATCATCCCGGGACGGCCATGGCGCGCGATGAGCAGGGCGATGTCCTTGTATCTCTTCAGGTGCTCGGGCCGCAGGGAGATCCCCATCACAGGATCAACGCGCACCTGGCGCCAGGCAGCCGCTTACGATGCAGCGGACTTGAACGCCGCCGCCATCATCACGCTCGTCGCAGCCGGTCTCTTCGGCGTGGTATCCGGCTTCAATGACGGCGGCAACCTGCTGGCCTCGTTCACATCCGGACGAGTCGTGACTCCCCCGGTGGCAGCCGGCCTGCTGCTCATCAGCGTCGCCGGACCGCTGGTCATCGGCACCGCGGTCGCTCGCACGATCGGCGTCAACATCGTCGACCTACGCGGCCAGGGCGAGCTGGGTTACGTGATGATCGTGCTGGCGCCGCTGTCGGTCGTCCTGTTGTCCTGGCGGGCCGGGATCCCGACGAGCATGACCCTGGCCCTGGTCGGCGGGATGCTCGGTTGGGTGCTGGCGTCAGGCGGCCACGCGGTCGTGCACTGGCCGGGCGTCGTGCGTGTATTGATCGGAATGCCGGTGTCCGTGTTCGGCGGCGGCCTGCTCTCGCTGCTGGTCTACTGGGGCATCCGCAAGCTCATGGGAACGCGGCCGCATGCATCGATGCTGGAGCTCGCCAGGCTTCAGCTCGTCACGGCCGCCATCCAGGCATTCGCCTACGGCGCGAACGACATGGAGAAGTCCGTCGGGCTGATCGCCGTCGGCATCGCGCTGGGGAACCATTCGGCAACTGTGGCGTTTTCGAGTCCCATCCCTATCATTGGCGCATTCGTCCTTTTCTATGTTGGTGCGCTTGTCGGCGGCTGGCGCGTGGCTAGCCGCATCGGGTTTGGTGTTTTGCGAGTCCGCCCGGTGCAGGCGCTTGCTCAGCAACTTGCGTCCGGCACAGTGGTCGCCGCGCTCGCTACGGCTGGTGCGCCGGTCAGCATGACGCAGACGATCGACGGCGGCCTGGTCGGCGTCGGCGCCGCTCTACGAGCATCCGCCGTCAGGTGGGGCATCGTGCGAGAGATGCTCGGATCGTGGCTTTTGACGCTCCCGCTTGCGGTGGTGGTCACGGCAGCGTTACACCTCGCGGTCCGGGCCGCGGGGGTGGCGCCATGAGCTTCGGCCGGACCATCAAGGCGCTCGCCCGTTCCAACGATCGCCGCTTCGTTGCGCTCCTGTCCGAGCAGGCCGACCTCACCATCCGGGCGCTGCAGGCGCTCGAGAAGTTCGGCCGCGAGGATTCCGCGGACGCCGAGATCATCGACGAGATCAAGGAGATCGAACGCGAAGGCGATTCCAAGCGCCGGATCCTGATCGACGAGCTGGCGCACACCTACGCGACCCCGTTCGACCGCGAGGACCTGTTCGCGCTTTCACGCGCGGTGGACGACATCCTCGACGCGGCCAACGAGACCGCCATCGAGCTGGCGATCTACAAGATCCCGCCGCCCGCGGGCCTCCAGGAGATGGCGGGCGTGCTCGTTGAGGGGGCCCGTCACATCCGCGCCGCCGTCTCAGAGCTGCTGGATCACCCGAGGGTGGCATCCGACCACGCTGTGCGGGCCAAGCGTTCGGAGAACAGGATCGACGGCCTGTACCACCTCGCCGTCGGCCATCTGTTCGACAGCGGCGCGGAGATGAACCAGATCCTCAAGTCGAGGGAGATCTACCGGCACCTCAAGAACTCGGCCGACCGCATCGACCGGGCGGCGGACGAGATCTCGGTGATCGTCATCAAGCGAAGCTAGGTCCGGCGCGAATTTCTGGAGACGACCCTAGGGTTTCATCGCGCTCGGCGCCCCCGGCCGCCACAGGTGCGCAGCCTGCACCACCACGACGGCGAGCAGGACGAGCACCCCGCCTGCCACCTGCACCGGAGACAGGTGGTCGCCGAGGAGAGTGACCGCGAGGATTACGGTGACCACCGGCTCCCAGGTGCTGATCAGCGCTGCCCGCGCGGCGCCGATGCGGGGCAGGCCCGCGAGGAACAGCGAAATCGCGAGCATGGTCGGGAAGAAGGCGATGCCGACCGCCACAGCCCATCCGTTCACGTTGGGTGGCGCGGCGACCTGGTGGCCGAACGCCGCCAGCACGCAAAACGCAAGTGCAGCGCCCGACATGATTACCGCGCTGGCGCCGACCGCGGGAACTGAGCGCATGACACGCTCGCCGATCAGGATGTAACCGGTGTAGATCGCCGGCGAGGCGATGGCGAAGAGCACCGCCCAAGCGATCTGAAAGTGAGCGCCGCCTACGAGCATCGCGACGCCCACGAAGCTGGCCGCCAGCGCGACCCCATGCCACACGGAGACCTCTCGGCCCAGGAAGATCCAGCCTGCGACGACGACCAGGCTGGGGTAGATGTAGGCGATGAGCACCACGAGCGAGGCGGGCAGGGTGCGGAGCGCGATGAAATAGGTCAACGACTGCCCCGTGTACACGACCGCGCCGAGCAGGCCAAGAGTGACCAGGTCCCTTCTCGCCAGGCGCCAGGGCTGCTGCCCGAGCGCGCTCGCCAGCGCCCACATGCCGATCGCCGCGAGCGTGAACCGGAATGCAAGCGTCTGCTCGGTGCCCAACCCGGACGCGTACGCGAGCTTGGCGAAGATGGCCAGCGTGCCAAAGCCTGTGGCCGAGATCAGGACCATCGCCGTTCCCACCACCTCCGAGCGGCGGGCGGTCGGCGCGGGGTTTATGGCCAGAACAGGTGGCCGAGCAGCATGCCGATGAGGACGGCGAAGGCATATGTCACGCGAGGGAATCTCCTGACCACCGCGCGCACGCTGTTGCTCATCGGGTCGCGGCCCCGCGCGAGCGCGATCGACTCCTCGAGCATCAGGAGAAATGCGAACAGCGAGCCGGCGGTCGCGATGAGAGAGAGGACCGCCGGAGGGTTGAACGTCACGGCCGGTCGCCCGACGGCGAGGTCCTACCCCAGGCCGGGCCCCACAGGAAGTGGCCGAGCAGCAGGCCGATCACGACTGCGATGAAGAAGGCCACCCCTGGGTACGAATGGACGGCCGGCCGCACGTAGTCGGTGATCGGGGTATGGCCCGTGAGCAGCGCCCAGCTTTCGAAGGCGAGGGCGAGTGTGATGACGCCGAACAACCCCGTGACGAGCCACGACAAAACGTTGCCCACGGCCAGCCTCATCGGACGAAAGCTTAGGCGACGGCACGGGGGCGCCCGGACTGTGCGAGCCCAGGCGCCCCAACAGGACTTCTTCGGTCAGCGGACGGCCACGGTGACCTTGACTTCGTTCAGGCGTCCAGTCTTGACGTCATAGACAAAGCCCCGAACGCTCGACTTGTTGGGAATGAACGGACTTGCCTTGATGCGGGCGATCGACTGCTCCACGTCCCCCTCGAGGCTGCTGAACGCCTCCAGCGCAAACGGCGGGCGGATCCCGGTCTCCTTCTCGATCTGGCCCTTGAGCTCGTCGTCCTTGAAGGTCAGCATCCCGCAGTCCGTGTGGTGGATCAGCACGATCTCCTTGGTGCCCAGCAGGCGCTGCGAGATGACCAGCGAACGGATGGCATCATCGGTGGCGACGCCGCCGGCATTGCGGATGACGTGCGCCTCGCCCACCTGCAGGCCGAGGATCTTGTGCACGTCGAGCCTCGCGTCCATGCAGGCGAGAACGGCCACACTTTTGGCCGGCGGCACCGACAGATCGCCCATCTTGAACGAACGGGAATAAGCCTCGTTGTTTTGAACCAGCTCGTCTGTGACACTCATCAGAAACCTCCTTGAAATGCTGCGTCAAAAGAAAACGGGAGCGCAGCAAGTACAGAGCGCCGATGAGCACCGGCAATGGTCCACCGCACGGCGGCGGGTCAGCATGTCCCCACTGGATTCACCTTAGCGGGATGGCCGCAGCAAACTCAAGTGCGGCGCTCCTGCGAGCTGTGACGGATAGGATGGCTGGCGGTGACAACTTCGTCTCGTCCCGACACGCGGATCACACGTATCCGCTCGCGGGTGCTCGATCTGCCGCTGCCGCGGGAGTTCAGGCCGGCCTGGGGACGCGGCGAAATCCAGAAGAGCTTCTTCATGACGGTGGTCGAGGTCGAGACCGAAGCCGGCATCACTGGAATCGCCGGGGCCGAGGCGCGTTCCGAGACCGCGATCGCCATCGACCGGTTCGTTACCCCGCACCTCCTCGGACGCGACGCTGCGCGACCTGAGCAGCTGACGGGGATTCTCAAGGACAGCGAGATCCTGGGACCGCCTGTTTACTGCGTCGAGATTGCACTATGGGACATCGCCGGCAAAGCGGCGGGGATGCCTGTGTACAAGATGTGGGGGGCCGAGACCGACCGTGTGCCGGCGTACTGCGCAACCGGCGAGATCCGCTCGCCGGAGCGCCGGGTGGAGGACTGCCAGCGGATCCTCGACGACGGGTTCAAGGCGGTCAAGCTGCGCTTCCACTCCGACGACCCACGCGAAGACATTCGCGTGGTCGAGGCCCTGCGAGCAGAGTTCGGCGAACGGCTCGCCGTCCTGGTCGACGCCAACCAGGCGGGCCTGGCGCCCGGGTTCGGCGGCCATCGGCAGTGGAGCTTCCCGGTCGCGGCCGGCGTGGCGCTGGAGCTCGAAAGGCTGGGCGTCACCTGGCTCGAAGAGCCGCTTCCGCGGCACGATTACGCGGGGCTGAAGCGACTGCGCGACCGCCTCGGCACGCTACGGCTGGCGGGGGGCGAGAACAACCATGGAATCCACGAGTTCAAGCTGCTGATCGAGCGTGGGTGCTACGACATCCTGCAGCCGGACGCGGTCCTTTCGGAGGGCGTCTACCAGCTGAGGAAGATCGCGGCGCTGGCCGAGGCGGCCGGGCTCACGATGGCCCCGCACACCTGGACGCATGGCATCGGGCTGCTGGCCAACCTGCACCTGGTCGCCTCGATCCCCAACCGGTCCTGGTTCGAGTTCCCCCACGAGCCGCCCGGCTGGCCGGCCTCGGCCCTGAGCCAGATGATCGAGCCCAGGCCGTGGATCGAAGCCGACGGCACACTGGCCCTGCCCCAGGGACCCGGGTTCGGCTTCACCCTCGACGAGGAGCTGGTCGAGCGCCACACGGTGGCCCGCTTCGGCTGACTCCACGTTGACAAACACCCTGCGGGGCCATATTTTGAACGAACATTTTGGAACGCTCCAATCGTGAGCTGCGAATTGGCCTCCTGACCGACGCCCTGCCCGAGCGCACCCTGGAAGAGGTGGTGGATTGGGCTTCTCGGACCGGCCTGGTCGAGGACCTCGAGCTGGGAGTCGGGGGCTACTCGCCCGCGCCCCACTGCGATGTCGCCGCGCTGCTCGGCAAGTCAACCGCCGTCCGCGAGTGGCGCCGGCCCATCGTCGATGCGGGCCTGGGCATCTCGGCGCTCAACGTATCGGGCAACCCGCTGCACCCGAACCCGGAGATCGCCGCTCGTCACGACGCTGACCTGCGCCAGGCGATCCGGCTCGCGGCCGAGCTGGGCGTGAACCGCGTCGTCGCCATGTCGGGCTGCCCAGGCGCCTCGGCTACCGACCGCTCGGCGCCGCACTTTAGCGGCGGCGGCTGGCTGCCTGACCTCGAACGGATCGCCGACTGGCAGTGGAGGGAGCGCGTGGCGCCGTACTGGATCGAGATCTCGGCCCTCGCCCGCCGCGAGCATCCCCAGCTCCTGATCTGCTTCGAGCTCCACCCCGGGACCTACGTCTACAACTTCGAGACGTTCAGCCGGTTGCGCCAGCTGGGATCCAACCTCGGGGTCAACCTCGATCCGAGCCACTTCTTCTGGCAGTCGATGGATCCGCTCGCGATGATCGAGGCGCTGGGCGACCGCATCGGCCATGTTCACGGCAAGGACACAACCATCCACCAGCGCCGCTTGGCTCTGAACGGGATGCTCGACAACCGCTGGCCCAGCCCGCCGGACGACATGCCATGGAACTTCGCCACCGTCGGCCGGGGACATGACGAGGAATGGTGGCGGCGATTCGTCGGAATGCTGCGTGACCAGGGCTTCGGCGGCACCATCAGCATCGAGTACGAGGACCCGTTCGTCCCGGTCGAGGAATCGATCCTCGAGTCGGCCCGCGTGCTCGCCGCCGTGACACGCGATTGAAGATCGAGCGCATCACCTGCCGCGTCGTCGACTTCCCGCTCGAGCAAGAGTTCCACCCCGCCTGGGCACGGGGCCGCAACCAGCCGGACCTGCTCATGGTCCTGATCGAGGTCCAGACCGATGACGGCCTGACCGGCATTGGCGCCGCGCACGCCGGCGTCGAAGCCGCCATCGCCATCGAGCGTTTCGTGGCGCCCTACTTCATCGGCGAGGACCCGACCTTCGTCGAACGCCTGGTGCCGGTGCTGCGCGACGCGGAGATCCTCGGCGCACCGGTCTACTGCATGGAGATGCCACTGTGGGACCTGGTCGGGAAGCTGGCCGGGCTTCCCGTCGCGCGTCTGTGGGGCGGCTACTCCGATCGCGTCACGGCGTACTGCGCCACCGCCGAGGTCCGCCCGCCGGCGCAACGCGTGGAAGACGTGAAACGGATGCTCGCCGAGGGATACCGAGCAGTCAAGTTCCGCTTCCACCTGCCCGACCCGCGGGAAGACCTGAAGGTGGTCGAAGCGGTGAGGGCGGCCGTCGGGGACCGCATCGACATCATGGTCGACGCCAACCAGGCCGGCGTGGAGCCGGGTCACGGCGGTCACCGGCCCTGGGGGTTTCCCATGGCGCTAACGATCGCCCGCGAGCTGCAGTCGATGAACGTTCGCTGGCTCGAAGAGCCGCTTCCCCGCCACGACTACGACGGCCTGCGCCGGCTGCGCGACAAGCTCGACCGCCTTCCGATCGCGGGCGGCGAGGACAACCATGGCCTGCACGAGTTCAAGCTCCTGATCGACCGAGGTTGCTACGACGTGCTCCAGCCGGACGCGCTGCTGTCGGAAGGCGTCGGCCAGATGCGCAAGATCGCCGCGCTGGCCGAGGTGGCGGGCCTGGAGGTCGCTCCGCACACATGGGGCAACGGGATCGGGCTGATGGCCAACCTGCACCTCTCGGCGGCCATCCCCAACTGCCCCTTCCTCGAGTTTCCTCATGACCCGCCCAGCGGCTGGACCGCAGCCGCGCGCGACCAGATGCTGGCCGAGCCCTTGGTGATCGACGGGGACGGTTGTGTCCGCGTGCCCGACCGCCCCGGCTTCGGGCTCGTCCTGGACGAAGAACGCATCGCCCGCTACACGGTCAGCACGCACACCGTCCCCGCGCGCGACTAGTCGCCGGAGCGGCCCTTCCCCACCTCGAGCAGCACGCGGCCGTCCTCCACGCGCACCGGCACCGTCCTCACGGCGTAAGACTCATCCCAGAGCGCGCGACCGCGCGACAGGTCGAACTCCCAGCCGTGCCAGGGGCAGGCGACCACGGGCGTCTCGTCATCGAGGTCCATCGACCCGGGTGATGAACCGTTCAACCGGCCGCTGACCACGCCGAGGCATACGGGCCCTTTCTGGTGAGGGCAGCGGTTGTGGATCGCGAAGAACCGGCCGTTCCATTTCAAGACCCCCACCTCGAACCTGCCTGCCATGACGATTCGAAAGCGCCTGTCCTCGAAGTCGGAGATAGATCCCACGTCCACCGTCATCGAGGTGCTGTGGCGGCCGCCTTCTCCGGCTTCTCGAACTCCTCGGGCTTCCAGCCGTAGAGCCTGCAGGCGTTCTGGAAGAAGACCCGGGAATGCCATTCCGAGGGCAGGCGGGTCGACAGGTAGTCGATCTCGTCGGCGTCCCAGTGGGGATAGTCGGAGGCGTAGACGAGATGGCTCTGGAGATTCATCGAGCGGAGCAGCTCGACCATGTCCTCACGCTTCGGCGCGATCTCCAACGGCTGCGTGGTGGCCCAGACGTGCTCGGCGAAATACTCGCTTGGCATCTTCTTCAGCCAGGGCACCTCGCGCCTCAACCCCTTGTACTCGGTGTCGAAACGCCAGAGAAGGCTCGGTATCCACGCCGAGCCACCTTCGATGAGGACGAGTCGCAGCCGGGGATACTTTTCGAACACCCCGTGCGCGATGAAGCTCACGAGGTGGGTCTGGATCGCCTGCGGCCACAGGACGTGGGTCTCGAAGTACGTGTTCACGCTGCCACCGCCCGTGCTCGCCGGATTGGCCCAGCCGCCGGCTCCGCCGTGGATGGCGACAGGGCGCCCGGTCTCCTCTGCCGCGGCATAGATCGGATGGAAGACGGGGTGGCCGAAGCCGTAGTTGAACGGATTGTCCACGAGCATCACCTGGACCATCCGCGGGTTGGCGGCGTGGCGCCGCACCTCCTGGGCCGCGAGCTCAGGTAGCTGCGCGCCGACTAGGATCGACGAGCAGAGCCTCGGATCGCGGGACAACCAGCGGTCCACGCTCCAGTCGTTGCATGCGCGGGCGAGCTCATTCGCGAAGTAAGGGTTGTGATGGCCGGCGACGTGGCTGTCATCGCCGAACGTGAGGATCGCGCGCCGTACATCATTGGACTCGAGGAGCTGGGTGCGCATGGTCGGATAGTCCGACCCCGGCTCACCGCCCCCCTCAGGGTAGGTGTCCGCCCTCATAAAGCCATGCGGGTTCGGAAATCCGTCCTGCACCGTGAGCGGTACGTTGCCGGCCGGACCGCGATCGGTCACGTACTCCCGCCATCCGCGCGACAGGTACTCGATCAGCTCCGCGTCGCTGGTTCGAGCGTGGTGGACGTCGCAATCGATGACAGCTCCGGAATACATGCTGGCTCCTATGTTGAAGATGGTTGGGCAGGGCGGACAGCCGGTCCGCCCTGCCAGATTGGCCTAATTCAGAGTTTCGACCTGGTCAGGGCCGACCTGGTTGGCCACTGTGTCATGAAGAATCTTGATCGCCGCGTCGATCGAGGTGCTCGGGTCTGACATGATCTGGCCGGTCGCCTGGCCGATGCCCTGCACCCACACCGGGTAGCCCTCCTGCTCGGAGGGGACCAGCCTCGAGTTCGGTAGAGCGTTGGCAAAAGCCTGGTTGAAGGGCGGCGCGAAATCCAGGTAGCCGAGCGACTGGGCGTCCTTCTGGTTGGGCGGCACGAAGCCGGCCCGGTTGGCGATGTAGATCTGGTTGTCGTCGCTTTCCATGATCTTGAGCAGGCCCCACGACAGTTGAGGGTGCTTGGTGACCTTGGAGATTGCGATGGCCCAGCCTCCCAGCGTGCTGGCGCTGCCGGGTGCCTGCCCGTTTGAGGTCGGAAGAGGCACGGCGCTCGCCTCCTGGGCGGCGGTGGCCCAGTGGCGGTTGTCTTCGGTCCAGGCGTCGGCGAACCAGTTGGAGCCGATCGCGATGGCGAGCTGGTGGTTCAACAGCAGGACCACCGGACGGCCGACCGCTTTGGGCGAGAAGAGATCAGATGTCGAAGCCCCGAGGCCCTCGGAAGCGATGGTCTTGTAGAACTGCATGACCTCGCGCAAGCCCGGGCTGTCGACCACCCACTTCTTGGTGTTGTAGTCGAAGATCGTCGGGGTCGAAGAGCCGTAGACGAGATTGGCGGCGCCCTGCAGGACGCCACCGGCGCCTGCGCTGGTTCCGGCCCCCGCCCAAAGGGGAACGACCCCCTGGCCGCTGGCCTTGACCGCGCGGGCCGCCGTGAGCACGTCGGCCCACGTCTTGGGAGTCCAGGGCACGCTGATGCCGGCTTTGGTCAGCATCGCATCGTTGTAGTAGATGGCGGTGTTGTTCTCGCCGGTGTTCACGGCGTAGACCTTGCCGCCGATGCGGCTTTCATCCTGGATCACCTTGGGGAACGAGCTCCAGAACGGAGCCTTGGTCGGGTCGTTGACGAATGTGTCGAGCGGCAGCAGGTAGTCCGAGCCGACCCACTGGCCGACATAGCCGGAAGGCAGCATGAACACGTCGGGTGTCGTGGATGGATCCTTGTACTCCAACGCGACCTTGTTCACGAGGTCAACGTCGGTCCCGTTGAAGCCCTGCAGGTTGAGATGAGCCTTTGGATAAGCTGCCTCGAACTCCTGCTTGACCTTGTTCCACCAGATCACAGAGGTCGCGTCCGTGTCGAAGACATAGGTCGTCGAGTAGGCGACGGTGATGGTCCCGGTCATGTTGTCGCTGAGGTTGGTGGTCCCGGTGCTGTTGCTGCCACCTCCGCAGCCCATCAAAAACGCGGCCGGCAACAGCGCGATGATCGCCGACCATGCGCCGAAATGGTTACGAGTCTTGCTCAAGTCCCTACCTCCATCAGTCAGATTTGGTGTTCGTTGACACACCCTGTCCGTGCGATTCAGCAGGACGCTCCGGACGACCTTCCGCCGATTCCTCGATCCACGCCTCCTTCGCGGATCTCAGCGTCTCGGCGCCTGAGGCCACCGGTCGCTGCATGATCGATTCCCCGGTCCGAGCGTCGAAAAGGTGAAGTCGCGCAGGATTCAGCGCCAGCTCGACCCGCTCGCGGGTGCGCACCCCGGAGCGAGGAGGGAATCGCGACGTGACCGTTTGCCCGGCGCAGACAGCGGTCACGTAGGCCTCGTGGCCCATGGGCTCGACCACGTCGACAAGCGCGGTCAGCGAGAGTGTGCAGTTGGGGCCGGCGGCGGGCTGCCACATCAGATCCTCCGGCCGGATGCCGACAAAGACCTCGCCGTCGGCGCTCTCGCCGTGTAGCTTCGAGGCGGACGGCAGCTGGACCGACGCGCCCAGGAAATCGACCCCGGGCTTTCCGTTCACATCGGTGAGGCGGCCGGGAACGAAGTTCATGCGGGGTGAGCCGATGAATCCGGCGACAAAGGTGTTGGCCGGGTTGTCGTAAAGCGTCTCGGGGACGTCCACTTGCTGCAGCCGGCCGCCGTTCATGACCGCGATCCGGTCGCCCATCGTCATCGCTTCGACCTGGTCGTGCGTGACGTAAAGCGTCGTGACGCGGAATCGCTGGTGGAGGCGGCTCAGCTCGGCACGCATCTGCACGCGCAGCCCGGCGTCCAGGTTGGACAGCGGCTCATCCATCAGGAAGACTTGGGGCTGACGAATCAAAGCGCGACCCAGCGCCACGCGCTGGCGCTGGCCTCCCGAGAGCTCCGAAGGACGCCGTTTCAAGAGCTGCGCGAGCCCGAGCACCTCGGCCGTCTCCTTCACGCGCTGGTCGACCAGGCCGCTTGCCGCACCGTGTGCGCGCATCCCGAAGGCCAGGTTGTCGTACACGTTCATGTGGGGATAAAGGGCATAGCTCTGGAACACCATCGCCACGTCGCGAAAGCGCGGCGATACGTTGTTGACCAGGCGGTCGCCGATGGTGATCCGCCCGTAAGACGGACGTTCCAGGCCGGCCAGCATGCGCAAGCTGGTGGTCTTGCCGCAGCCCGACGGGCCCACGAGGACGAGGAACTCGCCGGCCTCCACGGTGAGGTTCAAGTCCTCCACTGCCGTCTCGGTGCCGAAGAGCTTGTAGACGCCTTCGAACGCAACCTGGCTCAGCACGTCAGCCTCTCACGGCCCCGCTGAAGTTAAAAGCGCCGCTGAAATAGCGCGACATGAACAGGTACAGGACGATCACCGGCAGGGAGAACAGCAGCGAGAAGACGGCGAGGTCGCCGAACTTGAACAGGCCGTGGGAGCCCATGAAGTTGTAGATCTCGATGGGGCCGGTCTGGTCGTCCGGGTTGCTGACCAGCACGAACGGGATGAGGAACGCGCCCCAGGCCTGGATGAACGTGTAGATGGCGGTGACGGCAATGCCTGGGAGGGTCAGGGGCAGCACCACCTGGCGCAGGATCCGAAACGTGCTCGCGCCGTCGATCTCCGCCGCCTGCTCGAGCTCGATGGGGACCGCGTCGATGAAGTTCTTCATCAGCCAGATCGCAAAAGGCAGCGAGCTGGCGGCCAAGAACAGCGCGGTCGTATACAGCGAGTCGAGCCAGCCCAGCTCGACGTACAGCTGGTAGACAGGTACCAGCAGCATCGACACCGGCAGCCCCGACGCGAACAGGATCAAGAGCATGAACGTGCGCTTGAGCGGGATGTGCATCCGCGACAGCGGATAGGCGGCCAGCAGGGCGAGCACCGTCGTGACCACAGTGGTCGTGCCCGCGAGGATCAGGCTGCTGCGGAACGAGCTGAGCGCGCCGGCAGTACCGATGACGTCGGCAAAGTTCGCCAGCGTGAGAGACGGCAGCTTGATCGCCCAGTCGGGGTTGGAGTCGACCGACGCGAACAGCATCCACAGCATCGGCAGGACGAAAAAGCAGCCGAGCATGACGAGCACGATGTTGGTCGCCACCGCGGCGGCCGAGACGCGCCGATATGGGACGGCGATGAGCTTGCCGCCGGTCGCCGGTCGTGCCTGGACGGCGCTCATACCTGACTCCTCGAGGCGCGGACGAAGAGCAGCGAGAACAGGGCGCCGATCAGCACCAGCACCAGCGAGATGGCCGTGCCGTAGCCGAGCTGGTGGAAGTTGAACGCCTCCTGGTACACGTAAAGGGGCAGCGTCATGGTGTCGATGCCAGGGCCGCCCTGGGTCATCACGTAGATGAGCGTGAACTCGGACAGGTTGAGGATGGTCACGAGGAGCAGGTTGGTCACGATGGTCGGGCGCATCAGAGGGAGAATCACCTGGCGGTACCGACGCCACACCGAGGCACCCTCGACCTCCGCCGCCTCGAGCACCTCGGTCGGCAGATTGCGTAGGCCGGCAGAGAACACGAGCATCGAGAAAGCGACGTTGCGCCACAGGTTGGCCACCGAGACGATCAGCATCGGTGCGATCACGAGGTAGTCCGCCTGGGTATTTCTCAAAAGGATGGAGAGGGTGCCCCCCGCCTGGGAGAACGCGTACCAGACCAGCGCCACGGTGACCTCGGGCAGCACCCAGGCGATCACGACCACCGAACCGACCACGGCACGGATGGGCAGCAGCGCGTTGCGCAGCAGGATCGCCAGGGCCATGCCCAGCACCGACTGGCCGATGATGGCCGACCCGACGACGAAGATGATCGTCAGCCAGGCCGACTTGACGAAGACATAGTCGCCGAGCATCCGCGTGATGTTGTCCAGGCCGGTGAACGAGTAATCACGGGATCGGGATCCGACCAGGGCCAGGTTGGTGAATCCGATGTAGCCCGCGTAGAGCACTGGGAAGACGAACAGCAGACCCAACAGGCCCAGCGCCGGCGCGAGCATGGCAAGGCTCGTCCACTGGAACCGCTCGCGGTCCAGCCTCGGGCCTAGACCGGCCGTGATTGCCAAACTCATCTCCTCCGCAGCCTTGGATGACTCAGGACTATTCAATTGGAGCGTTCCAATGGAACGTTCCGTAATTGTCTAGGTGACCGGGCCGCCCGTCAAGCCCCGCGCTGACCGTCCCCGGCGGCCGCCGCATCGCGCCGCCCTGCAGCCTATCTCCCGGAGGGCGCCGCCGTGGACCGTCGAGCGACCAGGCTGACGTCCACCAGCGTGGTTCGCGACGGCCCTTTCAGCTTGCGCTCGATGCGGTCCGCGACGGTGTCGATCCCGAGCTTGGCGAGCTCGTCCCGCGGCTGGGCAATCGTGGTCAGGCCGATGCGAGCCAGGCCAGCCATCGGCACATCGTCAAAACCGACGATGGAAAGGTCCTGCGGCACTCGGAGGTTGACGCGGTCCGCGAACTCCTGCAGCGAGATGGCGGCCACATCGTTGGAGGCGAAAACCGCGGTCGATCGCTTGGACCCGCTGAACAGGTCGACCAGCCGGCATCTGACCGCTGGACCGACGTCGGCATGGTCGGAAGGAGGCGACCAGCTGATTCGCGTCGGGGGGCCGAGATTCGCGGCGCGGAGCGCCTCGACGTACCCCTCGTAGCGAGCCGTGGCCGACTGGTCCTCTAGCTCGGGGATGGAGAGGTACGCGATCTTCTTGTGGCCCGCCGCGATCAGGTGATTGGTGCCGAGCTGCGCGCCCCTGTTGTCGTCCGCCGTGACGACGTCGCCCCATGCCGCGCTGCAGCTCACGAACACCACGGGGACTTGGTGCTCGAGGGTCTCCTGCATGGTGCGAGAGTCGCCAGAGAAGGCGAGGAAGACGATGCCGGCGACCCGGTACTCCAGGAGCGTCTCGACGCCTGCGACCTCGCTCTGGCTGTCGCCCCCGGTGTTGCAGAACATGGCCGTGTAGCCGCGCGCTGCCGCGTATCTTTCGACCGACTTCGCCATCTCCGCAAAGAACGGGTTGCCTAGGTCGCCGACCACGACGCCAATGATGCTGGTGCGCTGCTGGACGAGCTGCCGGGCGAGCACGTTGGGCCGATAGCCGAGCTCATCGATGGCCGCCCGCACGCGCTCGCGGGTCGCGGACGAGACTCCGGGCAGGCCGCGCACCACGTTGGAGACGGTCGATTTCGAGACCCCCGCCTGCGAAGCCACGTCCAGGATGGTCGGCTGCCTGCGCATCGCGGTCTGCGGTTCGGGGGTCGGCGGCATCGGACGCAATGTTATTCGCGGCAGCGGCGGCTCAGGACCTCAACTTCGGGTCCATCAGGACCTTCATCGTGCCGTCCTTCTGCGCCAGCTCGACCGCCTCGCCGGCGCGCTCGAGCGGCATGCGGTGAGTGACGATGTCGCCCAGGGGCAGCCGGTCCAGGTTGCGGGCCAGCAGGTTCATCGCGGGGACGTAAGATGTCGCGGTCTCGCCCCCGACGCCGATGACGCTGACGTTCTTGGTGCAGATGTCGGCGTTCGGGTTCACGCCCACCGGCCCCATGTCCACGAACGTCCCCGCCTCGACCACCGTGCCTCCGTATCGCACGAGATGGAGGCATTCGGGAAACGACTGGGCGAAGCCCGTGCAGTCGATCACGATGTCGGGCCCGGCATGCGTGTGCTCGCGAACCAGGCGCTGGCGCTCGGGCTCAGTCGTCTCGGATGCGTTGATCGTGAGCGTCGCCCCAAAACGGCGCGCGAGCTCCAACCGCGATTCGAGCCGGTCGATGGCGATGAGCTTGCCGCAGCCCAGCAGCCTTGCCTTGACCAGGTGGCAGAAGCCGAGCGGGCCGACGCCGACCACGGCGACCGACTCCCCAAACGCGCTCGCCCCCCAACCGGCGTTGAGCATTCGCGCCCGGTCGAAGCCATGGGTCACGGCCATGATCTCCGTCAGCGCCGCCACCTCGTCCGGCAGGCCCTCAGGGACCCGGAAGAGCGGCGTGCCGGGCAGGAGGTACATGTACTCAGCCCATCCACCGAACAGGTGCGGCGGGTTGCCGCAGTGGAGGCTGTTGCCGTAGTCCTGGAGGTTCTCGCAGAAGTAATAGGGGTAGCCGTTGAGGCAGAAGTTGCAGTGCCCGCAAGGCACGTTGGCCGCGGGCACGATGCGATCGCCGACCCGCAGCGGCCGGCCCTCGCTGTCGGCGACGGAGTCCCCGCCCATGGCTGCCACGACGCCGACGTTCTCGTGGCCGCAGATGAGAGGGTAGACGAGGTCGCGCTCATGGTCGGTGCCCGCGTACTGCTTCGACTCGCCGCGATAGGTGTGCTTGTCAGTGCCGCAGATGCCCGAGTAGGTCACCTTCATGAGCACTGCGCCGGGCTGTGGCTCGGGCAGCGGGAAGCGCTCGACTTCGATCCGGCCCGGAGCTTTCATCACGGCAGCGCGAACGGTCGCGTTCACGGTGATTTGGAACGTTACAGGATTTTCGGGTTAGAGCTGCCAGCGGTGGTCGGGGTCGGTCGTGACCAGCCAGCGGCGCCGCGGGCCCGCCATCACGTTAAGGTAGTACAGGTCGTAGCCCGGGCCCGCCGCGACGGGGTGATAGCCCCGTGGGACCAGGACGACGTCGCCGTCGCGCACCTGGAGCGCTTCGTCCGTCGAGCGATCGTCGGTGTAGACCAGCTGCACCGCGAAGCCCTCCGGACGGGCCGTGCGGTGGTAATAGGTCTCTTCGAGATAGGTCTCCTTCGGCGGATCGTCGGTGTCGTGCTTGTGCGGCGGGTAGCTGGACCAGCTCCCGCCCGGCGTCAGGACCTCGGTGACCAGCAGCGACTCCGCCGCGCGATCCTCCATGAGGATGTTGTGGATCGTCCGCTCAGTCCGGCCCGAGCCGCGCGTGAACGGCTTGATCTCGGCTGCAGGGATGAGCACGGGCGCGGCGCCCGCGGTCGCCGGGGCCCAGCACAGCGCCACCTCGCACTGCCCGCTGGCGGCCGAGACCTGGAGGAGTCCGCCCGGCGGCGCGTAGACGGCGTCGGGCGTGCCACGGAACACGCTTTCCCGGGCTCCGACATCGGTCCATCGATGGTCGCCGAAAGACATGTCCGCCCTTCCTACAAGCATCACCGCGCACACCTCGCGCGCCGCGGTGTCGAGCTCGATGCGCATACCTTGCCCAAGGCGGTATACCTCGAACCCGACGTACGACCAGCCCGCCGACTCGGGCGTGACGGACACCAGCCGGCCGTCGGGGCCAGGAGTGCGTGCGCTCGGCGCGACGAGTCTTGCGCTCACACGTGCCAGCGGCGCCGCGCCATCCCGCGCTCGTGGTCCTTGCGCGCCTTTCTGACGTCCGAGGATTCCGAGACTTCCGCCACCGGGACCTCCCACCAGCTCTCGTAGCCGGGCACGCCCTCGTAGCGGTCGACGGGGACGTGGATAACCACCGTGCGATCGACCTTCCGGGCCGCGACGAGCGCATCGCGTAGCTCCTCGATGTTGCGCGCTCGGAACACGTGAGCACCCAGGCCTTCCGCATTGAGAGCCAGGTCGACGGGGAGCCTCTCGCCGTCGGGATGGGACTCGTCGTCGCCAAGCGATCCATCCGACCGGTAGAGGTAGCGGGTACCGAAGCCGGCGGTGCCCTTGGAGCGCGACAGCCCGCCGATCGAGGCGAACCCATCGTTGTCGACCAGCACGACGATGAGCTTCGCCCGCTCCTGGATGGAGGTCACGATCTCCTGCGCCATCATCAGGTACGAGCCGTCACCGACCATCACGTACACCTCGCGGCTGGGGTCGGCCAGCTTGACCCCAAGGCCGCCCGCGATCTCGTATCCCATGGTCGAAAAGCCGTATTCGACGTGGTAGCCCTTGGCGTCGCGCGTGCGCCACAGCTTGTGCAGATCACCTGGCATCGAGCCCGCGGCGCAGACCACGACGTCGCCCGGAGCAGATAGCTCGTTGACCGCTCCAAGGACCTCCGACTGCGCCGGCAGCGGAGAATGCCCAAGGTTGTAAAGGCGCGAGACCTCCTGGTCCCATTCCGCCTGGAGGGTTGCGCATCGGCTCCTGTAGTCATCCGGGACGGCCCATCCTTCGAGCAGCTCGTCGAGCGATTCGATGGTGGCCCGCGCGTCACCTTGCAGCGCGACGCCCGCGAGCTTGTGCGCGTCGGCCTCCGCGATGTTGACGTTGACGAAGCGCACGTCCGGATCCTGGAACGCGGTATGAGACGCCGTCGTGAAGTCGCTGTAGCGCGTCCCCACGCCGATCACGACGTCGGCTTCGGCCGCGATGCGGTTGGCCGCGAGGGTGCCGGTGGCGCCCAGGGCACCCAGGGCGCCGGGCTGGTCGAAGGCGAGCGAGCCCTTGCCCGCCTGGGTCTCCCCCACCGGGATGCCGGTCCGCCGCACCAGGCGCTGGAGCTGTGCGGTCGCCTCGGAGTAGATCACGCCGCCGCCGGCCACGATCAGCGGGCGTCTCGACGCCCGGATCATCTCCGCCGCCCGGCGCAGCGCGTGCTTGTCAGGGAGCGGACGGCCGACATGCCAGGTGCGGTGCGCGAACAGCTCGGCCGGGTAGTCGAAGGCCTCGGTCTGCACGTCTTGGGGCAGCGCCAGGGTGACGGCGCCCGTATCGGCCGGGCTGGTCAGGACCCGCATGGCGGCCAGCGCCGCCGGCACCAGCTGTTCCGGTCGCTGGATGCGGTCCCAGTAACGCGACACCGGCTGGAGACAGTCGTTGACGCTCAACTCGCCCCGCCACGGGGTTTCCAGCTGCTGAAGCACCGGGTCGGGCCTGCGTGACGCGAACACGTCTCCCGGTAGGAGAAGGACCGGCACGCGGTTGACGGTCGCCGCGGCGGCACCGGTGACCATGTTGGTCGCGCCAGGGCCGATCGACGTGGTGCACGCAAGGGCGGCGAGCCGGTTGCGCATCTTGGCGAAACCCGCAGCCACGTGGACCATGCCCTGCTCGTTGCGCGCCTGGTAGTACTTCAGCAGCTCGGGGTGCTGGGCGAGCGCCTGCCCGACACCGGTCAGGTTGCCGTGGCCGAAGATGCCGAAGCAGCCTTCGATGAACCTGTTCTCGACCCCGTCGCGCTCGACGTGCTGCGCGGCAAGAAAGCGAACGAGCGCCTGGGCCATCGTCACGCGAATCGTCTTCAAGGCGCCGACCCGTTACGCCGGTTCGGGGAGCATCACGTCGCGCACCAGGGTCTCGAGGTCGCCGCAGGCGGCGATGAACTGTCGGAGGGTGCGCACGGTCGGCGCGAACGAGTCGAACTCCTCGAGTGACAGGCCGTCCTCGGAGTAGGCGCGCCGGAAGTCGGAGAAGTGCTTGAGCAGCTGGTCCACCACGGTGGGGTCGACTGGTTCGGCGATGCGCGAGCGCACCTCGATGTCACTGGCGTTGAAGCGCTTCTGCCACGCCGAGGGTGGCGAGATGACGGCATCCGCACCGATCAGCTCGCTCCATTGCATGTGGTTGCGGAAGGCGGCGGAAAGCAGGCGCAGCCTGTATCCACGCTCGACGAAGAGCCGATAAGTCTTCTTGAAGACGGCGACGCCCGCCCACTCGGTGACGCCCGGGTCGATCGTGATTTCGCGCTTCTCGTGCAGAACCTTCAACCAGTCGTCGAGACGGCCGACCATGATCGTGCAGACCGGGCCCATCGAGTCGATCTCCTTGCCCTCGGCCTCGCGCCGGTGCAGGCCACGCTCGACGGCCTCGGCGACCGCGATGCACTGCGGGAGGGTGAAGCAGACCGTTGCGTTGATGCTGAGCCCCCGGTACGTCGCCTCTTCGATGGCCCCGACGCCCGCGCGGGTTACAGGGATCTTCACGATCATGTTCGGGGCGAGGCTGCCGAAGGCCACTGCGTTCTCGACGATCGCGGCGGCGTTGCGGTAGAGCCTGGGGTCGGTCTGGATGGAAAGCCGTCCATTTCTTCCGCGGTGCTCGGCAAAGGCGGGCTCGAGCAACCGCGCGGCCTTGACCGACATCTCCTCGACGAGCTTCCAGCCGATCTGGTCGGCGGTCGCTTCCGGATGCTCGCGCAACAGGGCGTCGATGCGCGGCTTCCATTCGGCGATGCGCTTCTTGAGGATCCCCAGCGCGATCACGGGATTGCACGTGGCTCCGACAGCGCCGCTTTCGATCGCGTACTTGAGCTCATCGATGTCCGCCGAGTCGTTCCACAGGCACGTCGGCGTGGTCTGCGTCATCTGGAGGAGCGGGCTCTTGTAAGTGACGGTCTGGCGCGTGACGGTCAAGTCGTTCTTCACATTACACCGCGCCGCGAACCGCTCACCACCTGGTGACGACGACTTTCTTGCGCGTGAAGAAATCGATTCCGTCCGAGCCGTGCACATGAAGATCGCCGTAAAACGACCCCTTCCATCCACTGAACGGGAAGAAGGCGAACGGCTGCGCGATGGGCACGTTGATGCCTGTCATGCCGGCCTCGACCCGCTCGCGAAACTCCCGCGCCGCGCGGCCTGACTGCGTGAAGATCGTCGCCATGTTGCCCAGCGCCATCCGGTTGGCCTGGGCGATCGCCTCGTCGAGCGTGTCGACGCGGGCGATGGACAGGACAGGGCCGAAGATCTCCTCGTGCCCGACGGTCATGTCGGAGGTCACCCCGTCGAGGATGGTCGGGCCCAAAAAGAAGCCTGGCCGCGACATCTCGCGACGGCCGTCGACGACCAGCTCGGCGCCTTCGGCGACGCCCCGGTCGACGTAGGCGGCCACCTTGTCGCGATGGTCGGCGCGGATGAGGGGTCCGACCTGCACGCCCGCCTGATCCCCGGGGCCGACCACCATCTTCATCGCCGCCAGGCGCAGCGGGTCGAGGAGCTGGTCGGCCGCCTTCCCCACCGCCACCGCCACCGAACCCGCGAGGCACCGCTCGCCCGCATTGCCAAAAGCCGAGTTGAGGACCGCAGGCACCGTCACCTCGGGGTCGGCGTCGGGCATCACGACGATGTGGTTCTTGGCGCCGCCCAGGGCCTGCACCCTCTTCCCGCTCGCCGCCGCCGTCTGGTAGACGTGGTGGGCGACCGGGGCCGAGCCGACGAACGAGATGGCGTTGACGCCGGGGTGGGTCAACAGTGCGTCGACGGCCTCGCGCGCACCGTGCACGACGTTCAGGACGCCCTCGGGGAAGCCCGCCTCGACGAAGATCTCGGCCAGCCGCGTGGCGCCCAGCGGCGTCCGCTCGGACGGCTTCAAGACGAACGTGTTCCCGGCCACGACCGCGAGCGGGAACATCCACAACGGGATCATCACGGGGAAGTTGAAAGGCGGGATTCCGGCGCAGACACCGACCGGGTAGCGGTACAGGTCCTGGTCCACGCCACCCGACACGTCGCGAAGGGTGCGGCCCTGCAGGAGGGTGGGCGCGCCGCACGCGAAGTCGACGACCTCGATCCCCCGGCGCACCTCGCCTCGCGATTCTTCGAGGGTCTTGCCGTGATGGCGCGTGATGATCGCGGCCAGCTCGTCGAAATGGTCCTCGAGCAGGGCCTTGTAGCGGAACATCAACCTCACGCGCTCCATCAGCGCAGTGCGCGACCAGCCCGCGTACGCCGCGGCCGCGGCTTTCGCCGCCGCATCGACCTCGCGCGCGCCGGAGAGCGGCACCTGGTCGATGACCTCACCGGTCGCGGGGTTGTAGACCGGCAGCGTTGCCGCCCCTTCAGGGGCGCGCCACTCGGATCCGATCAGGTTACGAATCATGCCCTGCCACCTCCTGCGAAGAATCGACGGTATCCACCGTCCTGTCCTTTCGACCTTCGACCATCACGGCGGCTATGAGCGCCGCCAACAGGGCCGCCACGGCATACGTGTAAAAGGCCGCCTGGATGCCCGCGATCGACCACGCGAGCCCTCCCAGTATCGGACCTATCGTGACGCCGACGTTTTCGAACTCGCCGAACAAACCCATGTACAGCGCGTGACGCCGGCGCGGCATCGACTCGGCCATCCATGCCATGGCCGCCGGCCAGATGAGCGACGCACCGAGCGCCCGGACCGCCGTCGCCACGAGCACCTGCGCCAAGCCGCCGGCTGTCGCATAGATGAGGAAGCCGATCGCGGTCACGGTCCCGCCGGCGACCATGGTGGGTCGCCGTCCCCACCGGTCCGCAGCGCTCCCTCCGGGCACCAGGAACAACCCGCCGAGAAGGCCTACCGCCAGCAGCGCGATCCCGGCGCTGGACGCGGACAATCCGAGGTGGGCAGTGACCAGCAGCGGCAGCAGCGCCGCTTCGCCGCCCAGCCCGACCTGGAAGAACAGGACCATCGACGCTGTCACGACCAGGACGCGGACCAGGCTCCTTCCTCCGCGGGATTCCTCCATGCGAGCCTGGTCGTCGTCGCTCCATCGCCCGCGGTGCTCGAAGTGCGAATAGCCCCTGAAAACCGGCAGGAGCAACAGCGCCGAGAGCGCGGGCAGGACGGCGGTGGCCAGAAGGACCGACCGAATCGGGAAGTGGTCGATGAGCTGTCCGCCCGCCCCGGCGCCAAGCGCCTCTGCGATGACCCACTGTGCGGTCAGGAGCGCCAGTCCCGTGGCACGCAGATGGGAGTGCAGCGTGGTGCCCAGGTAGGAGCGCGCGATGGGGCCGACCGCGACCATCATCCCGGAGGCGAGAAAGTACGCCGCCCCGATGAAGACGATCGAGTCGGCCCGCGCGAGCAGCGCAATGCAGGCCGCGTACAGGAACTGCGACGCGATCAGCGGCACGCCGTAGCCGATGCGGTCAGCGACGATGCCCCAGACCCACTCGAAGGCGAGCATCCCGAAACCGAACATCGCAAGCGTGATGCCGATCTGATCGGGCGTCGCGCGCAACACTCGGAGCTCCAGCGGCAGGCTGATCTGCACCAGGCCGGTCGCCAGCGTGGAGAAGGCGAGGGCGGCGATCATGCCGCCGCTGCGGCTGCGGATCAGTGGTTCGGTGATGGTCGCAATACGATAGGCGCGACGTGATGGAGGCGGAGGGCGGGCTGCGCATCGGGGTCGTGACGGAAGCATTCGCCGATCGCCCACTCGTCGAGGTGATGGACTGGCTCGTCCACGAGGCACCGTTGGTCACGGACCTGGAGGTCGGCGCGGGGGGTTATGCCCCGACCGGACATTGCGACATGCCGCGATTGCTCAAGGACGCCGGCGCTCGCAAGGCGTGGCTCGACGAGATCACCGCGCGCGGCCTGCGCCTGGCGGCGTTGAACGTCTGGGGCAACCCCCTGCATCCGAATGCCGCGGTCGCGAGCCAGCACGACGCCGACCTTCGCGACGCGATCCGCCTCGCAGGCTTGCTGGGGATCGACCGCGTGGTTGCGCTCGCTGGCTGTCCTGCCGGCGTGCCTGGCGACCGCGCGCCTCACTTCGCGGGCGGGGGCTGGCTTCCGTATCTCGAGGACGTCTACGAGTCTCAGTGGCAGGCGCGGGTCGAGCCGTACTGGTCCGGCGTGGCCGCATTCGCGCAGCGCGAGCAGCCGGGCCTCCTGGTCTGCTTAGAGCTCCATCCCGGCACGGTGGTCTACAACGTGGAGACGTTCGGCCGGATCGCCGCCCTCGGCGATGCGATCGCCGCCAACATCGACCCCAGCCATTTCTTCTGGATGGGCATGGACCCGCTGGCGGTGGTCGAGGCGATCGGGACGCGAGCAGGCCACTGCCACGGGAAGGACGTCGTCTTCTCGGGGTCCAACCTGGCCGTCAACGGGCTGCTCGACCATCGCTGGCCCAGGCCTCCCGACCAGATGCCGTGGAACTTCGCCGTGGTCGGCCGCGGCAGGGACGCGCCCTGGTGGCGGGAGTTCGTCGCGTCACTCGGATCGTCCACCCGGGTGCGCACCATCGCGATCGAGCATGAGGACCCGTTCGTAGCCTCCCAGGACGGTGTCCGCGAGGCGGCCACCGTCCTGCGCTCCGCGGACTAACGGTGTTGACAGCGTCCGCGCTTTCGGATAAGTTCCGCTGGAACGTTCCAGCTTGATTCAGCCGGGGGGGCATGGCGACGCGACTGAAAGTCGGGGTGGTCGGCTGCGGGTTGATCGCGCAGGTCATGCACCTGCACTACCTCCGCGAGCTGTCCGACCGCTTTGAGATCGCCGCGATCTGCGATCTCTCTGAAGAGGTGCGGGAGGCGTGCGGCCGCGAGTACGGCGTCGACGCTCGTTTGGCGACCTGGCAGGAGCTGGTGGCCCAGCCCCTCGACGCGGTGCTGGTGCTGACCTCTGGCAGCCACGCCCCAATCGCCATCGCCGCCGCCCAAGCCGGCATGCACGTGCTGGTGGAGAAGCCGATGTGCTTTTCCGTGGCCGAAGGGCAGGCGATGGTCGACGCGACCGAGGCCGCCGGGGTGACGTTGATGGTCGCCTACAACAAGCGTTACGACCCGGCCTACCTGCGAGCCGTCGAGGAGACGGGCAAGATGCGCGACCTTCGCCTCGCGCAGATCACCACGCTCGAGTCGCCGCTGGATCCTTACGTGCAGCACTACGAGCTCAGGCGGGGCGCTCCGCTGGCGAAGGAGACGTTGGAAGGGCTGACCGCGGACAACCAGGCGAGGATCTCGGCGGCGATCCCCGATGCAGACCCGCTGTCACGGTGGGCCTATCACCTCGTGCTGCTGGACAGCCTCGTCCACGAGCTCAACGCGATGCGCGGCGTCCTCGGCGAGCCCGACCGGCTCGAGTTCTCCGACATCCGGGAGAACGGTCTCACGGCGATCTTCAAGTACGGAGCGGCCCAGTGCATCCTCGCGTGGGTGGACCTTCCCGGCATCGCGCGCTATGCGATGGACTTCGCGTTCTTCTCCCCCGAACGGAGGGTGACCCTTTCATTTCCGTCACCATTCCTGCGCAGCATGCCGACACTGCTCGTGACCGAAGACGGCGTCGCGAAATCGTCGAGGTCGTCGCGGACCGAGGAGATCACCTCGTACCGCGAGAGCTTCAAGGAGGAGCTCATCCACTTTCACGACTGCGTCACCAGGGGCCGCGAGCCCATCACCTCGGGGCGCGACACGATTCACGACATCGCGCTGTGCGAGGCGATCGTCGCCGTGCATCGCAGCCGGACGCCCCGCGACCACCCGTCCGAACCGGGCATGCCGGCCGCGCGCGGGAAAAATTCGTGACCCAGCAGCGAGTCGGCGCCGCTGGCAGGGACTCGACCAGGGTCGGCGCCATCGTCGTCGCCAACGCGCCCATCAGCTATGGCGCGTTCGAGCTCACGGTCGGCATCCTGCCCGACGTGCCCGACGCCGCCACGGTGCTCGACGAGGTGGCGGGCGCCGGGTACGCGGGCATCGACCTCGGGCCGCTCGGCTACCTCGGGTACGGAGAGGAGCTCTCTCACAACCTGTCCTCGCGCGGGCTCGCACTGGCCGGCGGTTTCTTCGAGCTGCCCTTCAGCGATCTGGACAAGATGCCCGCGGCCCTCAAGGACCTGGGCGTTCTGCTCGACGTCTTCGACGCCGTCAAGCCTGGCCCCGGCGGTCTCCAGCCGCGGCCAACGCTGGCGGACGCCGGCTCGGACCTGCGCCGCTCACGCCCGGGGCAGGCTGCGACCAACCGCGAGCTCGGCTTCGACGACCAGGGCTGGAAGCATTTCGCCGAAGGCGTTGAGATGGCGGTCATGTGCTGCCGCGACCGACGCTACGAGGCTACCTTCCACCATGAGCCCGGGACCCACGTCGAGGCCCCGTGGGAAATCGAAAAGGTCCTCGAGCTGACCTCGATCGGGCTTTGCCTCGACACCGGCCACCTGCTCCTCGGCGGCGGCGACCCGGTCAAGGCGATGCGGGACTGGGGCGAGCGAATCAACCACGTGCATTTCAAAGACGCCCGCCGCTCCATCGTCGACCAGATCGTGCGAGAGTCGGCCCACGTGAACGAGATCTGGCGCCGCAAGGCGTTCTGCAGGCTCGGAGAAGGCGACCTCGACGTCGAAGGCATGCTCGCCGAGCTCCGGTCGCGTTATTCCGGTTGGCTGGTCGTTGAGCAGGACGTGCTGCCGGACCGCGCCGGCAGGTCGGCTGCCGACCAGCGCGCCAATCGCGAGTACCTGGCCGCCCGGGGAGTCTGACCTCATGGCGATCTTCAAGCTGGCGCTGGCCGGCGCGGGCAGGATGGGCCGCAACCACCTGCGCGCCCTGGCCGGGTCCGATCAGATCAGGGTCACCGCGATCGCGGAGCCGGGCGAGGCGGCGCGCGCGGCCCTGCCGCAGACGGACGCGAAGATCTACCCGGACCTCGACACCATGCTCGACGCCCAGGGCTTCGACGCCGTGCTCGTGTGCGTGCCGAGCGACCTTCACCTCGAGACCGTGGAGCGCATCGCCGCAGAAGGCCTGCCCGTGCTCTGCGAGAAGCCGGTGGGAGTCACGGCGCGGGAGGCGCGGGAGGCGGCGCACCTCATGGCCGCAGCGGGGCTGCCGTTCCAGGTCGGCTTCTGGCGCCGGTTCGTGCCCGCCCTGCGCAAGCTGCGAGAAAGGATCGCCGCGGGTGAGCTGGGCGGGTTGTACATGGTGGGCTGCTACCAGTGGGACGGCGCGCCGCCGAGCGCGCAGTTCCGCCGACACAGCGGAGGCATCTTCGTCGACATGGGCGTGCACGAGTTCGACCAAACACGCTGGCTCACCGGCCAGGAGTTCGGCGCCATCACCTCGGTCGCCTGCGGCGTGGCCGCCGAAGCCTGGCCGGGCGACCCGGAGAGCGCGCATGCGATCGCCGAGCTTTCGGGCGGCACCACCGCGGTCGTGTCGCTGGGCCGGCGCTTCCCGCTCGGCGACGTGTGCAAGGTGGAGGTCTTCGGCACCACTGATGCCGAGGAATGCCGTTTCGTGTGGCCGCCCACCGCGGACGAAACCTTCTTCGGCGCCCTGCGGCTCCAGGCGGAGAGCTTCGCCAGGCACGCCCGCGGCGCGCGCCTGGAGGGCGCGGGCGGTCTGGATGCCGCGGCCGCCCTTGAAGGCGCGGAGCGGGCGACCTCTCAGCTGGTCGGCGCGTAGTGCCTCAGCCCGAGGTCGGGATCGGGATCGCGGGGTACGGAATGATGGGCAGGGCCCATTCGTACGCCTACACGGTCGCTCCGGTCATGCGACGTCTCGGTCACCGGCCGAAGCTGCGGGTGATCAGCGGCCGGGACAAAGAGAAGGTGGCGCAGGCTGCCGCCGCATATGGATTCGAAAGCTGGACCGAGGACTGGCGCGAGATGATCGCCCGGCCCGACGTGGACATCGTCGACATCTGCACCCCCCCAGGCACTCACGCCGAGATCGCCGCCGCCGCGGCCTCCGCCGGCAAGGCCGTGATCTGCGAAAAACCGCTCGCGGTCACTTACCAGGAGGCGGCCAGGGCCCTCGAGGCCGTGAGAAAGGCTGGCGTGCTGTCGGCGGTCGGTTTCAACTACCGCCGACTGCCCGCGGTGTCACTCATGAAGCGCATGGTGGACGAGGGCGCCATCGGCGCCGTGCGGCTGGTCCGCGCCACCTGGCTGTCGGACGAGTTCGTCGATCCCGCGATCCCGTTTGACTGGCGATTCGACCGTGCCATGGGAGGTTCGACGATCGCCGACCTCGGCAGCCACCTGCTCGACATGGCGACCTGGATGGCGGGCGGCATCGCCGAGGTCTCCGCGCAGTCCGAGACCTTCGTGCGCGAGCGCTCCGGGCGCCACGTTACGGTCGACGACGCCTCGAGTGCCCTGGCGCGCTTCGACTCCGGCGCGCGCGGCGTGTTCGAGATGGCCCGGACCGCGGTCCGGCGCCCCTGCGATTTCACGATCGAGCTCAACGGCGACCGTGGCACCCTCGTCTTCGAGTACGCGCGGCTGAACGAGCTCATGTACGGAGCCGCTAGTGACGAGCCTGGGCTCTACGGCATGCGCCGGATCCGCGCCGAGCACGAGTCCCACCCGTACGCGCGCGATTGGTGGCCCATCGGGCAGGGCGTCGGCTACGGGGCCAGCTTCGTCAACCACCTCGGCGACCTGATCGAGCGCTGGCCCGACGGCCCTTGGGACCCCGACTTCGCGCAGGGGGCGGTGGTGCAGGCGGTCTGCGAGGGCATCGAGAAGGCGTCGGCAGAGCACCGCTGGGTGAGCGTAGACGAGGTCTTACGCCAGCGCTGAGCGACCCTCGCGAAATCCTTCTTGACGGCCCGTGGACCTTGGCATATGGTTCTGGAACCTTCCAGCGGAAGCTCGCTGGAGGACCGGAATTGCCGGATTAGGGGAGGGGAAGCGAGATGGCGTCGACCACAAGCACGTCCGTGGGTGGGAAGGCCGCAGCGGGCCAGAGCCTGTTCACCCGCCAGTCGTCAGGCCTGGTTCGAGAGCTCGGCATCCCGGCCGCGACCGGCATCGCCCTCGCTTCGGTCGCAGTGGTCAACACCTTCATCAACTTCTACTCCGGACTGTTCAATTTCACGAAGGTCGACATGATCCTGCCGCTGCTGCTCGGCGCCGGGATCTGGCTCGTGGCCATGTTCGCCTACCGCTACCTGCTGCGGGCGATCCCACGCGCCGGCGGCGAGTACATCTACATGTCCCGCATCATCTCCCCGGCCGTCGGGACCATGATCGGCATCGCCACGGCTGTTGGTTTCACCTACACGCTGTCTGCCAACGCCAACTTCGCGGCCGCTTACGTGCCCTTCGCACTCAACAGCCTCGGCGCGGCCTTCAACAGCTCGGCGCTCACCAGCGCGGCCACGAACATCGCCAACACCACCACCTGCGTCACGGTCACCTGCTCACCTGGGCTGGTCTTGTGCGCGGTGGGCATGCTCGTGATCGTGGGCCTGGCGTCCGTCTTCAGCCTTCGCCGGATCGCCCAGGTCATCTTGGCCCTGGTCGTCTTCCAGGTCGTCGCTTTCCTGGTCCTCGGCTTCCTTCTGGCCACGCACTCGCACCAGGACTTCGTCAACGCCCTGGGCTCATACAGCGGCAAATCCACCGCTTTCAACGACGTGATCGCGCTGGCCCAGAGAAACGGCGTGCCGCTCGGGGTGGATGTCGGCGCCTCGCTGCTGGTCGTGCCGTTCATGGTGCTGAACTACAACGGCGTCCTGTACTCCTATTACGTCGGCGGCGAGCTCAAGCGGCCTGGCAGCACCTACCTTTGGGCGTCGGCCATCAGCCTTGCGCTTTTGATCGTGGTCTGGGTCGGCGTTTGGCTCCTGATGCTGAACACGATCGGCCTGAACTTCATGCAGGCGCAGGCCCAGGTCGGCGGCCTGCCCGACTACGCGAAGATCACGTCACTCCAGGCCAACGCGGGCGGGCTGGGCTACGGACTCATCCTCTCCGGAGACCCGGTGACCAAGATCCTGATCGGGCTCGCGGTGCCGGCGGCCGAGATCGCCGTCGACCTCGCATTCGTGGCGGTCGTGACCCGCGTCATCTTCGCCCTCGCGTTCGACCGCATGCTGCCCATCGGCCTGGCCAAGGTCAGCGAGCGCAACGCATCCCCGGTCAACGCCATCATCCTGGCCGTGATCCTGGGCATCGCCTTCACGATCGCCGGCTCGGTGCTCAACATCGCCAACATCTCGGCCAACCTTGCCTTGTTCTTTGCGCTTGTGCTCCTGGCAGGCTCGATCGCTGCGGCGGCGCTGCCGTACCGGAGGCCGGAGCTGATCTACAAGCCGGGCACCACCGACGTCGACCGGATCGCGGGCATCCCGACGGCCACCGTCTGGGGCTCTATTTCGACCGTGCTGGCGCTCTTCACGGTGGGCGTGATCATCGCGAAGCCAAACGTCTTCGGCGCTTTCAGCGTCGCGTCGGTAGGCTCTTTGATCGTGATCTTCTTCTCAGGTCCGATCATCTACGTGATCGCACGCCGGATGCGCCTTTCGTCGTCGTCGATCGACATGAGATTGGCGATGCGCGAGCTGCCGCCGGAATAAGGCACAACTTGACGCGGCATGCCCAGTAGTGGGAAGCGGGCGCTCCGCCTCTTCTTCGCGACCGACATCCATGGCTCGGAGCGCTGCTTCCGAAAGTTTCTCGCGGCCGCGAAGGCATACGAGGCGGACGCTCTGATCCTCGGCGGCGACATCGTGGGCAAGGGCCTGGTCCCGATCCGGGAGCACAACGGCTCGCTCACAGCCACCGTCCGTGGCGACGCGGTGACCGTGCTTCGCGACGACGGCGAGCGCCTGCGCGCCGAGATCAACCAGCTCGGCTTCTACTCGGTCATCGGGGGGGACGACGAGGTGCGCCGGATCGAAACCGACCGCGAGCACCGCGAAGTGGTGTTCAACCAGGAGATCAGAAAGCAGGTCGAGGCATGGTGCGAGCTGGCTGCGGCGCGCCTTCCAGACCATGTCCGCTGCGTCATCACGCCGGGCAATGACGACCCGCGCGAGATCGATGCGGTGCTGAAAGCCGCGCCCAGGATCGACAGTCCCGAGGGCGAGCTGTTCGAGTTGGGTCCAGTGCTGCTGGCCAGCTGCGGCGACGTGACCCCGACCCCCTGGGACACCGAGCGCGAGTACAGCGAGGAGGAGCTTTTCGACCGCCTGGCCAGGATGCTGGACGCAGCACCGGCGGGCGCCAAGGTGGTGGCGAACTTCCACAACCCGCCCTATTCGTCCGGGCTGGACTTCGCCGCCGAGCTTGACAAGAACTTCCTCCCCGTCCTGCGTGGCGGCCGCCCGAGCATCATCCCGGTCGGGAGCAAGGCCGTCCGGGAGGCGATCAAGCGCTACCAGCCGGTGGTCGGCCTGCACGGCCACATCCACGAGTCCAAGGGCGCGCAGAAAATCGGCGCGACCATGTGCCTCAACCCTGGCAGCGACTATTCGGCGGACGTTCTCCGGGGCGCGATCGTCGACATCGCGGAGGACGGCAGCTTCATGGACTTTCTCTTCACCGCAGGCTGAGAGCGGGCGGCGAGCTCCCCACCTTCAGCCGGCGGCGCGGTGGCGACGCACGTTGATCAAGCTGCCACAGATGGAAACGTCGCACCACCTGCGCGAGCCCGACCGGCTCTCGTCCTCGAACACCCACGTGCAGTCGGGGTTCGCGCACACCTTGACCAAGCGCCGCTCACCCATCAGCCGGACCGCGGACGTAGCGACATCCGCTAGCGCCACGTCCCACGCATCGCCTGCCCGGTCCAGGGTCAACCCCTCCACCCCATTGCGCCTGACGACGCGAAGGACCAGGGGCGCGCGATTGATCTCGGTCTCTAGCGCGCGCCGGAGGGCCGGGGTAAGACGCCCGGACGACATGTACGACTCCAACGCTGCGCGAAGGAGCTTGCGCAGCCGCGCCATGCGGGTTCCCGCCTTTGCATCGTCGGGATCGTCGACCCGGTAGCCCCAGTGCTCCAAGAAAGCGCGGCGCCAGACCGGCTCGGGCAGGCGATCGTGAAACTCGCCGGATCCCACGTGGTCGCTCCAGCGGGTGTTGACCAGGTCGAGACACGGCTCGGTGGACCATTGGTTTGGTAACGGGGATGGCAACCTGCCGTCGAGTGTAATAGGCATAGCTCCGTTTGCCTATTACAATGCTGGCCACCGTGAGAGCCCGACCGGCTGCGGTGGCGGTGTGGACGATGGTGGCCGAGACAAAGGTCGGCCAGGCTCCGAGCCCTGTGATACTCGGCGGCCAGTGGGCTTTCGTCGCCAACATGGGCGAAGGGACGGTGACCCGGATCGCGCGGGCGACCGGCAAGGTGGTGGCCACGATCAAAGTCGCCAACCCCGCCATCCTGCGCGCACAGGGCTGCGCGCCCGACAGCGTGCCTGCGTACTACTCCGGCTCGTGGGGCTGGCACGACTGCGACACGCTGAACGCCATCGCGTGGGATGGCACGACGCTGTGGGCGCTGGACAACGGGAACCACTGGCTGGTGCCGATCGACCCGGTCAAGCACGCGGCCGGCGACCACATACCGTTGCCGGGGACCGGTTGGGGCCTCGCCATCGCGTCCGGCGTCGCTTATGTCTCGGGTTTCGCCGACAGCCAGGCGCTCTACATCGCCAACCTGAGATCGCGCACGGTAACGACAATTGACGGGCTCGACATCGGACCGGCGATGCTGGCAGCCGGCGCAAGCGGCGTCTGGGTCGCCTGCGCGCGGGCCGGCACGGGGCATCTCGACCATGTCGACCCGGCGACCAGGCAGGTCACGGGGCGTTTCCCGATGGAGTGGTGGAGCACCGCGGTGACGCTGGACCCGACTGCGCTGTACGTGCGCGGTACGTTCGGCGGCGACATCACCCGCTACGACACGGTCACCGGCGCGGTCGAATGGACGCAGCCAGGGCCCGGCTTCATCGGCCGGCAGGGCATCGACCAGATCATCCCGACCTCTGACGGCGTATGGATGGCCGGCCCCACCACGGCGCTGGTCGACCAGGCGACGGGGACGATCAGCCAGACGATCAAGGTGCCGTCGGAGTCGGTGGCCGTCGGAGTCGGTGGCCG